>ENA-OQIC01000116-OQIC01000116.1-human-gut-metagenome-genome-assembly--contig:-NODE-116-length-34552-cov-1.926449_pt1 | contig 34552 bp, 52 predicted proteins | sample MGYA00242572_ERZ504736 | MGnify/ENA primary metagenome ERZ504736 (study PRJEB26092, sample SAMD00036201) | human gut metagenome | host: Homo sapiens | study: EMG produced TPA metagenomics assembly of...
CAATATGATGCTGATCGTGACACTCTTCCACGGTCACATCCCGGACAATGAAGCGGAGATCAACGCCGAAAACAACTATATGTGGCCAGAGGCCGTAGAAGTGCCAAAGCACACAAGGCCCATATCATGGTGGCTGTGTTGGGCGAGGAGGAAAAACTGCTGGAACGCGGTAAGCTGTTCACCAAGGCGATGGCAGTGTGCTGCAAGCAGAAATACGCCACCGGTGTCTATACCAGCGGTGTGGTATTTGAGCCTCGTTTCTATGAGGGCCTTGCATATATGATAAAAGAGGACGAACTGCCCATCTTCAACTGGATCTGGTTCGGCCTGTACCGGAGCGAGGGTGGCCTGAACGGCTACACCTACGGCATGGATGTGTTTGGCAAGGAGGAAATGGAAGTGCTGAACACCGACGCCGAGCCGGAGGAACTGCGAGACTTTTTGGCAAGCCTTGCCTCCTATGTGCTGGCGTGTGATGTGACGCTGCAAGACGGCGAGACTATCGGCTTTTCTGCGGACGATAAGCACACGATCACCCGCAGCCCCGGCGTCTCTCTGCCAGAAGAACAGATGACCCTGAAGATCGGTTACGAGCCTATAAAGGGAGATCCGGAGGATGACAGTTGCGACCACTCAGACAATGAGGACACGCAGGATGAGGAAGAATTCAGTAATCCCGAAGTCTACACCGAGGAGGAGATGGAGCCGTCGAGGGACACATCCAGCAGTATTTCGGCAAGTTTGAGAATGTATTCCACGAGATCGTTTCCCCGGACATCCATGTGGACATCTGCATGGTGCCGCCCACTGAGGAGCGGGACTATTACACCTTGGTCACCATGGGCATGGGCGCCCACCGGATGAATGTGCCAAAGGAACTGGCGGAGTACAAGCTGGAGCGGGCAGAGCTGGCCATTGCCCTGCCTGCGGACTGGAAGCTGGATCAGGAGTCCATGAAAGACGAAAAGTGGTACTGGCCCATCCGCCTGCTGAAATCCTTGGCTCGTCTGCCCATTGCCAGTGATACCTGGCTGGGCTTCGGTCATACCATGGACAATGAGGAGGACTTGCAGAAAACACGAAGCTGTGCGCCGCCATTCTGACCGGCCCCCAGGGTACGAAGGACGGCAGCGAGGTCTGCACTCTGCCGGGCGGCGAGGAGGTCAACTTCTATCAGGTCATTCCGCTTTATGAGGACGAGTTGGACTATAAACTGGAACATGATGTAGACGCTCTGCTGGACAAGATGGCGGGGATCAGCTTTGTGGTGAACCCCACCCGCAGGATGCAATCACCCGTGGCACCCTTTCCAATGATGATTTTGACGGTGAGATGGACGATGCTTCCTATCATATCGAGAGCATTGAGGAGAAGGAACTGCCTATTGACCCCATCAATGCTTATAACCACATGGCCATCTACCTGCGCTGGTGTATGGAGCACGACCTGATGAGCGAGGACTTCTTGAAAGAATACAGCGAAGTGACCAAACAGGTCAAAGCTGATCCTGCCAATGTGGATCTGAGGGAGTTTATCCGGGATGAGCTGGACGGCTGTCTGTTCTCTGTGCTGTTCAATCAGCAAGGCCGTGCCTTTGCAGGCTATTACTACGGAGAGGGCGACAGCCCCTACTATCCTGCCGATGTTGACGACAACGCCCTCCGCTTCTTCGGCCCGGAGCGGTATCACTCCGATGAGTTCCAAGATGAAGCCTACCTGTTCATCCCCTTTGACGAGGACTACTATCAGGCTATGGCAGAGGTGATCGAAGAACGCTTTGCCAACTGGCAGGGACAGGACTTCGACGAGGACACGCTGGAGCCTTCCGAGGTGGCTCATGCCATCATGGAGTATCTGGACTGCGAGTGTACCTATTTCCCGTCCATGGCAGATGATGACCCCATCATGTCAGCATACAGCTACGCCCAGCGGCTGGGGATACGGGAAGGCTTTGTTCCCGTGCTATCCAGGCGGATGATGAAACGCTGTTGGAGTGTCTGGTAATGAACGCCGATCCGGAGCATGATGCGGACTTCTATGAATTTGACCTCAAAACGGTAACGGAGTATCGGAAGAAGATGCTCTCCGCTCCCGTCAAAGATGGAAAGGCGGTTTTGGAGGAATTGACCGGCCAGCGTAAGGAAGAAGCCGAGGACGATGATCTGGACTGGGAGGAGGAAGTCCTGGGCGAGATGGAGGGCGGAGAACCCAACGACCGCTTCGCAAACTATTGGAACGATGATACCGGAATGACATATCCGCTCATTCTGGCTAAAATTCCGGTAAAGAACCCCTGGGAGATCTTCGCCTACCTGCCCTTTGGAAATTGGAATGAGTGTCCCGACACACCGGACCTGATGGCAGTGGCGAAATACTGGTTCGAGCAACATGGTGCCATCCCTGCCGCCATGAGCCACGATGAATTGGAGTTTGAACTTCCAACTCCGATTTCCAAGGAAAGAGCTATGGAGGTGGCTGTGGAGCAATATGGTTTCTGCCCAGATCTGGATCAGAATGAGGATGGAAGCATTGGCTCCTTGGCAGCTGTCCTGTGGCAGTCCACCGTCTGGTATTTCTGGTGGGATTGATGGGAGGTGCGACCAATGACAGAATATCAAAAAACCTATATCGAACTAAAAAAACAAGTTTGTTGCGACCAATGAAGGTCCGGACAGTGTCCGCGCTCTATATACCTTCAAGGAAGAACTTGAGCAGAGTGAGGATCAGCAGGCCAAGGAAGTGCTGGTAGATGTGTATGATCTGCTGGACTTCAAGGAGGATGCCTACGAACTGCTCTGCCAAATCGGAAATCGTTCCGATAAAAAGACCCTCAAGCGGCTGGGCGTCTTGAAGGACTATGCGGAAAACTGGGGCAATCATTACGCCCTCCCCAAGCCCAAAACGCCGGAGGAAAAGCAGAAAGAGAAGGAACGGCAGGCCCAGCTGGGCCTGCCCGCCTTCCGGTATCACCCGGACCCGCTGGATACCGGGGCCTTTGAGGAATCCAAAGAAGGTGTTATCTGCGGCTGCTGCGGCAAGACGACCCACATCTACTATACTGGTCCATTCTATTCGGTAGATGAAATTGCGTATCTGTGTCCGGAGTGTATCGCCAGCGGCGAGGCGGCCCGAAAATATGACGGCAGCTTTCAAGACGATTTCTCTGTGGACGATGGTGTAGACGATCCGGAGAAGCTGGACGAACTGATCCACCGCACCCCCGGCTACTCCGGCTGGCAGCAGGAATATTGGCGCGCTCACTGCGGCGACTACTGTGCCTTTTTGGGCTATGTGGGTGCCAGAGAACTGCGGGCACTGGATGTGCTGGAGGAGGTGCTGGGCGATCCCATGTGGAACGAGGAGCAGAAAGATATGATCCGGGAATCCGTCAATGGCGGGCATCTGCAATGCTATCTGTTCCAGTGCCTCCACTGCGGAAAGCACCTGGTCTGGATGGATTTTGATTGAAAAGGAGGCAAACACTATGGGACTTGACATCTACGCCGGGACGCTGACCCGGTACTATTCTCACAACTGGAAAACCGTTGTTCAGCAGTGGGCGGAGGAAAACGGATATTCCTTCAACCGCATCACCCCGGATGGGGAACCCGCCGACGACGAGGAATTGTCCCCGACCAATGTTCAGGCGGCGGTGGAGAACTGGCGGGATCAGATTCTGGCCGCCATTTCTCAGCCGGACCAGCCCCCTACGCCCCTGGCCGGAGGATAATGAGAAGCCCTATTACACGGACAAGCCGGATTGGGATGCCTTCGGCGCTATGCTGCTGGTGGCCGCCTGTCGTACATACGAGGAACCGGTGCCTCCCACCGTGGAGAAGGACTGGATCTTCGGGGAGCATCCCCTGATTGCCCGCCTTGCATCGGACGAGGAGCGGGTGTGGTCCCTGTTTCGGGGCGTGACTTGGTGGCTTCCCCTCACCGACAGCTTTCTGTTCCAAGGCCCTCTGCCCACCGATGACACCGTCGCTATCGCCACCTTGGGCGGACTGCGGAAGGAGCTGGAAAAGCTGAACCAGCTGGCATGGCAGGCCGATGAGGATACCATCCTTGGCTGGGCAGACACGGAGGGATACCCGGTAGACGGAACCGTAGACTCAGATGGACAGTATAGCAAGGCAGACATCCCGGAACACACCCAGTATGACACCCAATCCCTTGCCAAGTTCGCCTTCTCCATGTTCTGGCGGGCCATGCGGTTTGCCGAGGAACAGCAGGTGCCCATCCTGCTTGATTATTAAGGAGGATTCGTCAGGAGGTGGAGACCGTGGAACAAAAACGCCCGGCAGATATATTTCAGGAGGCCCTGGACTACTTGTGGAACGGCTTGGGCCTGGAGGAAAAGGGCTGGAAGCGGCTGAAAAAAGGCGACTTCAAAAAGAAAATGAAAAACGGGCTGACCTATCAGATCTGGTTTGACCGGAGGCGCTACAACTACATAGACTACGAAATCGGCCATGGAAATGTGGAGGTGGGCTTCACCTGTATCATAAAGCAGGGAGATGACCGGCTCTACTCTTTCAAAATAGAACCGACAACAGGCGTTTCATTCTTTCGGATGCTGACAGAGGACCTGCGGCTGAACACCGGGCTGCTGGACACCTTTCTGCCCCTGATCAAAGCCCACTACCTTGACTTTATCGACCGCTTTGAGACGGACCCAGCAGAGGCATTACATCCGGTCTGCGCCCCCTTTATCCAGCCAGAGGATTACAGCTGGTGCATCCATGTGGATGAGCAGATGGTGGAACAGTACGGAACGGCGGAGCAGATGGAGGAGTACCGCCGTCAGGCAGAATTGCGCGGAACGCCGGAGTGCAAGGCAAAGAACTGGATGGGTTCGATGTTGTTCCACCTCTCCCACGCCAATGATGTGGATCACGCCTGGGCCTCAAGCCGCACCAAAGAGGAACTGGACCAGGTGGTGGAACCCTTTGTGCAGGCCAAGCGGCAGACAGGACAGTGGACGCAGGAGGATGAGGCGGGCTATCAGCTCTACCAGCAGGAAACAGATCCGAAGAAGCGCACCTTTCGGGTATGGTATCTCATCGCCAACCCCCGCGGCCTGCCGAAAGAGTTTGTCCAGAAAGAGCTGGAGTTTCGGTGGAAACTGTTCCCGGAGAAGAAGGAGGAAGCCAAATGAGCAATCAACTTTTCCAACAAAACCTGGATGACAAAAAAGGCCCCCAGCCCGGTGGCCCTATCTCATTCAGATGCTGTTCAAAGAGCCGGTAGAAATGCCGGATAAAGCAAAAATGACTGCCGTAATGGAGAAGCATATCGGATCAACAGAGTGCTTCTGTTATGATAAGAAAATGGCCGGCTTTGCCGCACAGGAGCATATTGCAGAATTCAAGGACGGAAAATGCCCGGTGCAGCTGATGGTGATGAAATGCGACAAGTTCAAGGGAAAAGGCTTTGATGCCTTTCTCATGAGCCAGATGTGGGACTGCCAGGAGGACCGGGAGCGGATCTTCCGGGAGTGTCGGTATCATGTCATAGCCACCGATATGCTGGCGGCGGCGCTTCCGGCTCTGGAGCGGGCCAACCTGGACGCCGACTTCTTGACGCCCTGGTGGAGCTGTACCCCACCTGCGAGGCGTTCTACTTCCAGAACTGCGGCAAGCTGTTTCTGGCAGAGGATGTGCGCTCCCATCAGATCGAAGGCCCGGATCGCTTCATCCGCTTTGGCGTCAATGTCCGCTTCTTTAACATTGAGGGCACCGAAGATATGCTCATCGACACGGTGGGCATGAGCACCCTGTTCCTGCCAGACCTCCAGTACCACTTCCACGGCATGGACCCAACTGGGTGGTAAACCACGCCTACAATGTGGCATCGTACATATTGGAGCATGATAACCCCATTCAGGATGGGGAAACCATAGACGGCGTGGCGGATGGCCAGATGTGCCGAGAGATTCAGTGGAAGTGTCAGTATGAGGACGCCCTGATCCAGCCGCCCAGAGGGGTGCTGGACATCCACATGGGGAACTATGCCTCGGGAGGACGCTGAATGAACGGCGTTGTGCTCCTGGTGGGCGGACTGCTGCTTGTGGCGGTAATCAAGCTGATTATGGATCGAAATTGGATTGGCCTACTTCTCTGTGCTGTCGCCCTGCTTCTGGTCTTTGGGGCTGGACACCATACAAAATAGGCCATTTTAAGAATCGAGGAGGTGAAGTATGCAGAATTCAACAAATATGCGGATACTGGAATTACTCCGGTTTCTCTATACGCGGACCGACGAAAATCATCCCGCCACAGTATCTGACATCATTGCCCATCTGGATGTAAAAGGAATTCAGGCAGTGCGGCAGACTGTTTACGCGGATACCAATACTCTGATCGATGCAGGGATTGATATTGTGGTGGTCAAGAGTACCCAAAACCAATATTTTATGGGAAGCCGCCTGTTTGAGTATCCAGAACTGAAAATGCTGACAGACGCAGTAGCATCCTCGAAGATCATTTCTGCCAAGAAATCCGAGGAACTGGTACAGAAATTATGCCGTCTGACCAGCACACATCAGGCAGAGCAGCTTCAAAAATTTGCTGCTTTATCCAGCCGTGTCAAACCGCATAATGAAAAGGTTTACTATATCATTGATAATATCCAAACAGCGATTGGAAACCATCAGCAAATTCGGTTCCAATACTATGAATACACTCAGGAAAAAAAGAAAATCTTAAAGCATGATGGATATTATTATGTCGTAAATCCTTATGCGCTTGAATGGAAAAATGACCATTACTATTTGATTGGATTTTCTCTGAAGCATCAGAAAATTGCTCACTTCCGTGTAGATCGTCTAACAAGCATAGAAAATCTTGAAACTTGCTTTATGCCGATAGAGGGATTTGATGTAGCCTCCTATACAAATAAAATGGTTGATATGTTTACATCGGAGTCATCGAAGGAAGTAACCCTTCTATGTGAAAACGAATTGATGAGAGTAATCATAGATCATTATGGAGAAGATGCTGCTGTTGATAGGTATGATGATACACACTTCACAGCCAAAATTGAAGTGAACCCCAGTGGAACTTTTTATGGCTGGATATTCAAATTCAAAGGGAAAATAAAAATTCTCTCTCCCAAAGAGTGCATTACGGAAATGCAGCAAATCGCTCAGGAATTTATATAGTGCAAAAGAGGTGTTATTGATTTTTAACACCTCTTTTCAAATGGAATTTTTGTCCTTGAAGTGAACGGATGTTCGATATACAATATAAGCAAGATGTTCGCAGTTCGTCGAACAAATGAGAGGTGAATGCTGTGGGCAATATAACTTTTGGATCATTTATAGCCGAGAAACGCAAGGCGCACAAATTCAATTTACGCGATACAGCCAAGCATTTGAATATTGCTTACGGTTATCTGTGTGATATTGAACAAAGCCGCCGTCCTGCACCCAATGGAGATTTTGTGGAACGCATCTCCGCCTTTCTGAATTTGGATAAATCAGAACATGAGTTGCTTTTGGATCTGGCCGCAAAATCACGCAATACAGTATCTGCTGATTTGCCAGACTATATCATGGAAAAAGATATTGTTCGGGCAGCCTTGCGTGTGGCAAAAGAAGTAGACGCTACCGATGAAGAATGGCAGACATTTATGAAAATGCTAAAGGAGCGTAAACGATAGGGGGAGAGCTTTGTCAATTCCACAAATCCGTACAGAAGCAATCGAGGCGGTAGGGCGAAAAATCCTGATGGAATATGATCCCTCTCTGCTATCCGGGCAACCATATCCTGTGCCAATCGAAACCATTATCGAGACAAAGTTTGATCTAATCCTGGAGTTTCATACACTAAGAAAAAACCCCAAGATATTAGGGGAAACAATTTTCGATGACGGTGCCGTTGTTTTATATGACCAGATACAGAGACAGTATCGAATGATTGCAGTAAGAGCCGGTACAATCTTAATTGATGAACGGCTTTGTGATCCGTCAAAATTAGGGCGGCTCCGTTTTACCTGTGCCATGAGCTGGCTCATTGGGTACTACATAAGAAGTTGTACTCCGGTACTGGAGATGTTGCTGCTTATAACGGAAATGTTTCTTCCGACGAAAGTCATGGCATAATTGAGCGTCAGGCAGACACTCTGGCCTCTGCTCTGCTAATGCCTTTACCGCAGATTAAAAAATGTTTTTACCGGCTTAGAATAGGACGGACAGATGAACAGCTCATTGCAGAAATGGCAAATATTTTTGAGGTTTCCAAGCAAGCAATGCAGATTCGTCTAAAATCCAGGAACCTGATATAACCAAAGGGAGGAATAGAGGGAGGCACTGCCCTCTCTCACTCTCCTCCTCTATGCTATTTTGCGCCTAATATGTTCGCGATATTGCGAACAAGGAGGGATATTCCATGAGAAAAGAAAGTACAACAATCCAAAAATGTAACAGCAGGCTAACAGCTTTGGGGCTTAACAGCGACGCTGCGTTTCATAGAAGTAAGCTGATTCTAAAGATTTACCGTGATGTAGTCTGGGTTCTGAGTGAACGGGCAGAAGAATTACAAGAAACTGCTTGGATTATGGGAGAACAAGATATAGAGTCTGGCCTCTGCTATCTTGAAAATTTTGCACCAGATATTGAACTGCAAGCCTTTGAAGAAAAAGTTTGCTGCCTTGTTCAAAATCAAATGCTGGTCAATATTATTGACCGCGCACTCCTTCGTCTGAAACGGTATCCAGATCGAGGAGAACTTTACTATGAAATTTTGACTAAGCAATTCATCTATCGGTTCAACAGTACAGAGAAAGAATTGCTGGAAGAACTAAATATAGAGCGCAGTGTCTTTTATGACCGAAAACGAGAAGCCATCTATTTATTTTCTGTTTGCTTGTTTGGATATTCTATTCCAGAAGTCCTGGAGGAGCTGCCCCGACTAAATCCCGACAAATCCCCGACCTAATCCCTACTCCCTTCCGACTTCCGACCTGCTATACTTGTTATAGTGGCAGGAATGCGCTAAATTGAATACTTTTCTACATAAGGCCCGGCATTAACCGGGCTTTTTTCATTCCTGCTGCAATATGGCGGCAGGAACATGGCTGGAGGTGAAAACACTTCCGGCCTTTTTCTTTGCCCGGTATTAGGAGGCCGGTATGCGCTGGGAGGCGTACATAGCAAAATATCCATGACACCGTTCAAATTCGCTGACTACCAAGAATTTGAACGGAGGAAAGGATATGACGAGAGTATTCATTTGGAAAAATAACAGCCCACAGGAATGGGAGGAAATCAGTTTTTCAGCGTTCAGTAAGGCACGCCGCAATGGTTGCTTTACTGGGCGCTTTTTTGTTGAAACAGTCAAAATGTTCCGTGATGAAGATGACCGCATTATCATGGAATGTTCTCGCAAAGATTTTGAAAAATACCAACAGGAGGACCGCCACAGCCGCTATCTCCAGGAACATGAGAAAAGTCGCTCTATATTCCCGGCTTCTCATGTGGGAGATCGTGACGGCACAGAGGAAGGTTATCAGGATACAGATTTGTTTGTGGATGAATCTGTTGATACTGCGGAACAAGCAATTTGTAATCTTCTTATGGCCGATCTGCACCGTGCCTTGCAGCAGCTGAGTCAGAAAGAACGCTCTTTTATCTTGGATTATTACAGCATGGAAAAGCCAAGTACACTGCAATTAGCCAAAAGATATGGCATTAGTCAGCCCGCAGCTCATAAGCGTCTGAAAAAAATTGAAGAAAAAATAAAAAAGTTGGTTATAGATTTCTAAAAAAAGTGGCAGTAGCAAGTGAGAGGGAAATCCTTTCACTTGCACCTTGACAACCTCATATACGAATCATTAAGTTTGATCCTCTTTGGGCGTAATAGCCGCTACATCAGCGGTATATTTTCTGAGAGCTGCCACTCACATAACAGGCCAACCCATTTTGCTGTATAGATGATTTTGCGGTTTATCAGAAATATATCAGGCTGGAATACATCGGATGGCATCCGGTCATGGCATAACAAAGAGGGGAGCTCTCTTATAGCCATAGTCCGAGCGTGATAACAACCGTCGCAGGCCATGGGTAAGACTAAACGAAGTGAGGTGAAATTCCTGAGAAGCAGGCCAGCCACCTGCGGCTTAATGATTACCCAAATCCCTGGGGTGTCGTGGACAAGTAAGGGATAAAACAGGCGCTAAATTGAAGGAGACTCTGTAATTTGCAGAGCCTCCTTCTTACATAATCAAATCTCAAAACATAGGAGGATGAACATGAAAGAAGATTGGATTTATAAGCGTGGGGATTTATATTATGCCAATTTGAATCCTTATTTTGGATCAGAGCAAGGCGGCACCCGTCCTGTCCTGGTTCTTCAAAACAATGTGGGGAATTTTTTCTGCCCCACTTTGATCGTAGCTCCGCTCACCAGTAAATGGATTAAGAAAAAGGAGCTGCCCACACACTATGCACTGGAGAGCGTTCCAGAGCTTGGACTGAAATCTGTTGTTCTGCTGGAGCAAATTAAAACGATTGATAAAAGGCGTGTTTTATCGTACATTGGGCGCGTATCTCGCGAAGAAATGAGAGCGATTGATGATGCTCTGCAAGTTAGTTTAGATATTCATATTCCGGAGGAAATGGAGGCTCCGTAAGGCCACTTACCGGATAAAGGAGGCGTTTTTATGTTTGAAGCAAGAATTGCGGAATTGAACCGCTTTAATGAACAAAATCCTGTCAGCTATGACAAAAGGACCTATACGGTCGATGAGATTCAGGACATTCTGGGTATCAGTCGTCCCACAGCATATAATCTGGTAAAACAAGGTGTATTCCACAGCGTCAGAGTCGGAGGTCATATCCGCATTTCCAAAAAGAGCTTTGATGACTGGCTGGATCACGCAGATGAATGATTTGTCAAGGATGCCGATCTCCAAATCGACATCCTTAACTTTTTTCTGCTTTCTCTTACAATGAGGCCATAGCAAGAAAACTTTATAGAGGAGGCAAAAGCCATGCAAAAACAAAGAGTAAAGACCAGTATGTCTGTACCAGAGATGGGCAAAATGCTTGGGTTGGTAAAGTAGAATCCTACTGGTTGGTTAAAAAGAACTATTTCAAAACAATTCAAGTGGCCGGACGAATGAGAGTTATGCTGGATAGCTTTGAAGATTGGTATGCCGGCCAGTTCCACTATAAAAAAGTGGATGGTACACCGCCCGGAGAGAAATGGCGGCATACTACGATGTCAGTACCGGAAATGGCGGATCTTTTGGGGCTGAAATCTGGCACAGCTTATGACCTTGTTAAAAGGGGCTATTTTGAGACGACCTTGATTGATCGAAGAATTCGTATCATTACCAGCAGTTTTGAAGCCTGGTATCAAAAGCAAACTCATTATGTGAAAATCTCAGAAAGGAGCAATGAAAATGGCATCTATCGTGAAGCGTAAAAGCAAATATTCTGTGGTGTATGATTACACAGATGAAAACGGAAAACGCAGACAGCGTTGGGAAACCTTCAGCACAAATGCAGAAGCAAAAAAACGAAAAAAGCAAATTGAGTATGAGCAGGACTCTGGAACCTTCTTTATTCCTACGGCAAAGACCCTGAACGATCTGCTCGATGAATATATGTCCATCTATGGTGTAAATACATGGGCAATGTCAACATATGAAAGCCGCGTGGTCTGGCGAGAAACTACATAACTCCTATTATCGGAGATATGTTACTATCCGACATCACTCCAAGGATGATGGATAAGTATTACCGCGATCTGCTCTCTGTGAAAACGGTAAGCGTCAACAACCGCAAACCCACAAGCGAATATCTGACCCCGCATACAGTAAGAGAAATTCACAAGCTACTTCGCAGTGCCTTTAATCAGGCGGTGCGTTGGGAACTAATCAGCCGTAACCCTGTCCTGAATGCGACACTTCCCAAAGAAGAACATAAAGAACGGGATATATGGACTGCCGAAACGCTGAGCAAGGCTATGGAAGTCTGTGATGATCCTATCCTCTCCCTTGCCTTAAATCTGGCGTTCTCCTGCTCTTTACGCATTGGCGAAATGCTGGGCCTTACCTGGGACTGTATTGATATTGCACCACAGAGCATAGAAAATGGTTCAGCTTATATATTCGTCAACAAAGAGCTGCAACGGGTTACACGAGGTGCATTGGACGATTTGAGCGACAAAGGTGTTATTAAGAAGTTTCCACCTTGCATAGCCAGTACCCATACTGCTCTGGTCCTGAAAGAGCCTAAAACCAAAACCAGTATTCGCCGCGTGTACCTGCCGAAAACAGTTGCCTATATGCTGGTAGAGAGAAAAAAAGAAATCGACGAGCTGATGGATCTGTTTGGAGACGAATACATCGACAATAACCTGGTCTTTTGCTCCAGCAATGGCCGTCCGATGGAAAGCCAGGTGATTAACCGTGCTTTCAATAAACTTATCAAAGAAAACGGACTGCCTCATGTTGTATTCCATTCTCTCCGCCACTCCAGCATCACCTACAAGCTGAAACTCAATGGCGGCGATATGAAATCCGTCCAGGGCGACTCCGGTCATGCTCAGGTAAAAATGGTTGCAGATGTCTACTCTCACATCATCGACGAGGATCGCTGCATAAACGCTCAGCGATTGGAGGAAGCATTTTACTCATCCAAGATTCCTGATCCTGTTGAAGATACAGAGCCTAAAACTGCGGATACTGCCGTCACTGAAAGTGATGAAAGTGATGCAGCGAAGATACTGGAACTGCTTAAAAATCCCGAAACTGCCGCACTGCTCAAGCAGCTGGCAAAAGCTTTATAAAGTCCCTCCCTCAGAAGAACGCCTCTCACTTTGTGAGAGGTTTTCTTCGTTTGAACCACTTTGCACAGTGACCAAACACTTTTTTTGTTAGCAAGGTTCTGAAAGCATTTTTGAGCGATGTTAGCAAATTCGCGATTTTGTTTGCAACTTCCTCTAATTTCTGCTAACAAATGTTTGCAAGTTCCTTTGGTAAAAATCGAACCTCTGACTTACCGCCTTTCTTAGCAAAAGGCCAAATCTCGTTAGCAAATGTTAGCAAACCAAGGTTTTTGCAAAAATCCACAAAGCCGCAGAAATAAGAAAAGCCGAAAACCCTGATAAATCAAAGGTTTTCGGCGTGTTTGCTGGCGTCCCTGGCGGGATTCGAACCCACGGCCTTTCGCTTAGGAGGCGAACGCTCTATCCTGCTGAGCTACAGAGACATCTATTCAATTAAAATTGGTAACGATCACTTTTCATCGTAAGGCGGCCGGTAGAGCATAACCTTAGGAGGCGGTCGCTCTATCCATCTGAGCTACGGAAACGTATATGAAATTGTGTAGGGCGAATCCCCAAATGTGTCCGCAGTAGGTTCTCTTAGGAGGCGTGTGCTCTATCCAGCTGAGCTACTAGGACCTATTCAAGGCGGGCCGTATGATACTCATGCGGTCCGCCTTATATAATAACCTATGTGGCAAAAAAATCAAGTCCTATTTCAAATAACCACCCCGGCTGCAACCACTGCTGTAACCATCCGGCACAGCCCCTAAAACACCACCGTACCCTGCATCCACACCTGCCCCTTAAAGCGCCGTCCTATCCGGGGTTCGCCCAGCAGGTCCTGCTTGTTGATGGCTACATGGAATATCATGTCGTTGCAGTCCAGCTTCAGGTCATATATCTCTTCTTTGGTAATCCGGTTGGTGCTTGTACTGATTTCCGTGATTTCCCCTATGACGGAGTACTGGTCACATTCTATGCCGCACGGCATGAAACAGGTTTCTATGATGGAGTAGACATCCTCATGGGCAATCCGTCTGGATACCATGGAATAGAGGTCTATATCCTCTATGGTCAGTGTCTCTATGGCGTCCTCGTCGCCGTGTTTGGCGGCTTCCAGGAGACTGCTGCGCTTTTTGGCTGCCTGCCGGGAGTCCTCGGCCTGTTTTTCCGTCTTATTGACCGGCAGCAGCACCTTTCCCTGGACTGCCAGGCCTGTAAGGGCAGCTCCCTTTGGCTGGACAGGCTGGCGGGCGCTGCGGCGCATCCTGTACTCCATGGAATTTTCCATGTAGAAGATTAGGGATATGCCCACCCTGTATTCATCAAGAAGGCCTGCATAAGTTTCACGCTCCGTGTGGCGCTGGATGGAACATTCCGCCTCTGAACTTACATCCGGGTTCTTGACATAGGGAAAATAATATTCACGGCTGAATGTTCCTTTGGGCTCATCTCGCCTATCATGGCGACTCCTATGCCGGGAGCCACTTCCGTGCGCAGTTCACAGAGCCTGCTGCCTTCCTGTTCCGCCAGGTGGCCGGTCATCTCCGCTTCTTTTACCAGGCGCTTTAAAAGCTTCGCCATATCCTGCTTTTTCTGGTACATACTGAATCCTACTGTCCGCATAAACTTATGCATCTTGTCACCTTCTTTCACTTAAGATTTTGCTCACCTAAAACCGTACTCATACAAGAATGAGGCCAAAGGAACCCCTTCGCCTCATCACCTTTGCTCATTATATACTACTTCATAGGAGATTACCAGTATTTTTTCTAAATAAACCGTAAAATATTCGTGAAAATAAGTTTGGAAAATAAGGCGAAAAATGCGATTGATGTGTTAAAATTTAAACACTTTTTAGCTATTGACTGAAAATCGCGCCTGTGTTAGTATGGGATTAGCACAAGGCAAGCCGGTGGGATTTGCGTTTGCGGACAATTTTATATCATCGGAAGATGGATTCGGGAGAGACTGACCAAAATGTATGAAAGATACAGAATACGCTTGATATAGCGTATCCGTGTATTATCAGCATACAGAACACAGCGCCGAAGGGGAAGCGGAAAACTCTCAGGCAAAAGGACCGGATACCGGACGATACTCTGGAGAGCATAGCACCGAAGAAGCCAAATCTTTCAGGTCCAAGGACAGAGCGCATGAACATCTTTTGTTCGTGCGCTTTCATAGTCTGTTATTGTTAAGGACCAGACAATTTTATGAAGGAGGTAATGATTATGGGAACAGAAGCAGCAGAGGAGGTTTTGTTAAAAACACCTCTCTATGACACGCATGTAAAGTATAAGGCAAGATTGTACCTTTTGCAGGGTACCTCCTGCCGGTACAGTACGAGACAGGCGTCATCGACGAGCACATGGCGGTGCGTACCAAATGCGGTCTTTTTGACGTGTCACACATGGGGGAAGTGATTTGCAAAGGACCGGATGCCCTTAAGAATCTGAACATGCTCCTCACCAATGACTATACGGTCATGGCGGAGGGCCAGGCCAGATACAGTCCCATGTGCAATGAACAGGGCGGCGTGGTGGATGACCTGATTGTGTATAAGGTTAGGGATGACTGCTATTTTATCGTGGTGAACGCTGCCAACAAGGATAAGGACTATGCATGGATGAGGGACCATCAGTCAGGGGACGTTGTTTTTGAGGATATTTCCTCCCAGGTGGCCCAGCTTGCCTTCAGGGACCAAAGGCAATTGATGTGCTTAAGAAGGTGGCGAAGGAGGAAGATATTCCTGAAAAGTATTATACCTGCCTTTTTGACCGCATGGTGGGCGGCATGAAATGCATCATTTCCAAAACCGGTTATACCGGAGAGGACGGAGTGGAGATTTATCTGGCGCCGGAGGATGCGCCTAAGATGTGGGAACTGCTCATGGAGGCAGGAAAGGATGAGGGCCTGATTCCGTGTGGTTTGGGCGCCAGGGATACCCTGAGGCTGGAAGCAGGCATGCCTCTGTACGGACATGAGATGGACGATACTATTTCTCCCAAGGAAGCCGGATTGGGAATCTTTGTGAAGATGGATAAGGATGATTTCATCGGAAAACAGGCTATCCAGGACAAGGGACCTTTGACCAGGAAGCGTGTGGGATTAAAGGTAACCGGCCGCGGCATCATCAGGGAGCACCAGCCTGTTTACATAGGAGAACAGCAGGTGGGTATGACCACCTCCGGCACACATTGCCCGTTCCTGGGATATCCGGCAGCCATGGCCCTGGTTGACATAGGGTTTAAGGATCCGGGGACAGCGCTGGAAGTGGATGTGCGCGGGCGCCGCGTGGCCGCGGAGGTAGTGAAGCTGCCATTTTATAAACGGCAGTAATTTATGGGATATAATAAACAAGTTTTTAAAATATAATAAAGAACAGCATGTTCAAGGAGGTATTAAGAATGAATTTTCCAGAAGATTTAAAGTATGTAAAGTCACATGAGTGGGTAAAGACCCTGGAGGACGGCACGGTTTTAGTGGGAGTATCTGATTATGCACAGGATGCTCTTGGGGATCTGGTATTTGTAAACCTGCCGGAAGCAGGGGACGAGGTGACAGAGGGAGAGCCGTTTGCAGATGTGGAATCCGTAAAGGCTGTATCCGATGTGTATTCACCGGTAAGCGGCACAGTGGCCGAGATCAACGAGGTACTGTTAGACGCCCCGGAATCCATCAACGAGGCGCCTTATGAGGCATGGTTCATGAAGGTGGAGAATGTAACCGGCACAGCGCAGTTAATGAGCGCGGCAGAGTATGAGGAATATGTGAAGACCCTGGATTAGGGGATTAAGGCGGGGAAGGTATTCCATCCCATGAGAGGTGAGGTGAGATTATATGGGAAGTTATGTACCAGGTACGAAGCAGGAGCAGCAGGAGATGCTTCGTGAGATTGGATATGCCGGCTTTGAGGAGATGTTCTCCCATATACCGGATGAGGTAATGCTGAAGGAAGGGGTCAATATCCCTTCAGGACTCAGCGAGCAGGCAGTTAAGGCAAGAATGGAGGACATAGCCGGTAAGAATGTTGTGTTCCGCCATATTTTCAGGGGGCAGGGGCTTATAACCACTACATACCTGCCATTGTTTCAAACGTGACGTCAAAAGAGGAGTTTGTCACTGCCTATACGCCTTATCAGGCGGAAATCAGCCAGGGCATCCTCCAGTCCATATTCGAGTATCAGACCATGCTCTGTGAACTCACAGGAATGGACGCCTCCAATGCATCCATATACGACGGTGCCACGGCTGCGGCGGAAGCCATTGCCATGTGTAAGGAGAGAAAGAAAACCACAGCCTATATTTCTGCGGCTGCAAATCCGGGCGTTATCGAGGTCATGAAGACATACTGCTTTGGCAGCAATACAAAGGTTGTTATGGTTCCGGAAAAAGACGGGGTAACGGATGGGGCAGCTCTGGAAGAGATGCTGAAGGCAGACCCCCAGGCCGCCTGCTTCTATGTGCAGCAGCCCAACTATTACGGCAATATAGAGGACGGGGACGCCTGGGCCGCATCGTCCATGAGGCCGGCGCCAAGTACATCATGGGCTGCAACCCCATGGCCCTGGCTGTTATGAAGACCCCGGCAGAATACGGGGCGGATATCGCTGTGGGCGACGGCCAGCCTCTTGGCATGCCTCTGGCGTTTGGAGGACCTTATCTGGGCTTTATGACAGCCACGGCAGCCATGACCAGGAAGCTTCCGGGCCGTATTGTAGGCGAGACAGCCGATCATGAGGACGAAGGGCATTTGTTCTTACTCTCCAGGCCCGTGAACAGCATATACGCCGTGAGAAGGCCAGCTCCAACGTGTGCTCCAACCAGGCATGGTGCGCTCTGACCGCCTCTGTATATATGACAGCCATGGGAGCAGACGGTATGGCTAAGGCAGCAGGCCAGTGCATGTCCAAGGCCCACTATCTCAGGGATGTATTAAAGGAAGCAGGACTTGAGCCAAAGCATAACTGTGAATTTTTCCATGAGTTCGTTACCGTAAGCCCTGAGGGCGGGTGCACGGACAGCGCCCACATTTTAAGGGCATTGGAAAGCAAGGGAATCCTGGGCGGACTGCCGCTTTCCGACAGGGAAATCCTCTGGTGCGCTACTGAGATGAACACCAGGGAGGAGATGGATGAACTAGCCTCCGCTGTACGGGAGGCGCTTCACAGGGAATGCGGACAAAAGGAGGTGTGCGGTTCATGAAACTTGTATTTGAAAAAGGGTCAGCCGGGAGAAAACTGGATTTAATCAGTCCCTGTGACGTGCCCCAGGTATCGTTTGAGAAAGCACATATCCGTGAGAAACAGCCCCGCCTTCCGCACTTGTCGGAAAATGAAATCAGCCGCCATTATACGGAACTGGCAAAGCGTTCCCACGGTGTCAACGACGGTTTCTATCCTTTGGGTTCCTGCACCATGAAGTACAACCCCAAGGTGAATGAGGAAGCAGCCGCCTTAAAGGGATTTAGAGGAGTCCATCCGCTGCAGCCGGAGGCTGCGGTGCAGGGTTCCATGGAAGTATTATATCTGGCAGAGAAATATCTCTGCGAAATCACGGGCATGGACGCAATGACATTCCAGCCGGCGGCAGGCGCCCACGGTGAGTTTACGGGACTGCTTTTAATCAAGGCATATCATGTCCATCACAATGATGCAAAGCGTACCAAAATTATTGTTCCCGACTCTGCCCACGGAACCAATCCGGCCAGCGCTGCCATGTGCGGCTACGACGTGGTGAGCATTCCGTCCAGGGAGGACGGCTGCGTGGATTTGGAGCAGTTAAAGGCAGCGGTAGGGGATGACACGGCCGGCCTGATGCTGACCAACCCCAATACCGTGGGATTATTTGACAAGAACATTCTGGAAATAACCAAAATCGTACATGATGCAGGCGGACTGTGCTATTATGACGGAGCCAATCTGAACGCGGTTATGGGCATTGTGCGGCCGGGTGACATGGGATTTGACGTGGTCCATCTGAACCTGCACAAGACATTCTCCACACCCCACGGCGGCGGCGGACCGGGAAGCGGTCCTGTGGGCTGCAAGGAATTCTTAAAGCCCTTTATACCCGGCGTACGTGTGGAGAAGGAGGAGGATGCATATCACTTTGTGAAGGCACAGGAATCCATTGGGGATGTGAAGATGTTCTACGGCAACTTCCTGGTGGTGGTTAAGGCATTGTCCTATATCCTGACCCTTGGAAAGGAGGGCATCCCGGAGGCTGCCCGCAATGCAGTGCTGAATGCCAACTATATGAGGGTGAAGCTGTCGGATGTCTATGACATGGCCTACAACGAGACCTGCATGCATGAGTTTGTCATGAGTCTGGAGAAGATGAAGCATGACAAGGATATATCCGCTATGGATATCGCCAAGGCCCTTCTGGATTACGGCATCCATCCGCCGACCATGTACTTCCCGCTGATTGTACATGAGGCGCTGATGGTGGAGCCTACTGAGACAGAGTCCAGAGAGACACTGGATGAGGCAATCGAGGTATTCCATAAGATTTACGAGCAGGCCCTGGCAGATCCTGAGGCACTTCACAGTGCGCCCCACCTTACACCGATTGGAAGACCGGATGAGGTTACGGCGGCCCGTAAGCCGGTACTGCGCTATACATGGGAATGATGAAAATGAAATAGGACTGCCTGGACAGCCGGCATGTCCCTGGTTATGTATGGATATCCCGGATATCCGTACATGGCCGGGGAAGGGCTGCCCAGGCAGCCTTTCTATAGAATGGAGACTGACATGATAAACAGACTTGTGTGGATGGAGACAGATAATACATACCCCTACCGGAATCTGGCCATGGAGGAGTACATGACCCTTCATGTTCCCCAGGGCACCTGCATTCTTTACCTGTGGCAGAACCGCCATACGGTGGTGATAGGAAAGAACCAGAATTGCTGGAGGGAATGCAGGGTGAATTTCCTGGAACAGGAGAACGGATATTTAGTGCGCCGGCTCTCCGGCGGAGGCGCGGTGTTCCACGATCTGGGGAATCTGAATTTTACATTTATTGTGGGCGCCGGCGATTATGATGTTTCACGGCAGCTGGATGTAATACTGGAAGCCGTAAGGAGTCTGGGAATCCATGCTGAGAAGACGGGGCGCAATGATATCACGGTGGATGGACGCAAGTTCTCAGGCAACGCATTTTACAGAACAGGGGACGGCTGCTACCATCACGGGACCATACTGATACGGGCGGACAAGGAAAATATGTCCCGGTATTTGAATGTATCAAAAGAAAAGCTTGCCTCCAAGGGCGTGACCTCTGTAAGTCCAGGGTGGCCAATTTATGCGAGTTTAAGCCGGATATCACATTGGAGGAAGTAAAGTCGGCGTTGGTGGAGGCATTTTCCAAGGTTTATGGTCAGCCTGCCGTAAGGATGGAGGAAGGGGAGCTGCCTCAGCCGGACATAGATGCCCGGACAGAGAAATTTGCTTCCTGGCAGTGGAAATACGGAAGAAAAATCCCCTTTGAGTATGAAATGGAGAAACGGTTTCCATGGGGCAATATCCAGATACAGTTTCATGTGGATGAAGGCATGATACAGGATGTGAATGTATTCTCAGACGCCATGGACCAGGAGATGATCGGAATGCTGGCTGAACAGCTTAAGGGCTGCGCCTATGCGGAGGAGGATATATGCAGGGCGGTAAAAGCCGTGGGAACGGACGCGTTTCAGGCAGGGGAATATACGGGCGCGGATGAACCGCAGTCATGCCGGATAAAAGAGGATATCATGACCCTTGTGAGGGAATCGCTGTAAACGCAGAACATAAATGGAAGAGAGGTTAAGTTTATATGGCTGACAAATTTGATTTGGTGGTGATTGGCGCGGGGCCGGGCGGATATGAGGCCGCCATTGAAGGGGTTCAAAAGGGAATGAAGGTCGCTCTGGTGGAAAACCGTGAGCTGGGAGGCACCTGCCTGAACCGGGGATGCATTCCCACCAAAACAATCATCCACACAGCAGAGCTGTACCATGAATTACAGTCAGGGCCATCCATTGGCCTGACGGCCCGGGAACCGGTGATTGACATGGAAATGGTCCAGAAACGGAAAGACGAAGTGCTGGAACAGCTGAGAAAGGGCATTGCCTCCCTCATGAAGACCAACAGGATTTCAGTCTTTTACGGTACGGGAACCATATTGGACAGGGAGCATGTGAAGGTGGCGCTGTCTGGGGAAAAGACAGGGTGAAAAAGCAGAGGAACAGCCGGACGGACAGAAGCAGGACCAGGTTGTCCTGGAAACAGGTCATATTCTCATTGCCACTGGTTCTGTTCCGGCATGCCCGCCCATACCGGCTCATCCCTGCCGGGAGTGGTCACCAGTGACGGACTGCTGGACAAGAAGGATTTGTTTGAACATCTGATTATCATAGGCGGCGGAGTAATCGGCATGGAATTTGCGTCTGTGTACAGTTCACTGGGCCATGGAGTAACTGTAATCGAGGCCCTGGACCGTATTCTGCCCACTATGGATAAGGAAATTGCCCAGAACCTGAAAATGATTATGAAGAAAAGAAATGTGGATATCCATACAGGGGCAAAGGTGGAGGAGATCCTTCAGACAGAGGATGGAAAAGGACTTATATGCCGCTATACGGAAAAGGACAAACCCTGTGAGGCCAGGGCGGACGGCATCCTTATCGCTACGGGCCGCAGGGCTTATACAGGCGGTCTTATAACCGATGAAAGCAGCCGGGAAGTGAAGGATATGCCATGGAACGCGGGCGTATTATCACGGATGAAAAATATGAAACCAGCGTACCGGCATATATGCCATTGGCGATGTGACGGGCGGCATTCAGCTGGCCCATGCACCACTGCCCAGGGCAGAAACGCAGTGGCGCATATGGCAGGAGAGGATATGATGATCCGTACGGATATCATTCCGTCCTGTGTGTATACCAATCCGGAAATCGGCTGCGTGGGAATCAGCGCGGATGAGGCCAAGGCCAGGGGAATAGAAGCCGTGACAAAGAAGTATATAATGTCTGCCAACGGAAAATCCATTCTGTCCCAGCAGGAGAGGGGATTTATAAAGGTGGTGGCGGACAGTGATTCACACCGCATCCTGGCGCCAGATGATGTGTGCCAGGGCCACGGATATGATCAGCCAGTTTGCGGTGGCTATAGCCAATGAGCTGACGCTGGAGGATATGGCTAAGGTTATTTTCCCGCATCCTACGTTCAGCGAGGGGATATTGGAGGCGGTGAGGTGACGGGAGTGAAGGCTGTGTCCCTGCTGAATGCCTGCATTGATTTTAAAGGGTTTGGGTATATAATACAGTAGGCGGACAAAATGCCGCCGCGGAAACTTAATACCCAGGAAAGGGCAGGAATATCATGTGCGGCAGATATCATTTCAGCGCGGAATTATTAGATGAGATAAGGGACTTAACAGAACAGAAGGACTGGAAACTGGAGCTGGGAGTGCTGGATAGGGACATCCATCCGGGCGATACGGCTCCGGTCATTACGGCGGCCGGGGACCAGGGCGGGAGCCTTAGGGCCTGCAGGCAGAAGTGGGGATATCCCGGGCCGGGCGGAAAGGGGCTGGTTTTAATGCCAGGTCAGAGTCTGTGTTTGAAAAGCGGATGTTCCGGGACAGTGTGAGCCAGCGCCGGGCTGCGGTCCCTGTTTCATGGTTTTATGAGTGGAATAAGAATAAAGAGAAATTTACATTCACTAAGGAAGGGAGCCGGATTCTGTTTCTGGCCGGATTTTATGGCAGGTATGAGGATGGGGACCACTTCGTCATACTTACCACCCAGGCCAATGCATCCATGGCCCCTGTCCACAGCCGTATGCCTCTGGTTCTTGAGAGGGAACAGGTCAGGGAATGGATTCTGGACAGCGCAAAGACAAAGGAACTGCTGGGCCAGGAACCGCCCCAGCTGGAAAGGGATTGTGAGTATGAGCAGCAGACCTTGTTCTGAGATGTATATGATATGAGCATATGGATGGGCTTATCTGAACTTCATTATCTGAAATTGGTTATTTGAATATGGTTATCTGAACATGAGGGCGTCCTCCTTTTGACGTGAGTCTGAAAGGAGCGCCTGCTGTTATGTTTTATGAAAGTTGGCCCAGAGCAGATAAAGCGGGGATAAGGTTTATCTGTCAGGTCTTAATAAATACCGGTTTTCCAGCACATACTCCGCCACTGCCCGGTTGGTATCAATCCAGGCCCCATGGGACAGCATATAGCCTATAAGCTCACTGAGCATGTTTACCCGGCTGGCGCGTCCTATGAACTGTGGATGGAGGACAAAGTTAATCATCCTGCCTTCCGCTGCCAGGGAATCAAATTCATCCTTCCAGATTTCTAACATTTCCCGGGGGGATTTCAGTTCATACCGTTCCGGAGCAGAATCCGTGTAAAAATCGTATGCGGTATCGTCAAAAATAGAATCCTTGGGAAGCTCTACCAGAGGAACCTGCCGGCCGTCTATGGTATGGATAAAGGGACCGTCGGAGTCCCTCCAATTGGAGCTGTATAGGTAGCCGTGCTCCAGAAACAGTCTCAGGCTGTAATCGTGTATCACGCCCCCCGGTCCGCGATGTCCTGCCATGGACTGTCCGGTCAGATCCTTTATAATGGTCTCGCAGCGGGTCATGGTGGCATCTTCCTCCTCATAGGAAGTGGCGGTGGATTCCTCATGGAGGTATCCGTGAAATCCGATTTCATGGCCCCTGCGGCTGATTTCCTTTACCACCAGGGGATAATGTTCCGCTATAACGCCGGGAATGAAAAAGGTTGCCTTTACCCCATACACATCCAGCATGTCCAGGATTCTGGGTACGCCCTGCTTGGGGCCGTATGCGCCCCGGGATAAGTTGGTTATATGGTCATGGTTGCCGTCGCCTCTGGTGGTCCACATGGTCTCTGCGTCCAGATCAAATGCCATCATGACAGCGATACGCTTGTTGTCAGGCCAGGTCATCATAGGGCTGCACCTCCTTTTTCAGGATTCTCCTGATTGGCTTCTGCCTGTGCCAGTACATACCGCGCCGCTTCCTCGCAGGTGGTAATCCAGGCGCCGTGGCGCTTCATATAGGCAATGAAGTTTCCCAGGGCGGCAATCCGGCTGGCGCGTCCTATCATCTGGGGATGAAGCTTCAGGATAAAGATTTTATTTCCCTCTTCCACAAGGCCGTCGAACTCATCCTTCCAGTTTCCGAATACTTCCCGGTTGGTATACATGGAGCGCACAGCAGGGTCGCTGAAGGTGAAATAAAAATAGGTAAAGTCATCCATGGTAATATCACACGGCAGCTCCACCAGCGGAAGGACCTGCCCGTCCTTTTCCCATAGATATGCCCAGTCGCAGTCTTTCATGGAGGAACTGTACAGGTAACCGCGCTGTGCCAGCAGCTCAGGGGTAAATGGATGGATGATGCTCTCAGGCCCCCTGTGTCCCACGGGACGCCGTCCCGTGATGCGTTTTAGTATAGCCTCGCTTTTTTCCAGTATTTCAGTTTCTTCTTCCGCGGATATGCCGCGGACGGATTCATGCATATACCCGTGACAGGCGATTTCATGGCCTCTGGCATGAATGGATTCCACCTGGGCAGTGTATTTTCCGCAACGATTCCCGGCACAAAGAAGGTGGATTTAATATCATGGGTGTCCAGCATATCCAGACACCGTTTCAGACCTTCGCGGGGACCGTACTGGCCCCGGGAATAATCCGTGAATCCGATGGTGGTACCTTTGGAGGCAGCTCTGGACATGCGCAGGTATTCTGCGTCAAAATCAAATGTGACCATGACAGCAATCCTGGCGCGTCCGGGCCAGGTTATGGCAGGTCCGTTTGTCCTGCCGTCTATTTCATATGACATGGTAAATTGCTCCTTTTATTCATTTCTGGTTTTCATTATAACATGGACAGTTGGTAAGTCAACCAAAGGCATGGGCCAGGTTGGATAAATCTGGTATTACGGAGTAAGACACAGAGTGAGAATTAGGGGGACAAGGGTGGGAAAGGCCATAGACAGGGGCAGAAAAAAGCCCGGAATCTATTGAATCTGATGTATATTTATGCTATGATTATGCAAGTTCTTCCTTTATTAATGCCGGTCAGGCAGAGGGAAGGGGTAAGGTTTGCAGAAAGCAGACTTTTTATTTTTATATACATATAACAGAGAGGAGAATTATTATGAAAAAAATTGCACTATTGCTGTGCGCTGTTCTGACAGCAGGCGCACTCACCGCATGTTCCGGCGGGGCAGATGCCACCACGGCCGTTTCTCAGGCCGCCGCACAGGAGGCTGCGGACAAGGACGGGCAGGTAAGGACGCGGCGGATACCCCGGCGGCAGGCGCTGAGGAGAAGTCAGATGAAGCAGGAGAGAATTCCGCGGACACTGCCACAGAGAATCCATTTTCCGGCAAAACCGTGAAGGTGGGCTGTTCCGCTACCTTTGTTCCTTTTGAATCCATCGAGATGGCGGCAGACGGAAGCAAGACCTATGTAGGTATGAATATTGATATTGTAAAGGCTGTTGTGGAAAAAACGGCGGCCAGGTGGAATTTGTGGACATGCCCTTTAAGAGCCTGATGGCTGCTATCCAGGCCGGCCAGATTGATTTCTGCAGCGGCGGTATGCGCCTACGGCAGAGAGGGAGAAAACACTGGATTTCAGCGAAATCTTCTTCTATCCCAGAAATGCCATTGTGTACAGGGCAGAGGATAATTACCCGGATTTGGATTCTCTGAAGGGTAAGAAGATTGCCTATGTGTTCGGCACCAACTACCAGCAGGTAGCGGAGAGCGTGGAAGGGGCGGAGACCGTTGGCATCCAGGGCAGCCCTGCCTGTATCGAGGAAGTAAAGAGTAAGAGGGCCGACGCGTGTATCGTTGACGGCGCAGGCGCAACAGAGTTCTTAAAGAACAACGAGGGGCTTAAGCTGAGCCTTATGGATAAGGTGGATGATGACTGTTTTGCCATCGGTTTCCCCAAGGAATCCCCTTACTATGAGACATTTAACAACACACTGAAGGAAATGATGGAAAACGGAGAACTGGATGATATCATCGCAAGCCATTTAAGCGAACAGTTCATCCTGGACTAAGGCAATGTAAAAAGGGGCTGCACATATGAAATTAGATTTTACCAGCGTTTGGCAATACTGGCCATTCCTATACCATGGAGCACTGCTCACCCTGAAGATTACGGCAATCTGCGCCGTGCTGGGGTTTTTGCTGGGCATCGTACTGGCTCTTGTTAAAATCAGCAAATATAAACCTCTCATATGGTTCGGAAGGTTTTATACATCCATTTTCAGGGGAACGCCTCTCCTGGTACAGCTGTGTATTGTCCATTTTGGACTGCCGCAGCTGCTGGGTTTCACACTGACCACCACCCAGTCCGGAATCCTTACATTTACACTGAACTCCGCAGCCTATGTCTCGGAAATATTCCGTGGAGGAATCATGGGTGTGGACAAGGGACAGTATGAGGCGTCCATGTCACTGGGGATTGGCTATGGGGATATGATGAAGGACATCATCATTCCGCAGGCTGTGAAGCACATACTTCCCAGCCTGGTAAATGAGGCCATTGCCCTGTTAAAGGAGTCTTCCATCCTGTCCTACATCGGTGCGGTGGAGCTTTTAAGGGCTGCGGACCAGATTACGGTCCTGACCTTCCGGTTCTTTGAACCCTACCTGGTCATTGCGGTTATTTATTACGTATTTGTCATGATATTGTCGGCAGTTGCCAGCCGTCTGGAAAGGTGGGTGAACAGAAGTGATAGAGTTTCGTGATGTGCATAAAAGCTTCGGTAACCTGGAAGTATTAAAGGGGATTAACCTGAATATTGAGAAGGGCCAGGTGGTTACGCTGATTGGTCCCTCAGGATCCGGTAAGTCCACCATCTTAAGATGCATCAACCTGTTAGAAAAGCCCACCAAGGGTCAGGTGTTCATAGACAGTACGGATATTACGGTTCCAAAGGCTGATATCCAGGCTGTCAGAAAGAATATCGGCATGGTGTTCCAGCATTTTAACCTGTTTCCCCATATGACGGTCATGGAAAATATGACCTATGCCCCGGTGAAGGTGAACAAGATACCAAAGGACAAGGCAGCGGAAAACGCCCTGGAGCTTCTGAAACTGGTGGGTCTGGTGGAGAAGGCGGACGCTATCCTGGAAAGCTGTCCGGCGGCCAGAAGCAGAGAATTGCCATAGCCAGGGCCCTGGCCATGGAGCCGCAGATTATGCTGTTTGATGAACCCACCAGCGCCCTGGACCCGGAGATGGTAAAGGAGGTTCTGGAGGTCATTAAGAACCTGGCTCATACAGGCATTACCATGGCCCTGGTAACCCATGAGATGGGATTTGCCAGGGAGGTATCGGACCGCATCTGTTTTATAGATGACGGGCAGATAGTGGAGGACGCCAACCCGGATGAGTTCTTTAAGAATCCCAAGAGCGACAGAGCCAGAGGATTTTGGAGAAGGTGCTGTAGAGAAAGCACGGATAAGGAAGGAGTAAGTCCTGAACGGATTGAATTTCTTCATTATGTTGAGAACACATGTGATTGTTAGGCGGACAGGATCCAAAGCCAACAGGTCAGGGAAATACACAGACAGCAGGCCGCCCGGGCAATATGCCCGGGCGGCCTGCTGTTATGTTGCATACTAAAACGCATTTTATGATTTCCCTAAATTAATCCCATCAGGCCCGGAATACCCAGCGACAGCGCCGTATATAGGTAACGGCCATAAGCAGGAGGAACAGTACCGCAAAGTAGGGAAGCAGCGTTCTGGTCACCTGTTCAATGCTGATTTTGCTGATGCCGCAGCCCACGAACAGTACGGAACCAACAGGAGGCGTGATGTTGCCCAGCACATATTAAAGATTAACATGACGCCGAACTGAATGTCAGTCATTCCTAAACTTTGGGCGATAGGAAGGAAAATAGGAGTAAAAATCAGGATAGCCGGCGTGATATCCATAAACATTCCCACAACCATCAGGATTATGTTCATCAGCAGCAGGATCACGTATTTGTTGGTGGAGATGGACATGATGCCTTCGCTGATGGCTGCCGGGATTCCTGAGTATGCCATGACAAAGGACATGGCGGAGGAAGCGGATATCAGGAACAGGATGATGCCGCTGGTGCATGCGCTGCTTACCAGAATCTTCATAAAGGACTTCACGGTAAGGCTCTTATAGCAGATAGAGAGAATCAGGCAGTAAAGCACACAGATACCAGCGCCCTCGGTGGCAGTGAAGATGCCTCCCACGATACCGCCGATAACAATGATAATGAGCAGCAGGCTGGGGATGGCTTCCAGCGTCACTTTAACGGCTTCCTTGGCGGGTGTGCGGCCGGATACCGGATATTTATGCTTTTTGGCGTAAATAAAAGCCACTACCATGGAACCAACTCCCATCAGGATGCCGGGAATGTATCCGGCCATGAACAGAGTGGATATGGACACGCCTCCCGCTACCGTGGAGTACACGATAAATGCGCTGGTAGGGGGAATCAGGAGTCCGGTGGGGGCTGAGGCAATGTTTACTGCCGTGGCAAAAGCCGGGTCATAGCCCTCATCCTTCTGGATAGGGTAGATACAGCCGCCCATGGCTGATGCGGCCGCCACGGAAGAACCGGACAGCGCGCCAAAGAGCATGTTGCCCACGATATTGGCCTGGGCCAGGGAACCTGGAATCCAGCCCACGAACAGCTTTGCGAAGTTTACAAGGCGTCTGGCGATACCGCCGTTGTTCATGATGTTGCCGGCCAGGATGAAGAGGGGGATGGCAAGCAGGGAGAAGCTCTCCACGCCGCTGTTCATCTTCTGCATGGTGATGAAGGTAATCTGGTCCCAGGACAGGCTGGAGACGGCAGTTACGATGGATGCGATTACGATGCTGACGGAGATTGGGCAGCTGAGGAACAGCAGGATGCCAAATACCGCAAACAGGATGACTGTTGTAAGTCCGATACTCATTACTCATTCCCTCCTTCTATGGTGATTCCGGTTACATCCTCATAGATATTGATAATCTGTGCCAGGATGATGAACAGTCCGGAGATGGGCGCCATGGCATATACCAGGCTTCTGGGAATCCCCAGCAGCGCGGAGAACACCTTCTGGGCGCTTAACGCCAGCTTGAATCCGCCTATGGTGATGACAAAGACGGCAAAGAGCAGAATCAGCACATCAATAACTGTCATCAGAATCCGGCGGCCTGCCGGGCTTAAGCTGTCACGCACCAGCACCAGGCACATGTGTTCCCTGGTGATGAAGGCATAGGCAGCTCCGATGAAACCGGTCCAAATCAGGAAGTAACGCACCAGCTCCTCGGTAAAGGCAGCCGGGCTGTTGAGCACGTAGCGTGTAAATACCTGGTACAGGACCAGAAGGGTCATAACGGACAGCAGCACAGTGGCTATGCCGGCTAAAAGACGGGTCATCCACTTTTTGATGACAGATAATATTTCATTCATGTGATTACCTCCCCTTATTCTACCGAATCAATGGTGTCAAGCAGTTCCTTCACACCCGGATACTGTGCACAGTAATCGTCAATCATACCGCTTGTGGCCTGGCGGAACGCATCCTTGTCAACATCGTTTACGAATTCCACTCCCATCTGGGACTCTGCCTCCTGGATGGCCTCATCAATGGCGGCATCCCATGCAATCTTGTGGCTTTCCGTGGATTCGCGGGCTGCTTCCAGGATGATGTTCTGGTCCTGGGGGCTGATGGTCTTCCATACCTTGGCGCTCATGACCATTACATCGGGAATCATGGCGTGCTGGTCTGTGGAATATACCTTGCAGATTTCGCCATGCTTGCCGGTGGTAAGTGCTGTTTCATTGTTCTCAGTGCCGTCGATAATGCCGGTCTGGAGAGAGGTATATACATCGCCGTAGGACATGGCTACCGGGATTCCGCCTAAGGCCTTCATCATATCAGTCTGGGATTTCATGTCCTGCACACGAATCTTCAGCCCTTTAAGTCGGCAGGCGTGCGGATTGCCTTGTTCTTGGTGTAGAAGGAACGGGCGCCTGAGGTGTAGTAGGTCAGGGTTACGAATCCGTCGTCCGAGGAAGACAGGAAGAAATCCTGCATCTGACCGGAATCCATTACATGATAAAAGTCTTCCGTATCGTCAAAGATATAGGGAAGGCCAAAGGTATGGTAGGATTCATTATAGGTGGCAAGGCCAGGCGCGGATACCTTTGTCATGGAAATGACACCGGCCATCAGCTGTTCCATATTCTCATTCTCAGAACCCAGCTGGCCGTTTGGAAGGATGCGCACCTGGATTCTTCCGTTTGTCCGTTCCTCCACCTTGTCTGCAAATTCTGTCATTGCAATATGTACCGTGTGGGTCTCGCTGAGGCCGTGAGCCAGAGTAAGCACCATCGGATTTTCCGCGGTGGCTTCCGTGCTGGTCTTAGCGCCGCTCTGGGCGCATCCGGTGAGCCCCAGTACAGCCAGACTCAGAGCCACTGCCATTGCTGCTGCAAATTTTTTCATTTTCATATCCCCTTTCTATATAGCGCTTCCCCTCTGTAAGCGGGAGGGGAAGCGTATGCTCTCTTTTTACATACCAATCAGGTCAAACTGCTCAAAGGATACAATCACCTGATAATCCTTCTTAGGATTAGGGTATTTAATCTGAACGGACTTAAGCCTCTGGCTGTAATACCATCCGCAGTCCGCCTCCTCGAATTTTCTCCTGTGGAGGAAATGAGGAATGGTCTGTCCGTCCGCCTTGACCCAGTAAGGCGCTTTCTCACGGTGTATCATATCCAGATACAGCGTCTTTACGGCTGTCTCATAGTGGCCTTCCTGGCAAAAATCCAAAACAGTCCGTTCTCCGGCCGTCATGGTTATGGATGTTTTCAGATAGTCTCCGCGCTCATAATCCATGGAAATGCCGTCGTCCTCATAAAGGGCGAACCGGCCGTCCCTGTCGGCCGCGCACAGGATTCGTATGTGCTGCGCCTGCTGGGTTTTCAGGTTATCAAGCTTATCTTCCGCCATGGGAATGATGGCTCCGCTTCTCACGAACAGGGGGATGGACCCCAGGTCCACGGGAAGTTCGACGGTGCGGCCGCCTCATAGGCTGTCCTTGTTTGAAAATCGTAGAAGGTCTCGCCCTCAGGCAGGTATACCTTTCTGGTGGAGGCGCCCTTTTCAACCACATTGGCCACCAGCAGGGAATCTCCAAACATGAAGTCAACGCCCTCCTCGTAGCATTTTACATCCTCCTGGAATGCACTGCACATGGGTTCCATGATGGGCAGTCCTGTCTCATGGGCCCGTTCCATCAGCGAGTAGAGGTAGGGACTTAACTGGTAGCGCAGCCCGATAGCCTCCCGGATATAATCCGTACAGTGGCCGTACATCCAGGCTCAGTCACCGTGTTGTCGGTGTTGGTGGAGTGGATGGAGAAACGGGGCTGGAATATGCCGTTTTGAATCCAGCGGACCATAAGCTCTGCTTCCGGTGAGGGGCCGTAGAAGCCGCCGATGTCGCAGCCCTGGTTGGCCACGCCGGAAAGGCTCATGCCCAGGATGGTTGCAATGTTATATTTTAAGGAATCCCAGCAGGTCAGGTTATCCCCTGCCCAGGTCTGGGCATAGCGCTGTATGCCGCAGTGGCCGGAGCGGCACACAATGTAGGGACGGGTATTGGGGAAGGTTTCATGGATGGCTTCATCCGTAATATGGCACATGATGTTGGACATAACGGATTTCAGCTGGCCGATGGTGCCGCCCTTGCCCTCAAAATCACAGCGGCAGTCCTTGTCCACCAGGCTGTCATATTCGCAGTTGTCGTTCCACACAGAGCTGGTGCCGTATTCCAGGACATTTTCCCTGAGCATTTCCTTCCAGTAAGTCCGGGCGGAAGGCTTGGTAAAGTCCGCGAACACGCCTTTTCCGCCCCACCAGGTTCCGATGCCAGGCTCATCGCTGTCACTGGCCTTCACAAACATTCCCCTGGCCTTCATTTCGTCCAGCTTGGATGGATGAGAAGGATGCCCGGTTTTACGTTGGGGGATACGGATACGCCCCTTTTATCCATCTGGGCAAAGAATTCCCTGGGGTCTTTGAACCGCTTTTTGTTCCAGGTAAAGACGCAGCGCTTGATACCCTTATCCGTCTCCACGGTGCAGTAGCCGGAGGAAAGCTGGAAACCGTCAACCGGTATCTTCTCTTCCTTTGTGGTGTCGATGAAATCCAGAATAGCGTCGTCGCAGTTCTCATCCAGTTCCGGATAATACATGGAGGAACCAGGTATCCAAGGGCATACCGGGGAAGCATGGCGGATTTGCCTGTGAGGTCCGTATAGCGCTCCACGACCTGACGCACGGAGGGGCCTGCAATGAGGAAGAGGTCAATGTCGCCGCCGTCTGTCCGGTAACGGCTGTGGGGCTTCCAGTAGTTGCTCTTTTCGCGGCCCATATCAAAATCGCACTCACAGGTGTTGTGGTAGAAATATCCCACAGCTTCCTGGTTCCGCGGTTTAATTTTATGTAAAAGGGGATATGTTTGTAAAGTGAATCGGTTTCCCTGGGGTTGTATCCCATGGCGTCTTTGGGGCTCATGCTCATGAATTTCTGGGCTTTGTTGAAGCTGCCGCTCTTCTCACCAAAGCCGTAGAAACAGTCTTCCGGTGAAATCTCACTGGTGTGAATCCGGCGGTGGTTGCTGTCCTCCATATAGGCCAAATCCACGATGTCGGCGTGAAGCAGGGTACCCTCTTTGTCATACACGCAGATGCGAAACGGATCCTTCTCCACCACTACCTTCAGATTACGTCCCTCGATTACTGCCTCCCTGTCCCCGTCCGACAGGACTGCGTCTGCCGCTTCCACCCGCGTTCTGCGGCCTTTCAGGAAATCATCCATCCGGTCTTCCCATGCTGTCATCACAAGGCTGTAGGATTCCTCCGCGAAATCGCCGTCAAATCCGGCCCTGATACGCAGGATGGAATCTGTCAGAAAAAGAATGCGGATTTCCACACTGTTGGTCATCACTGAAAAGTAACTGTCCTTTTTGGCGACCGTGTAAGCATTCGTACAAACCTTCATAAATTGTTGCCTCCTTGTTTTATTTCAACCGGTTTTATGTTATTATCATATAGAATTAAGGCCGCCTAAACTAGACAATATTTGCAGTATTATGGTGGAAATTAAACATATCTTGCTGTATTAATTTGGAAGCGCTATGGTGTTTCCGTGTGTTTTACGTATATAAAAACATGGGAATTGGATATATGTACCAAAGAAGGGAGAAAACGGATTGATAGACCAGGCTGGAATCATGATGGCCCAGGGAAGGAGCATTGCCAGCGAACGCATACAGGGAGTCAATGACAATATGTCAAAGTCCCATTATCATGATTATTTTGAATTATATTATCTGGAGGAAGGAGAACGGTTTCACATTATCCAGGACCGTCTTTACTGCATCCATCCGGGAGAATTCCTTATATTTTCCCCCTATGTGATGCACCATTCCTACGGCCAGGAGAATGTGCCGTTTAAGCGGCTTCTGGTGTATTTTTCCAGGGAGGAAGTGGATTCTAAGCAGCTGTTAAAAGCGCTGGAACAGGGAACCGGGGTATATAAGCCGGATCATCGGGAAAAACAGGTGGTGCACCGCATGCTGGATGACCTGCTTAAGGAACAGGAAGATCCTCAGGCGTATCATGAGGACTATATCCATACCCTGTTAAACATGGCCTTACTGACCATTGCAAGAAAAATTCAGACACCGGTGAAGCCGGAACAGCGCAACCGTATAACAGATGTAATCAGCTATATCCATCAGAATTACCAGGAGGACATATCCATAGACCAACTGGCCCAGATGTCCTATGTGAGTCCCTACTACCTGTGCAGGGAGTTCAAGCGGTATACCAACAGCACCATTATCCAGTATGTGAATGTTACACGGGTCATGAATGCCCAGAGGATGTTTATGGAAACCAATAAAATATCACGGAAATCAGCCGGGACACAGGATTCTCCAACATCACTCATTTTAACAGGGTGTTTAAGTCGGTCATGGGAATGACGCCATCGAATTTCAGGAAAATGTATAAGACGGAGGCCGGACATGGCAGAAGGACGATTTGATACGGCCCGGCCCGGCGGGAACCGGGCTGCAAAGATGCCGAAGGGGCAGCCCTATGCGGGGTTCAATATGCAGTTCTGCATCCTGTCGGCCTGGGTATGTTTTTTGTGGTGGACGGGCATCTCAATAACAGTTATCTGGACATCGGGGGACTGGTGCCCTACTACTCCTTTCACATGCCCCTGTTTGCCTTTATCTCCGGGTATTTTTACAAAAAGGGAAGCGAGCACCGGCTGGGTGCCTATACGAAGAAAAAAATAATCCGTCTGCTGGGGCCGTATATGGTGTACAATCTGATTTATGGCATGATTGTCCAGGGGCTTCACAGAGCCGGCTTTGCCTTCGGGGGAGATTTGAGCTTATGGAATCTGTTTGTGGAACCATTTATCACAGGACATCAGTTTGAATATAATCTGGCTGCCTGGTTTGTGCCGGCCCTGTTTCTGGTGGAAATGGCCAATGTACTTTTACGCCGCCTTTTAAAGCGGGTGGATTCTGAATATGCAGTGTTTTTTTGTTACCTGTCCATAGGGGTATGGGGCATCCTTCTGGCATTTTCCGGCCGGTATCAGGCGGATGGCTTACGCTGGTGCGTATGATGTTCCTGCTGCCTGCTACGGCGCAG
>ENA-OQIC01000117-OQIC01000117.1-human-gut-metagenome-genome-assembly--contig:-NODE-117-length-34529-cov-8.997558_pt1 | contig 34529 bp, 42 predicted proteins | sample MGYA00242572_ERZ504736 | MGnify/ENA primary metagenome ERZ504736 (study PRJEB26092, sample SAMD00036201) | human gut metagenome | host: Homo sapiens | study: EMG produced TPA metagenomics assembly of...
CCTCAATGCCGTTCAACCTTGCCGCAAGGATCTCCATGTCTTGATTGAGTTTTTCTTTGGTTATCTTCGCGTAAATCTGCGTTGTCTTTATGCTCTTGTGTCCGAGCATAGAACTGACCGTTTCGATGGGTACGCCGTTGGAGAGAAATACCGTTGTGGCCGCCGTGTGGCGGCTCTGATGCCACGTGATATGCTTGGTGATGCCGCAACGCTTGGCGACGGCACGGATACCGGCAAGGCACGTGTTGTAATGCGGGACGGGAAATATCCTGCCGTTCTCGCACAGTCCACGGTATTTGCCGATTATGCGGTTGGCGATGTCAAGCAGGCGGATGTTGGACACCACGCCCGTTTTCTGGCGGTTGATGTTTATCCACTCGTGTTCATCGAAATAGGTGCGGATATTCTCTTCCGTGAGGTTGCGCATATCCGAGAATGACAATCCGGTGAAAGCGCAGAACAGGTAGAGGTCACGGTACAGTTCCTGTTTGGCGTTTTTCAGTTTGCCCTCCATCAGCAGGCGGATTTCCTCTTTGGTAAGGAAACTGCGTGTCGTTTCCTCCTTCTTGATTTCATACTCGCGGAACGGGTCGCGCGTCAGCCACTCGTTGTTGATGGCGATGAATACCATCGTCCGTAGCGGGCAGACGTACAACCAGACGGTATTGGTGCAACAGTGCTTGTCCGTGCGCAGGAACATCTCGAAGTCGGAGATGAAAGCCGGGGTAAGCTCTTTCAGGGCGATGTCCTTCACATGGTAGCGGATGTCGAGGAACTCTTGCAGGTGCTTGTAAACGATACGGTACTTTTCCAGTGTGCCTTTGGCTTTCATGCCTGCCTCCACCTGTTTCTCATAGTCCTCGTTGTGCTGGCGGAACACCTGCATCAGCGTGTGATAGCGGTGTTCCAGTCCGAGAAAGGCGTTTTTCACCTTTTCCGCCGTGACGAAGTTGTCACGCTCCATGATTTCCTGATAGTGTCTGTTGATGCGTACCCGCATTTTGTCAAGCATACGGTTCGCTTCGAGTGCCGCCGTGCTTCTGCCCGTGACACGTCCCCCTTTGGTGTCCCACAGTTTCGGATCGACAGTCAGCTTGCAGCTGAACTGCGTCTGGCTGCCGTCCACCGTGATGCGTCCCATGACGGGAACTGTCCCGTCTTTTTTCACTACCTGACGCTTGAGATAGTAGATTACTGAAAATGTACTCTTCATCGTCCTTAATTTTTTTGGTTTCAAAATTAGTTGGTGAAGAGTCCGGTGTCGGTACGCAAAACGGGGAGGAACGGCGCAATCTTTTTCCGTAAGCAAATTTTTCGCGTGAGTTGTCGGTAACTCACTATTCCTTAGCGTCTTGTTTCGTCATCCGTACCCGTTTGTCGCATTTTCGGGCATGGTTACGAACAAGTAACGTTGCGGCGTCAGGATTTGGCTTTGGCAGGGATTGTAATGGCTTCACGAATTTTCGCCACTTCAACTAAAACCCTTGTAACTCAATTCTATCACTATATCTTTCCGCATTTCACTTTTTTGTAGTAACTTTGCATAGCATATTATATACATATAACAATAAATATATTATAATTTATGGATAAATACATCATTGGCGAGAACGCTGGTAAAGTTTGGCGTTTATTGAATAGTGACCATCTCCGTAAATGGGAATTTTCAGAGATAAAGAAAATTACAGGGATGGATGATGCCGAGTTGGGTAGTGCTATTGGCTGGTTGGCCCGTGAAGATAAGGTACAATTCGAACTTGAACATCATAACAGTAAGGACGAAAAGGCATACTTGTATCTTATGTTGAATGTATATATTTGACTCCTTCCTATAATGCTGAAAAAAGAAAGAAACCATGCTGATGAAAAACATGATTTCTTTCTTTTCGTTTGGTATAGAACACAATGACGGGACACTTCCATCAATGAGAGACCGAGTTGGAGAAGACATTGATGACGACCACTCCGGCAATAATCAGGACCAGCCCGATGATGGCAGCCAGGTCGAGGTGCTGTTTGAAAACGAAAAAGCCGATAAGCGCGATAAGAATGATACCCACTCCCGACCAAATGGCGTAAGCTATGCCTACCGGAATGCTCTTCAGTACGACACTCAAGCAATAGAAAGCCGCCGCGTACCCCAGAACGGTCAATACGGACGGAACGAGTTTGGTAAACTGTTCGCTCTGTTTCAAGAAAGAAGTGGCTACAGTTTCAAAAACGATAGCCAAAAACAAGATAAGGTAAGTTTTCATTTATCTACATTCATCTTTTGATTTATACGAATCATATTCCGACTCCTGACACGAAAGAACCGGCAAGACAATGCCGCCGTTGCCTCATACGTGTTACTGGTCACGCCGGTAGTCGCTCTTGCTAAAACCGCCGAACACCGCTTTCAGAAGTTTACCCACTACCCAGAACACAACGATTATCAATATTACTTCCATACTACGTTTTTATTTAACCTGTATTAATAAATTAAACATCTGCTGTTTGTTACCAAGAGTGCGAATCCCTTTCAATCTTGTTTTCCGACAGTTAAACCGTTTATAAGCGGTAGTTGCCGCCGCCCTTTTCGTTTTACGGGTTATTCTTCCGCCGGACTGTCGTCCTTTTTCTTTTTCCGGGTTCCCAAGGGGCCGCTGAATTTCCCCCTGTTGAGTTTTACCCCATGCCTGTGGAGCACGCTGAATACCGAACTCCGACTGCTGTACCCGCTTACCGCCATGATGTCCTCGAATGAATGGCCGTTGACATACATGTCAACAATAGTATTTTCCTTGTCGGCCTTATCCATAGCCTTCATCGTTTTCTTCGGAATCTTCGCGTTCTGTTGCAGGTTCAAGACACGTGCGGACGAATATCGCAGTATCGCCACCTCTTCGGGAAGCGCCCCGAACATCTCCAGCACATCGGCAACCGTCGTTTCGGGAAACAGTTTACCCCGTGAGTCGATCCGGTCATGGATGGATATGATGCGTACCACCTTGATACGGCACAACTCAATGAAAGCCGACAGTTCGCGCGACCCTCGGAGGGCATTGCTGAATTTGGCCACCACTACCTCGTCACCCCTTTCGAGGCTCGCCACAAGCTGTTTCCATTTAGGCCGTAGCGCCTCGCTTTCGACCGGTTCCTCTATCACTTGTACACAGCCGTACTTCTGCATCCATTCTTTGTCAGCCTCGAACCCGTCGTAACGATCCGCCTTAAATATGTAACCTACTTTTGCCATCTCATTGTACACTTCTATGATAACAAGTACAAATATAACAGTTTTATTTTAAACTAAACCATACTTTGAACGGAAAATCGAATAAAGCACTTAAATCTCCCGTTTTTTTCACTTGTTTTCATTGAAAATCAAACTATTAAGTGTAATGTTAAAAATAGCTTATAAAACAAATTTCAACACTTGCCATCTTGAAAATAATACTTAGATTTGCGCTGTAAAATTCAAAATTGAACAATGAATAGTAGAAAATCATACTTAAAAATCATACTTCCCATTGCTGGACTTTCTGCCGCTTCGATTGCCGTTTTCACATTCCCGTCATGCGACAGTCCGAACGGCAAATCACTGGCGGAACCCCAAGACACGCCTGCCGGTCTGTACAGAGAGTACCTCTCCGAGATACGCAAGTCCCAAGAACTTTCCTTTGAAGAGCTGACTGTATGTATCGGGGAATGGCAAACCTTGAAAGATTCCGTGGCTGCAGCCATTCGGCAGGACACGGCCCGTCAGGCCCATTCCGGCACACGGAAGAATGTCGTCTGTTACACGACTCCATTTGCTCGGAACTTTCCCGGTTGGCCCTGTCGAAACCGCGCACCTACAAGGAAGTGTTGAGCTTAAAAGAGCGGTTCTCTCCCTATGCCGGAGACGTGGAACTACACCGTTCCGCCGAGGAGATCCGCCCGTTTTTCGCAGCGCTGGATAAACGGCCTGCCTACCGTGGCAACAAGGAGCAAACGCTGTCGGCATATCGTAAGTTGCTTGCCGGAACCCTGAACAACGGCATACACGACAGTCGTGACCTCAAGAGATTCATCGAGAAAGAAGACGCCGTTTTTCGCGCTTTTCTGTCCGGTCTGCACGATTCCGGCAGTGCAAACATGGCCGACATTACCCGCGACACGGAGAAGTGCTGTTCCGAGGTGTTTCTCGCTGCCGGACGCAAAGAGATTACCTACAAGGAGGCCCTGATATACATGGCCCTGCGTGCCGACCGCCGACTGATACAGAACGTGCGTACCTGTCTCGACGACATACATCGGGGCGAAATCGCGACACCCGAACAGGCGCACGCCTACATCTGGATGATACTCCAGCCCTACGCTTCCTTGGACGGCCTCTGTATGACGCTTCTTTCCCCAGAGGATAAGAAAGCCCTCGACCGGATTGCGACCGAAACACCCGGCGCTTTCGAGACACTGCGTAAAATCCTGTCGTCAGAGAACAACCGGTTGGACGAGCTGCCCGGTATGCTCATGGAGATATTCATCGCCTCTTTGTAAAAGCCTATTCATAAAATAAACGATATATGATTATGTTACGACACTTTCTGGATGACTTCATGTCGTTCGTACCCCTGCAAATGCCGCAGCTTCTCAATGTGGCGACAATGGAGGAGCCGCAGTTTTACGGCGACTACGTTCTGCTCACGTTCCCGTTGCGGGACCCCTATGATTTGGAGGAGGTCATGGACATATTCGAGGACGACATGGAGCTGATCACGCTCTACCACCATGTGCCGGTCGGATTGGAAAAATCCGGTCATAGCACCTGTGCCTACTCCAATCCCGCTTTCGGACAAATGTTCAAGATGACGCCCGGACAGACGCGGACGGTAAGGTAAACCGCGTCATCGCGACCGTTTACGATTCGTTGGAACTGATGTACGGCGACCTGTCTCTCGACTTGAAACTCCACACCGGAAACGGCAGCTTCAAGTACAAGAAGGAGCTGGAAGACGTGCTGTTGGATTTCATGTAAAACAGTTCCTATGCGAAACACGATATATCGCCAGATGATTTTCTGCATCGACACATACCGCACATGGATAGAGGTGGCCGATGACAACCTCTACAAGGAGCACGTCATTCCGAGGAACAACCGGACCGATTTCCTGGTTTCCCGCACGCTGGTACTGCGTGCTTGCAAACCGCATGGCACATACGACCGGGGCATGACGTGGACGATTCCGGAGCATGATCTGGACGCGGCACTGGCTACATACCGCAAGCAGAACGGCATATTCAAGTCCCGGATGAAGAAAGGCGCATCGTCCCTGACAGCTGAAGACACCGAGAACATTATCCGCTTGGCCACCCACGGGATTGTCCGCTTGGAACTCGTGGTACGGCCCGTTCACATACCTTCAAAACCCTATTACCTGTTATGACTTGGATTATATTACAGTTTGTGTTTCTTGCAATGCCTGTCGTCCTTCCGGCACTGTTGTACAGGAGCAGACGTTACTTCATGGCAAAATTCTACGATAAAATGATATGGAGCGAAAAGGCCCGCAGGTTGTACACCCATGTGCTGCTTATCGTATTGCTCCTCTTCCATTATGTCTATACGAGCGGACACCCCGGCGAGTTCGGTGTTGTGCCATCCACCATTGTGTGTGCCGCATGGGCCTCTTTCCGGCGGGCGGACCGATGGATGCGCTGTTTGCTCGACCGGCCGAAACGTTTCGTCTGGTTTGCGCTCTTGGCATTGGTCATCGGCTTCGTGCCGCATCTGTACACGATGTCCGTAACCATCGCTTTATTCTTTTGGCTGCCCTGTTCTACCCGTCGGCAAGGGTCATGTCCGAAAGGACAGACATGCGCAAATTCCTCGAATGGCTGGAATATCCCGGAGCATTAGCCGACAGTTATCATAGTATCATCACGCAAGACTGCCATGATAATGCGGATAATGGCAGTCCATACAATCCGCACGATATGAATCATCAAAAACAGAACGAAAATGAGAAATAGAAATGAAGCACCCGCCACCATACTGGCCAACACGGAAGTGTTCGACTATCTGAAAGAAAAAGTCGGCGAGCGGAAAACAAGAACAGAAGCCTACTGCGACCTGTTGGATAAATCGCTGGCAGGTTTCGTCTCCCCGTTTTTAAGGAAACAAGACTACGACCTCGGTCCCTGCCAGTGCCATGTGACCGTTTCCGACCTTGCATCCGAGTGGCATTGGCACCGCGCCACCGTCCGCTCGTTTCTGGACACGCTCGAAGCATTCGGGCAGTTGGAACGTATCCGGCTGGCGAAAAGCGTCATCATTACCATGCACCTGCGAATCGGCACGCCTGACATGCCGGACAGTGGGCAGAAAGAAACGGACTTTGCCACAAGAATACAAGGAATATTGTACGATTGGGTGATTGGCAAAGCAACTTCTTTCGATGTCGGCAAATCATGCGGACAAATCATGCGTCAGACCTTGGCGGAGATAACCGGACAGGACAGCCGGGCCTATCCGGACAACCATTCCGGCACGACATCCGTGCATACCCTCCGATCAGAAGAACAATTGCGTGAGACCGTTTTGGAGTGTATCGCCCATGCCGCCCTATGGCGGGTTCTGCGCAAGTCGAGATTCGACGACGGCTCACCGCTCGTGCAGTTCTTCCGGTCCGATCTCGGTGGGGAATGGGCGGCGTTCATCGAAGCCTCGAAAGAGCTTGCAGAGCTTGTTATCGACGGAAAGCCGGATGGAACGGATTTCGGTATGGACGAAGAGACGGAACGCCTCGAATCGCTTCGTAAACCCTTTCTATCGCTTTTAGCGAAGGCGCAGGAAGAAAGTTGAACAGGGATTCGCAGACAAAGATTGTATAACCACGGGCAATTCTCCCCGGTTCAGGTTCAAATATCCTTCCAGTTATAGCAGCATCCGGGCTTGCCCGTCTGCCACTGAACAAAGGGAAGGGGGAGCCTAATACCCCGACCGACATTCGTCGGTGGGAAGGGTGTCCGTACAAGCAGCAAGCTGGGGACACGGGGGATTGTCCGAAATAACACGGAAGCAGTATGGCAAATGCAAAACAGGTTCTTGACGTTCAAGTGTCGAAAGGAATCACCGCCGCCCAAGGCAACGAACATCTGCGCAATCGCAGCAAAGAGGCAGAGAAGTACGCCATGAGTAAGGGCAACTACGATCCCACTCGCAAACATCTGAACTTCGAGATTGCGTCCGGAGGCAAGATACGCCCTATTGACACGAGCCGTAATATCCCGGAACGGATGGCGGACATATTGGGCCGTCGCGGAATAAAGGACCCCAACGAGGGACTGATCGAACCGAAATACCGCACGGTGGTAAACATCATCTTTGGAGGTTCGCGGGAGCGGATGCACGAACTCGCATTCGGTACGCAGAAGGTGGATTTTGAAAAAGGTGCGGACAATACCAGCATCAAAAGGAAGAGCGACATCGAACGTTGGGCAAAGGATGTCTATTCATTCGTTTGTGGCAGATACGGAGAGCAGAATGTTGCCGCCTTCATTGTACACCTCGACGAGTTGAATCCGCACGTGCATTGCACGCTTCTGCCAATCAAAGACGGGAAGTTTGCGTACAAGGAGATATTCGCCGGAAAGGACAAGTTCGAATATAGTGCGAGAATGAAACAGCTCCATACGGACTTTTTCGCCGAGGTCAACACGAAATGGGGAATGGCGAGAGGCCGGAGCGTCGCCGAGACCGGCGCACGGCACAGGACGACGGAAGAATACCGCCGTATGCTCTCGGAAGAGTGTACAACTATCGAGGAGAATATTGACCGCCACCAAAAAGTGCTTTCCGATCTTCATTCGGATATACGGCTGGCAGAGCGCAGGGTAAAGGGTCTCACTTCAATGGTGGAAAACCTGCGACGAGAGAAATCCGAAAAGGAGGCCCAACTGGCAGCACTCGAAAATGACATGAACTCCCGAAAAGACGATGCCTTGGCCATATCCGCCGAGAAAGAGAAACTCGAAAAAGAACTGGTCGCTATCCAAGGGAAACTGGCAGACAAACAGGAGAAGTTACAGACTGCCGACCGACAGCTTTCCGACCTCAAAGAGAATATGGATGCCATTCAGGAACGCACGGAACAGCTTAAGGAAGAAGCCTACGAATACACCCGTGATGTACATTCCAAAGTGGACAGCCTGCTCAAGGATGCCATGCTGGAAAACATGGTCGATGAGTGGCGGGAACTGTCGGCACGTATGAAGCCCTCCGAACGGCAACTGTTCGATGGCACCCTCGTGCGCTCCGTGGCAGAACAAGGCACGGAAGTCATGCACTGCGCCACACTGTTGTTCCTCGGCATGGTCGATGATGCCACTACATTTGCCGAAACACGTGGCGGAGGTGGTGGCGGCAGTGACCTCAAATGGGGACGCGATGACGACGAGGACAACCGGGCATGGGCGCTCCGCTGCATGAGAATGGCGAGCCGCATGATGCGTCCGGCCATCGGCAAAAAGCCCAAACGATAAATGGCAAAGATTGCCTGAAAACTGAATAGATTACAATTAAAAAATTGGAATTATGACAAAGAATATCATCTTTATCTTTGCGGCGTTCTGTACGCTGCAAGCCCGTGCGGATGTACAACCCACGGAGAAGGATACTGTACGCTGCATGTTCCGTTACGATGACACTGAACTGCTGCAGCCGTTACAGCCCTCATATCTTGACGGAGTGGTCGTCCCGGCACGGGGAAACGGCAACTGGTTCGTCAGTATCGCCGGAGGCACGACGGCCTTTCTCGGCACCCCGCTTGGCTGCGAAGACCTGTTCGGGAGGTTGAAACCCTCGTATAGCCTTGCCATTGGCAAGTGGTTCACCCCGTGGGTAGGCGCACGCATAAATTATAGCGGCTTGCAGTTCAAGGACGGTACGCTGGCCGTGCAGGAATACCACCACCTCCATGCGGATCTGCTATGGAATGTGCTCGGCGGCAGTTATTCCCGTCAGGAACAGGTACGCTGGCATCTGGCTCCCTTTGCCGGTATCGGGCTGCTGCATCATGCGACCAACGGGCATAACCCGTTTGCAGTCTCTTATGGTATACAGGGGCAGTACCGGATTTCCAAAAGGGTAAGCGCCCTCGTGGAACTCTCCGGCGCAACCACTTTCCAAGATTTCGACGGGTATGGTAAGGAGAACCGTTTTGGTGACCACATGTTATCGCTTACCGCCGGATTTTCTTTTCATATCGGCAGGGTCGGTTGGAAACGCGCCATAGACCCAAGTCCTTATATCCGCCGCGATCAGTGGCTTGTCGAGCGCGTAAATGCTTTGTCGGAAGAGAACCGTCTTTATGCAGGGCAGCATGACAGAGACCGACGGACACTCGCTGAGCTGAAAAAGATTCTGGAAATCGAAGGATTGCTCGACAAGTACAGCCATCTTTTTGATGACGACGATGCATTCGACGGCAACCGTTATCCCAAAAACAATTACAGCGGTCTGAACTCGCTTCAAGCGAGACTTAAGAACCGGAAGTGGGACGGGAAATCTCCCTTGGATGGGAAGGGTACACAATCTGCCGACACAATTCCCCTTTGTGCGGGTCAAGACACACTCTGTATGCAATATTTGGCTCGTATGCAGAACGGAAAAGAGTGTATCGGCTCACCCGTGTATTTCTTCTTCCAACTCAATACGGCGCGTCTCACGGATACCTCCCAGACGCTTAATCTCGACGAGTTGGCAAGAGTAGCGAAGAAGTACGGGTTATCGGTAAGCGTCATTGGTGCAGCTGACAGTATGACCGGAACAGCATCCGTAAACAATGTCTTGAGTGCATCAAGAGCCGATTATATCGCTGAAGAATTAATCAAACGTGGGGTGTCGGGCGACAAGATAACCAAAACTCACCAAGGCGGCATTTCCGATTATGCGCCCAATGAGGCCAACCGCCATACAAAGGTTATGCTGCATCTCAAATAATACTTTTTGTTCATACGATATAAAAACATTTTTTTTCGTTTATGGAGAGCCTGTCTGTGAAGATCGGCTCTCTTTTTAAACGGAAATCTGACTGTTTGATATTTTCTAATCGGTAACGAACATCGTAATTATTTATTATATACTATCTTTGCATTCAGTCTTTTACCGGTATAATTCATGAACATGCAAAACTCTTATCTGACCTCGAAGCCGCACTACGAGATTCTGGACGGACTGCGCGGTGTGGCGGCTGCTATGGTAGTGGCCTTTCATCTGCTGGAAGCGCATTCCGGCGGCAACCATCTGAACCAGATTATCAATCATGGCTATCTGGCAGTCGATTTCTTCTTCATGCTTTCGGGTTTCGTCATCGGCTACGCATACGATGACCGTTGGAACCGGATGAGCACGGGAACCTTCTTCAAGCGTCGTCTTATCCGGCTACAGCCTATGGTGATCATGGGGAGTATCGTGGGAGCCGCGCTCTTTTGGTTTCAGGATGCCCCCTGTTATCCGGCAATGGAGGGCGTGTCCGCCGGTGCGGTGCTGCTGGTCATGCTGCTGGGTTGTACGTTACTGCCTCTGCCGCTGAAGTGGGACGTCCGGGGATGGATGGAAATGCACCCGCTGAACGGGCCGGCATGGTCGCTTTACTACGAATACATCGGCAACATATTGTACGCCTTGTTCATCCGCAAGTTCAGCAAGACGGCATTGACTGTCCTCGTGGCGATAGCGGCGTGCTTCACGGTACACCGCTGCCTTACCGCACCTGCCGGCGACATCGTGGCGGATGGGCTTTGAACTGGGAACAGCAGTACGTGGGACTGGTCCGGCTGATGTACCCCTTCTTTGGCGGACTGCTCCTGTCCCGGCTTGGCTGGCTGATACGCACCCGCAAGAATGCTTTTGGGTGGTGCAGCCTGATGATAATCGCCGTGCTTTCCGCGCCCCGTATCGGTGGGGAGGACGGGTATTGGATGAACGGGCTTTACGAGGCTTTCTGCATCATCTGCATTTTCCCGGTTATCGTCTCGATGGGAGCGGGAGGCAGGATAACGGGCAAACGCTCCGCTGCCGTATGCAAGTTTCTGGGCGACATATCCTATCCCGTCTATATCACCCACTATCCGCTGGTCTATATTTATACGGCATGGGCGTTCAACCGTCAGGCGACACTTGCCGAAGGCCTTCCTTACATGCTGCTCACGTTCGTCGGGGCGTTCGCGCTTGCCTATGCCTGCCTGAAGTGCTATGATCTCCCGGTGCGCAAATGGCTCACGGAACGTTTCTTGAAGAAGAAATAAAAAGCGGTAAAGAAATCCTATATTTATTATCGTATTTCTGTCGGATGACAGATAAAGTTCCGACGCCGAAGGTGTTTTGCGGACGACACAATCAGATAACGCGAACCCAAATGTCTATTACTGTTTCGCTGATAGAAGAAAAGCCCCTTGATGCCTTTGCCATAGGTTTGAGGGGCTTTTGGGGAGGCTACAAACCTCTTTTTGTTGAATAGGTTCTTTTGATATTGTCACACCTTTTTCTATCCCGACCGACGTATAAAACGTGCGTGTGCATGTCGGTTGTACAGGCCAAAGACATACCGGGAGAATAAAAACAGCACTGCCCGCCTGTAGAGGGGTTTCCTACAGACGGGCAGTGAGTAAGACACGGAATTAAAGTTTGGCGGTTGTCACTGGATAGTTACGCCACTGGGCGGTACGTAGGCTGCACGGATGCGGAGAGGTCTATTGATGCGGGGTGCTTTACCGGTAGTGCCGTTATCATTCGTGTATATATCGTCCCAATCACTTTCTGCATAACCACCGTCTGGCAGGGCCTTGGTGGCACGGGCATAGCTGGTGCTCTCTGGATAGATATACGCAGGCCATATTCCTGTTCTATCTTTTGCTGCCGCCGATGACCAGTAGAAATTGTTCTGGAACTCCGTGTATGTATTGTAATAAGAGGTAAGAATACTTTCCAGTTGGGAGATACCGGGCAGGAACCAACCGGAAGAATTGCTCATGCCCTGTACGGCTCCATTGGCATTGCGCTTGTTCTTGTTATAGCAATATTCCGCCGCTGAGCGGGGTTTTTCGTTCAGGTTCATTTCTGATTGTCCAGCTTGGGTAATAATGCGCCGGGTAGCTGCCGCCCCATGTTTGTTTCCTTCCGTCCATTCGTTATTTAGCGGACCTCCGATGTATTCACCATTACAACCCCATTCCAAACCGTCATAGATATAATCCCCTTCAAACTCGTTCAGGGGGTCGTAATGGGATATATATTCCTCATAGGCTTCCACGTAGATAGTGCCTTGAAGTCTGCCTTCATAATACCACTGTACCGGCAACAGACCGTGCTGTACGATTTCAATGGTACGGGTACGTGGCGTCTGCGTGTTGTTGTCGGTGTACGAGATGTTGACGGTGGCGGTGCGGTCTTTCGTGCTTAGGTTTTCGTCCAAGTAGAAATAGATGCGGTCACGGCTCCTGCTGATGGTGTATTCGGTGTTTTGGGCAAGGGTGTTGGTCACCAAGTCCGTGGTGAAGTATTTGCGTTTGCCGTTTCCCGCAGTCCATTTCTGTCCGGTCGCCAAATGGGTATCTGTACTCATGTCGGCAGAGAGTGTTCCATTCTCCATATTTTCGGCTGGCACACGTTCCATGCGTATCCAAGTGTGACTTTCCGGGTCGGCTATGCTGACTTTCATCTTTGGATTCTCATCTTCCTCGAAGAGGTACACGTCCAAAGGTGTGATACAGAAGTGGGCGTCGTGGTCACGCTCGCGCAGCATGGACAGGTAGAACGGGTTGTTCTGCTCGGTGATGTTGACGCGGGCATCGAAGGTGATGTGGTCCGGGTTGTTGCCCACATGGGTCAGTCCGCTGATGACGATGTTGTTGGCGTAGTGCCTGTTGCGTATCACCTTGAAGTCATTCACCGGGTTGCCTCCGAGATAGAAGGTATATTCGGCCTCGATGGTGGTGTTATCCTGATTTGCGGGCAGGGAGGGGTCGCCGTTATAGGTAGTGTAGTAGGCTCTCATCTTGAAATAGGTAGCCTTACTGTTTTCGCCTACAAGTCTCGGCTTCCACCGCTGCTTGTCAACATCGTCCTCTACTCCAGCCGGATACTGATAGTTTTCCGGATCTTCGTCCGGTTCAATCATGTTCTCGAACATGTAGAAGGTCAGGGAGGCGGCCCCGCCGTGGTTGTAAACGACGGCATCGCTCTGTATGTTTTCTACATTGCGGTATGGCTCATCGGTAGTCAGGCTGGTCTGGCCATCGGCAGGCTCGGTCAGGGGTACGGCGGTAGGCATGTTGTACACGCCCCATTCCGCAATGGAAAGGCGGGGCAGTTGTCCGCTCTCGTCCGAGTGGTCGGAATCGATACTGATGTTGATGTCGATGCGGGCCATCAGTGCCTTGAGCTGCATCGTGAGGCTTCCCTTCTCGGTGAGGTTCACGGTCGCGCTCTTGCCCGCCATCGGCATTCCCGTGCTGGGCAGGGTCGTGATGTCATCGCGGGTGTTAGGAGTATAATTGGCAGGATCGTACACGAACGCTTCGAGCAGCTCCTTGGGCTTTTTCCCGTCTTTGCTATATTGGGGGAAATTATCGGGATAACCGTCGCCGTTGGCATCAGTTACCACCTCCGGAGTCACGTTGGCCAAAGCGTAGATGGTAGTTTTTTTTGCGAGTGCCGGATCTTTAAACACGTCCGTAGGAATGCTGACATTGGTCGTATTCGCCGACGGAGCCATATACGGCGAGAATACTTTCGTGTTGCTCGATTCCAGATAGTCGCCGTTTTCGTCGAAGAAGAACAGGTAGAGCTGGTTGATGCGCTTCTCCTTGTCGTCCTTGGCGATGGCCGAGCGGGTGACGACTTGCTGCGGCAGCATGTTCTGGCAGACGGCCTCGATGGTGAATCCGTCGCCGGGCGGAACGGTACCGCCGCCAAAGTCCTCCTCCGTGGTGCAGGCTGCCGGCAAGAGCATGGAGGCCACCGGCAGGAAATAATAAAGTATCTTTTTCATCTTTATGCTGTTTTCGGTTGTTGTTTTATTGGATAGAGACGTCGCTGTCGCCCCCGTCTTCCCAGAACTCGTTATCGGCGGCAATAAAGTTCAGCGCGAAGGTTTCGCCCACGAAGTTGAGCTGCGCCGTATAGCGGACACCCGCACGGGGCTGGAACTGTGTCGGACGTTCGGCTGTAGCGGTCTTATCCGCCCCTTTGTAGGTATATTCGACGGAAACCTCCACGTCCTTGCCGAAATAAGTGCCGTCCGTGGCGTTGCTCAACAGAAGCAGGTGCTTGTCGCCTATCGGGCTGACGGAACTGTTGGGAGCTACTGCAAGCCCTGTCTCGTTGTTATATATCTCGTATGTGCCGGGATAGGTGCCGCTGTAGGTGTAGAATCCCTCTTCGTTGGTATTCTTGCTGAAATCGATGGTAATCGAGCGGGTGAAGTGGCCCGACAAGGTAACACGCTTGACGGTAACAGTTTCCTTCTTTTCATCTCCGTAATTGTAGTTGTTCACGGCGAAGCCAAGCCCGTCATGATGTGGCTGAAATTGAAGCCACGTTCCCCGTGGTACGCAGGTGGTTATAGACGACGGAAACCATCGCGTCGGGTGTCTGCATGTCGTTCAACGTGGTAGTCGCTACATCGCCCGTCTCGCCGAACGGCATGGTGAACGTCAGTTTCGGCACGCCCCGTGTGGTGGCGCTGGCGGGACTTTCCACTGTAAAACCGTCCTTCGGGTAATAGGCGAAAAAGGTGTACCGATAGCTGTCGGGGGAGGTCGCCGCCGGATTTTCCGTCGTGTTGTACCATTTTCGCGGGCCGCCACTGTTATTATAGTCATAAGTGCAGGCCGAGCCGTTGTAGGTGACGGCTTGATTGAAGAACACGTCGGGGAAGGCGTTGCCGCTCTTGTTACCCCAGTTCGCGCTGCCCGATGCCCAGTCCTTTTCGGTGTTACTGCCACGCTGATAAGGCACGCAGTAGCCCAGTACGCCGAACGTGCCGCCGGTGGGGAATGCGTCGTGGAACGTGCTCCGGGTGAGTTTCTCCACGGTAATGACCGGGGCGGCAAAGTGGATGGCGTCGGGACTGTCGGCTTCGGGCTGCGCCCATTCCTCCTGCTGGCAGGCGGAGCAGAGAAGCAGGAGAGCCGGAAGTATGTATCGTTGCTTCATTTGGATGTTCATTTTATCGTCAAGTTACAGATAGCTTATAATTGGGTTATTGGGTCACGTCGATGGTTACGTTCCCGCCTATGGCGTCGCTCCATGCGTTGACCGTGGGCGGGTCGAACACGATATAGCCTCCGCCGGTGAGGGTGAACGAGTAACGGTAATGGTTCGCCGCCTCCCACATGCTCACGGTGGTGGCAGGCAAGGTGTAGGAAGCGGTCTTTCCCCTCTCGGCATCGGTATCGTAGGTGACAGTCAGTTTCACCCCGTCCGTGAGCGATTGCGGAATGAGTAGCAGGTCGCCCGACACGTCCGCATTTCCGGCTGGAGTTACGGAAGTCTCTTTCTCCACGCTGACGGTTCCCTCTGCCGTGTTGCTCCACAGGGGTTCCTTGCCGCTGTCGTAATCTCCCTTGACATCCAGCCCCTCAAGGGAGATGGAATGTACCGTGGCGTTGCCACCCTCACTGCGTGCCGCAAAGGTGATGCGTGCCAGCAAATGTTGGAATTTGAGGGCTACCGGACCGGGAGGCTCTGTCTGGCCTGCCATGACGGAGATACCCGTCTTTTTCGCCGTCATCAGGTCGTGTCCTTTCGTGGCGTCGAAGCCCTTGACGGTAAATGTGCCGTCCGTGCAGGTGGCGGAGGACACGGCATCGCCCAGCGTTTCCACAGACGGATAAAGGGCGTAGAAGTCGTAGGTATTACCGGGGAGCCAGTATCTCGTGCCCTCGTAACCCCACATGCCGGAAACGTATGTCACTTTTTCGGCGTTAAACACGCTCGTGGCCGTACCGCCCGTTCCGTCGGTGTAGTTCCCCCATACGCTGAACGAGTTTCCATCGGTCAACATTCCGTCCGCGTCGTCGATGGCGGCCCGTGTCACGGCGGGACCGGCAAAACGGATCGCCCCGCTGTTGCCGCTTGTTTCCATGTCCGGGCCCGTGCTTTCCGTACAGGCTCCCAGCAGGCAGGCGACAGCCGGTATGAACAAGGTTTTGAATAGGTTGTTATTCATAATCATACATTGTTTCTTTATATCCGGTTATTTCTGACGCTACCGGTAGCGTAAATAAGGAGCAACACTCCCGTTAGTGGCTATGAGGGGACATTCAACCCCTCATAGCCTGATGTGATGTCTTTTCGGCTATTGATGCAAGCGATTACTCTCCGGCGTTTTCCGGGGTTACATCACTATTTGATGCGTCAGCCCATTCATCTACATCAATAACTTTGAACTCAATTACCTGCTCCTTCAACTCCGGATCAATCGTGCTACCGTTGATTTCTACTGTATAGTTATATTTGAAACCTTCAGTCCATTGGTTCTGTACTGTGCCGCTAACATCGCCTTTATATGCCAATTTTCCTTTGAACTGATTTTCACTTAATTGTTTATTTGCTGCATCATAGAAAGTTGCGGTAAAGGTTACTTCCAGATTTTCGTTGCTTTGTGGAATGACAAAGCAGGTCGTAGTGTGGGTAGCGTCCTTAAATTCTTCGGCAATATCCCCTAATGCTCCGAAATCATAGTCCTCTGTTGAAACACTTTGAGTAGTCCAATTGATATCTGGTTTCCCGCTTTCGGCATAAGTCGCTGTAACATTAGTTGTTTTTACTGCATTCACCTTGATGTCGGAGATTTTCATGGTGTAGTCATAAGCGTCCGTGTTCTTGAACGTGAACTTCACCTGCGACAACATATGGTAGAAAGATAAGTTTACCGGACCATTATTAGCTTCTTTTGCAGTCACCTCTTGGGGTATAGCCACAATCAAATCTTTCGTATTGTCTACCGAGTAATTTGGGAATGTCAACACTCGAGAGGTTGCATTAAACTCTGCATTCTCAATTTTATTACCACCATTGGAGTAAGCGCCAAAACGGTACTTCTTGCCATTTATCCAATAAGCAGTCTGTGTGGGATTCCAAACCGTCCCCTCCGCTCCTACAGTGCCTCCGTCTACCTGAACATTGGTATATACGGAAGTCCATGAATCATCATAGTTTCCGAATACGAAGAACTTCTGAAGATTCTGCTCCGTTGTTTCAGTCACACTACTTCTCGTTGAATGGTTCACGAAAGTTCCGAACTGGATCGCCCGGCTCTGCGGCATATCCACAACTTCTTCGTTCGTACAGCTTGCCAGTGCTGCTACAGCCACTCCAAGCACAAAAAAACTTTTCTTCATAAGATGTAAAAAATTAAATTAAAAATTTGGTTATTTAGTACCTGTTGTTTTATTCGTTTCAGTCAATGGGCAGCGGTATGTCCACCCATTCTCCCCAGCCGTCCACATCTACGTCAAAGCTGCCTCCGCCTTCCAGCCCCTCGTCGTTGGAAATCGACAGCCCGCTCACGACGATAACGCCACCCCGTGGTTGTCCTTTCACTTGGTCTGTGACATCGAACTCGAAGGTCTTGAACTTGCCGTTCACCATTCTCACCTCCAAGTTCAGGCTGTACCTTCGCCCGTCCGTACCGTTTCGTCCGTAATGTTCACCCGGATAGTCGGGTACGCCGAACGACTGTACCAGCGCTTCCGCTCCGTAATCTTCCAGCGTACAGTCGAACATTACCGTGCTGCGGTTTCTCCGGTATGCCCATCGTTCAGATAGACCGTTTCGGCCATGCCTGCCAAGGCTCCGCGTGCCAAGGCCACGTATTGTTGTCCGCTTTCGAACTCGTAACGTATCATATAGGTGTAAACCAATGGACGCAAGGTAACCGGCAGCTCCGTCGGGGCAAGTGTTTTTTCTGCCGTGTATTCTTCCATGTATGCCCCGTAAAGCATGTCGGGCTGGTTCACGGTACGTTCCCCCGCGTGCAATTCATGGAAAGAACTCCGGGTCACGCCGCGTGTGGTGGCTGTGGCGGATTCCGAAGCGGCCACGCCATCGAACACGATATATTCCGTATCATTGTTGTAGAACAACAGTTCGTGCGTGCCTTCCGGCATGGCGATCCGTCCTCCTTCATCGGGCAGATTGCTCTCTATACGCTGTCCGTCGCTGGTATAGACTTGGACACGTATTCCGTCGGCCGGAGCAGGACACAAATCTTCATAGTCGTACTTCCAGTCCTCTTCCCACAATTTTTCCCAGTCATAGGCGTAAGTACGTTCCCATTCCTGTTCCCAGTCGGAAGAGAGATTCACCTTCACGGAAAGACCATGCTCGTCGTGGTCGTAACACAGGTCTTTCCGGCAGCTCGTGGAAAGGAATGTCAATCCTGCAAACGTAAGCCCCATGAGGGTATATCGTAGCGTTGCTTTCATCGTGCGCCTCCTTTCTTTTTATCGGTATCCCACAACCGCCACACAAGGGCAAACTTCAGTTTCAACGGACCGAAGTAATTCATTCGGTTTGTCTGCTGGTACACGTAGTGCCCGTCGATGGGAAGATATTCTTCGTACTTGCTGTGCATGTACCCCAGACCGATACCGGCTTCCAGCGAGAGCCGCCGTCCGATGGGGAACATGTAGCCGTAGCTGACACCCACCATTTCGGCCTCGCCCTGATAGCCCTCTTTGCCGTTTTCAAGGTCGTACCACGTGAAGCCGCCGAACACGCCGAGGTAGTGGCCGTGCCACGGGCTGCCTTGCTTCTGTCCGAACCACCAGCGTCCCTCCGGGCTGATTGTAGCTACTTGGTAACATTTGTGCTTGCCGTCATTATTCCACCATGCCATGTCGCCTTCGAGGTTCACCGTCCAACGGTCGGCGATACGGTACTCCACTTCGAGCGAAGGCATCAGTATCGCATCGTAGAGCAGGTTGGTCTTAACGGCCAACCGCTGTACTGTCGGTCTATGCGGTTGCACGGTCGCTTCCTTCCGCACCGTTGCCGGCTCGGAGGCCGGTTCCGCCACGCTATCGGGTTGCAGGGCCGGTTCCGGCTCTTTCACTTTCGTCTCTTTTTGGGAAATGACTTTTACGGGCGGTTCGGGTTTCCGGTAGCAGGCCACCGAGAGGCTGGAGCGCAGTTCGGGAAAGAAATTCTCCAGCATGTAGGTGTACGGCATACCGCCCCGCAGGTCCATGAGCTGTTTCTTGCGTCCGTCCACTACGCGACCTGCCTTGTCGAACACCCATACGGGCGTATGGTCAAGGATATGCAGCACCTCTTCCTTGTATAATATGTCCGAGGCGGCGACCATTTGGCGCAGCATGTCCCACGCAATACCTTCTCCATGTATGCAGATCAAACTGTCGGGGATTCCGGCGTGGCGCACGAGATAGGATTTCAGGGAGTCGGCCCTGCGCTCTGACAGCACCCCGTTGAGACGGTTCACACCTTCGGGCGATGCCCACGAGCGTATCACGACGCTTTCAAGGCGGTCCGCACCGTGTTCTTCACGCAGGGTGCGGATAAAACGCTCCAGTTCCGCGCGGTTGTCCCGGAAGAGCATGTCCACTTCCCTGTGGCCCTGCCGGTAATGGATACGGGCCGAGTCCAACTCTTGCGCATGAACATACCCGCCGCAGAATAAAAGAAATAATAACAGTATTCGTTTCATTGTCATAATTCTGTCTATGCCAATTTATTTATATCAGCTATTTATTCAATCTCTGTACGTTTGTCCGTGCCGTGCTTCTTTCTTTAGAGGTAAAAAAGCACCGAACCAACAAATAATCAGCCGGATAACTGTCAGTTATGCCGATTTATTTGTTGGTTTAATCGTTCGTTAAAAAGACTATCGGAAAAAAGGTCGTATTATTCGGACACTCCGGGAAAATTTGTCCTACTCAAAGAACTGAAACGCAATTTTTTGCAGATTTTTTTGTGGATAATTCGTGTTTTTGTAATTTTGTGGCTGAAAACGAACGATTTAACCAACGTAAAATCATACCCTCCGTTTTGCAACTCCCCTTTCCGTCTTATCTCTTTCTCTTTCATGGCCTTATCTATTTCCTTATAGCGGCTACGGAATTTCATGAATGTATCCCGCGAAATGTCGAAACGCCTGCATATATCGGCAATCGTACAGTTCCGCTTCAACATGCCAACGATGACCTTTCGGTTTTCGATCAGCACGTTCATTTTCGTGTAGCTGCCTTTTTTCCGACCAAGGACGACACCCTCGGCTTTCCGGAGGGCGAGAGCCTCCTTCGTGCGCATCGAAATCAGGTTGCGTTCAATTTCCGCTACCAGACCGAACGCGAAACAAAGTACCTTGCTGTTGATGGAGTTGTCGAACGAATACCCCTCCTTGGTTGTGTAAAGGTTGATTCCCTTCTCCAGACACTTGCCCATGATGGCCATGAGTCCGTCAGCGTGCGGCTTAGCCGCGAAACTTCCGTGACAATCAGCGTGTCGCCCCGTTTCATGCGCCGTATCAGTCCCCCTAATTTGCGGTCGCACCCCTTCTTCTTGCCGCTGGCGACCTCCGTCACCCACTGGCTGACGGAAAGATTTCTACTGTCGGCGAAACGCCGGATCTCGTCTTGTTGGTTAGCCGGGTTCTGTTTGCCCGTGCTGACCCTTAAATAACCTATTATCATAATCCTTAATTATTTTACGGGAGCGACATTGCCCCCGTCCGGTATAAATAAGGCATGATGGTTCGAAATGAAAGGATTCTGTACATAATTGTATGCGTAACATTTTATTCTTCAACTATTTTAATGTCTTTTCGGAATCTCGTCGGGAAAAACTGGCACGTATGTTTTCTCCGGACAGGCCGTAAGCTCGTGAAAAACATAAACCGTTACGGAGGAAATGCCTCATTCGTGGAACTGCATGAAGTCGGTGCCTATGACAACAGCCATTCTCTGATGCCGGATTTGAAGGGGCAACGAATGGACCGGATGCCCCAAATGGTTGGACGAGCAATGCTGAAATCGAATGATATGCCGAAAAATAAAGAAAAATGCGGTCTTCTCGACAGTAAGCAAGAAGCCGCATTTGTAATAAGTACCCCGATTTCTGTAAGAACGCTTTGTCCGGAAGTTGTCCGTTGAATAGGTTGTGCTTATTTCAATGATTTGCGTAGCAACGGAAGGCGTTTCAGTATATGGCCGATAGAAAGGACAGTTGTAACGATTCCTGCCCAAAAATGACATTGCCCGACCGGGGAACCTGCTCCTTCTATGCCTAACAGGGCAAATCCGGTCAGAACCACGGACAGGAACAGGACCGACAGTACCGCCGTGACCTTGCTTTTCCGGCCTATTCCGTTCTTGGCAGTTCCCTTGTACCAGCCCAATGCGTCGCTATATGAAATATGGAGGCCATGAGGAACAGCAGGCTCGTCAGGACATGGAAAACTGCCCAATTATGCCATACCTCGTGATTGCCTTCATAGTCGGCCACATGCAATTCGATTCCGGAGTATGCGGACAGGACAAACACGGGAATCAGGCTCCAGTCTATTATAAAAATCTTTTTCATCTGTCTTTCGGTTTTAATAGATGCGGCAAAGTTCGCATCTTCGACTGGAACCGGACGATAACAAATGTAAAGAAATGAACTATCGCCTGTTTCTGATCCTCGACAGGGAAACAGAAGTAATCCCCAAATAGGAGGCAATATAATGCTGGGGAATCCGCTGTATGATAGAGGGGTGTTCTTTCAGCAGTTCTTCATACCGTTGTTGGGGGGTGTTCTTTATGCGGGAAAGGAAGAGCCGCTGATAAACATGGAAGCGTTCGATGATTTTTCCTCATATATCTGCCGTAGCGCGGGCTTCTGTCCGAGGTTTCTGAAAAAATCTTCCCGCTTCATAACCGACAGTTCTGCCGGCTCTATGCTTTCCAGGGAAAAAAGGCTCGGTGTCCGTTGATACAGGCTGTCGAATGACGCGACGAAATCCCCTTCGAAAAAGAACTGGAAAGTGATGTCCCGTCCTTCGTTGTTGAAAAACAGGCGCAGGCAACCTTTCCGGATCAGGTACATTCTGTCGGCTACCTTGCCTTCTTCCAACAATATCGTTTTAGGAGGAACGGATAATTCGGTTATCTCCGGAAGCGATAGAAAATAGGCGTTTTTATCAGAGTTCATTGTCATTTCATCTTTATTCGTCATGGTTTGATAGTGTATTGTTCATCACGTACTCGGCACAAATTCTGATAGAGACTCATCTACTTTAATAACTTGCGTTCGCTGCCGCCAGTTCCCAATATTCTCATCTGTTGAATGGCTATCTGATTGAGTTTAATCAACCGCTCACCCTGCGGAATACCTTGGTCTATAAATACTGCATTGAGGTTTTCCATATTTGAGAGGCAAATAAGCTCATTGATTGTGGCATAGTCCCGGATATTCCCTTTCAGTTCGGGGTGTTGCTCACGCCACATCTTGGCGGTCATACCGAACATCGCCACATTCAGCATATCGGCTTCATCGGCATAGATAATACTGGCTTGTTTGGCGGTTACCTCTGCCGGGATAAGGTTCTGTTTTATGGCATCGGTATGTATGCGGTAGTTGATTTTCGACAGTTCCCGTTTGGCTGACCAACCGAGTTGCTGTTGTTCCTCGGTCTTTAATCGTTGGAACTCCTTTATAATATACAGTTCAAATTCAACGGAAATCCAGCTTGCAAACTTAAATGCTATATCCTTGTGAGCGTAAGTGCCGCCGTAGCGTCCCGATTTGGAGAGTATGCCTATTGCGTTTGTCGTACTTATCCATTTTGTCGGTGATAAGGTAAAGGCGTTCAGCCCGGCTTCCTTTTTAAACCCCTCGAATTCGAGGGGTTTAAAACTCGGGTTGTACAAACTCTCCCAAATACCCAGATATTCTATTGTATTCCGGTTACGCAGCCAGTTCCCGATAACCGCAGTCGGGTCATCGCTTTTGTATCTTGCTATGTCTGTCAGGCTGATATAATCATTCTCGTTGACTGATATAATTGTGACACTTGTGTCTTTTACTGTAATCTTTGCCATTTTATATTTGATTCTTTGGGTTTTATGTACAAAAGTAATTATAATCTATGAGACTTTCTCCTTTTCAATGAACAATATGACTTTTCCTTTCGGATATAGACAAGGATATAGACAAGGTATTTCGCTACCTCCGGTAATACCTGCTTTTCCCTTATTTCAATCATGTAAAATCACCATAAATAGGTATTGTCCAGTAAATTCAAACCCCGTACTTTTGCAAAAATATAAACGGAAACATCGTTCATTATTTATGCAGGTACTCAAAGAAGACATACGCGGCCGCATATTGGCAGTCGCCGAACAGCGATTCGGGCAGCAGGGGTATTCCAAGACCTCCATGCGCGAGATTGCCGGAGCCGTCGGTGTCGGTGTGGGGAACATATATAATTATTTCCGGAACAAGGACGAATTGTTCTGTGAAGTGGTCCGTCCCGTCCTGCACGCTATGGAAGCCATGTTGCAGGAGCATCACGGCATACGCGGCGAGGACGTGATGACGATGCGTTCCGAAAAATACCTGAAAGCCTGTATCGACGAATACGTTTCGCTCATCGAAACGCATCGCAGCCTGCTGGAGATCCTGTTGTTCCGTGCCCAAGGCTCTTCGCTGGAACATTTTCGCGAAAGCTACACCGACCGTTCGACCGGGCTGGTCAAGGCATGGTTCGCCGCCATGAAGAAGAAGTACCCGAATATAAATACGGCTGTGTCCGATTTTATCATTCACCTGCATACGGTGTGGATGTTCACGCTGTTCGAGGAGCTGTTGATGCACGCGGTGCCCAAACAGGAAATGGAATCCATTCTGCATGACTATATTCTGTTTGAAATTCAAGGTTGGAGGGCCATTATCAAGGTATGACAGATAGAAAAGACACATACGGACAAGCTGCCGTAACGGGGCAGCGGGAAAAGAGGAAATCTTCACAAAGGTTTCCTCTTTTTTATTCGTGAACAAATCTGAATATCGTTCATTAATAAATATCATAACAAATGAAACAGAGACATAAATTCGAGAGCATTGTCGCCGAGACATTGCTCATTCCGCTCTATTACAGGGCGAAAGAGAGCCGCCGAAAGAACCCGATTCTGAACGACAAGGTTGCGGAGGGCTGGTGGACAGTCTGGAATACGACTACTCCCGTTTCGACGGGGCGAAGTTGAGCGAGGTCGGCTGCGTCGTGCGCGGGTGGTTTTTCGACCGTGCCGTGCGCCGCTTCATAGGGAAGCACGCCGATGCGGTGGTGGTGAATGTGGGCTGTGGTCTGGACACCCGTTTCCAGCGTATCGGCGACGGGAAGGCCGTATTCTACGACATGGACCTGCCGGAAGTCATCGCGCTGCGCCGCGAGCTGATTCCGGAGCAGCCGGGCAACCCCTACATTGCGGCCTCCCTGCTGGATGCCGGCTGGCTGGACGACCTGCGTCGCCGGCATCCCGATGCGCATTTCATCTTCGTGGTCGAAGGCGTGCTGATGTATTTCTATGAAAAGCAGGTAAAAACATTTCTGCACCATGTGGCCGAGCGTTTCGGGGGCGGCGAACTGTGGTTCGACGTCTGCGGTACGATGATGAGCCGTCACGGAGTGAAACCCGATTCGCTCCGTGAACACGAGGCGCAAATCCGCTCCGGTCTGAGCGACGGGCGTCTGGTAGAACAATGGGAACCCCGCCTACGCCTTTTGGAACAGGCCAATTACATGAAGTTTTTCCGTCCGCGCTGGGGCTTCTTCTTCGGGCAAATATTGGGACGGATGACGCGGCTGTGCTACAAGTTCAGTTCGATGTTGGGATATGAAATCGTATCGAATTCCCGTGACACGGCGGCAATTCTCCATGAAAGATGAAAGAGACGACGATTGAACCTTATCTCCCAATGTTGGAACGGTTCGAAGAATTTTTCAGGGAAGAACTGGCATCCCGTTTGTCGGTCGAATCCGTTGATTCCGTGATGGAAGCGGCTGTCGAGAATTTTCATCGTATCTCCGCAATCATTCCGGATGTCCCGCCGACATCACCATGGGTGAAAAACATTATCGGTATAGCCTATGAGATCGGTCTGTGGCAAGAACTGTCGGCCAGAGGATGGAGTCCGGCAGAACTTTCCATTGTTACGCAGAAAGCATTGAAAAAGCTCACGTTGTCGAGTATCCCTTCTGAAAAAATTTCGGAAATACGCGAAATGTTGTGTTCGCCCGACTATGTGCGTCGCATCGCTTCCGCTTCGCATGTTTCCACAGAGGACGATTGGCTGTTCGATTGCGTGTTGCCGAATGCGGACGATACGTTCGATGTCGGTATGGACATTGCCCGGTGCCCGGTCGCCGAACTCTGTTCCCGTATTGGCGTCGAGTGCTTTTTCCCTATTTCTGCGTGAATGATTATATCACACACGATGTACTCGGTATCCGGCTGACACGGACCCGCACATTGGCACACGGTGCTTCGTGCTGCGATTTCCGGCTGACAAAAGAGCGGGGAGCGGCTGACGGGGCTGTTGTAATCCGGCCGGAAGATTTACAGGAATTTACCAACAACGGATAGAGAGAATCGGATAAAATTCAATATATGGAAACAAAAGAAAAGAAGAAAGAAGGTCTGTCCCGCCTGTTCGAGATCGCGGGGCAGAAGAAAGGGCTGCTTTTTCTGGCGGGTCTGCTGTCGGCAGGCAGCGCCGTGTGTATGCTCGTACCTATTGGGCGGTGTACGAGGTGTTGAAAGAGCTGCTGACGCACGGTACAAGCCCGGCTTCGGTGGACGAAGCCGGCATGATTCGTTGGGGCTGGATCGCCTTCTGCGGGCTTATCGGCGGACTGGTGCTGCTGTACGCCGCCCTGATGTCCTCGCACGTGGCTGCATTCCGCATTCTGTACGGATTGCGTGTCCGGCTGTCCGAGCATATCGGCAAGCTGTCGCTGGGTTATCTCAACAACACCTCTACCGGAGCCATCAAGAAGACGATGGAGCAGAACATCGAGAAAATCGAGGGATTCATCGCCCACACGATTCCCGATTTGGTGAACGTAGTGGCGACGGTCGTGGTGATGCTCGTCATCTTTTTCTCGCTGGATACATGGCTGACGGCGGTCTGTCTGGCCGTGGTGCTGTTGAGCTTCGCCCTGCAATTCTCCAATTTCATGGGGAAGAAGGCACGGGAGTTCATGAGTATTTACTATGATGCGCAGGAAAAGATGAGCGCCTCCGCCGTGCAGTACGTCAGGGGAATGCCCGTGGTGAAGATATTCGGACAGAGCGTCCGCTCGTTCCGGCAGTTCAACGCCGAGATACAGCTTACAAGACGTTCGCCCTGAAATGCTGCGACACCTACCAGAACGGGATGATCGCGTTCACCGTCCTGCTGGGTTCGATGGTGACGTTCATTCTTCCGTGGGTATCCTGCTGATACAAGGGAATCCGCAGTCGCTCGCATTGGCCGCCGTATGGCTGTTTTTCATCATCATGGGACCGGGTGTGGCTTCGCCCATCTACAAACTGACGTTCCTGGGCGGAAACACCAAGGAGATCGACGAAGGCGTGGCGCGTATCGACCGCATTCTGGAGAAAAAGCCCGTTCCCGAACCGGAACACCCCGAAGTGCCGCAGTCGTATGAGGTGGAGTTCCGCCACGTGTCATTCTCCTACGAAAATACGGAACAGGGCACACGTACCGAGGCGCTGCGCGATGTTTGCTTCACGGCGCCGCAAGGCCGGATTACGGCGCTCGTGGGGCCTTCGGGAAGCGGCAAGTCCACCGTCGCGAACCTGATTCCCCGTTTCTGGGACGTGGAGCAGGGCGAGATTCTCATCGGTGGCGTGAACATCAAGAACATCGCTACGACGCAGTTGATGGATACCGTTTCATTCGTCTTTCAGGATACGTTCCTGTTCTACGACACGCTGTACGAGAACATCGCCGTCGGTTCCCCCGCCGCAACGAAAGAAACGGTCGTGGCGGCGGCCAAAGCCGCCCAGTGCCACGAGTTCATCGAGCGGCTGCCGCAAGGCTACGAGACGAGAATAGGCGACGAGGGCGTGTATCTGTCGGGCGGCGAGGCGCAGCGGGTATGCGTGGCCCGCGCCATTCTGAAGAATGCGCCGATACTGGTACTGGACGAAGCCACGGCCTTCGCCGATCCGGAGAACGAATACAAGATGCAGCAGGCCCTTCAATCCCTGATAAAAGGCAAGACCGTGATTATTATCGCCCACCGGCTGTCGTCCATCGTCTCGGCGGACAACATCGTGGTCTTGCAGCAGGGACGGATCGTACAGCAGGGCCAGCACGACGACTTATCCGTCGCCGAGGGGCTCTACAAGAACATGTGGGATGCCTATACGAGCGCTTATCATTGGAAGTTGAACAAAAATTGAATACGGAGATATGAAAAAGAATAGTTTCTTGAACGATATTTTACAGAATACGAGTTGTCCGCAGGGATTCTGGGGACGGATGATTTTGCGGGGAATGAACTGTTTCCACGCTTCGCTGGCCCATCGCGGCATGAAACAGGTGGACTGGCGGCCGGAATGGAATGTGCTGGACATCGGATGCGGGGGCGGCGCCAACGTGAAGCGTCTGCTGAAGCTGTGTCCGCAGGGAAAAGTTTACGGCATGGACCTGTCGGAGGAGAGCGTCGCCTTCGCCCGCAGGCACAATGCGGAGAACTGGACCGCCGATGTTTCATACAGCAGGGCGATGTCTGCTCCCTGCCTTACGGGGACGGGGCCTTCGATGCCGTTACGGCCTTCGAGACCGTCTATTTCTGGTCTTCCGTCAGCAAGGCGCTGGCCGAAGTCTTCCGCGTGATCCGGAAAGGGGGCTGCTTTCTCATCAGTCTGGAAGCGAGCGACCCCGAACTCGGAAAGGCGTGGACGGAGCGGATAAAGGGAATGACGGTGTACGGAGCCGAAGAACTGAAACAGTTGCTGTCCCAAGCCGGCTTTTCCGACATCCGGGTAATTCAGAAAAAAGAAGAACTGCATATCGTCGCACATAAATGAAAGGAGTGGAACATGAATGCGATTAAAAACATTACGATAGGCCATACGGAACGTCTTTACAAGCCCGTGGGCTATACCATGCTCGCCAATCTGGTCAACATCATACCTTTCTGCCTCTCCATCGAGGCGGTGCGCATCATCTTCGCCGCGTTCGACGGCAGCGGACGACCGCTCGACACGGCAAGACTGTGGTGCATTTTCGGCATATTGGCTGTCTATATGCTGGTGATGGCTTTGGCCGAACGGGCCTCCTACCGGGCCAATTTCAGAGGAGCCTACGAAATGAGTGCGTCGGGGCGCATTGCACTGGCGGAACATCTGCGGAAACTCTCTCTCGGATTTCTTTCCCGGCGCGACCCCGGCGATCTTTCGTCCATGCTCGTTACCGATTTCACGATGGCCGAGACGGGCATTTCCCACCATTTGCCCCAACTGATGGGAGCCGTCGTCATGCCCGTGCTGGCATTCCTCTCGCTGGTATGGATCGACTGGCGGATGGCCGTTGCCATGTTCGCCGCACTGCCGGTCGCCTTGCTTGTCCTATGGATGAGCACGAGTGTGCAGAAAAAGTTGAGCGGCAGGCAGATACAAGCCAAAATCAATGCCGGGAACCGCTTGGAGGAATACTTGCAGGGCATTCGCGTGATGAAAGCCTACAACCTGCTGGGCGACCGCTTTGTCCGCCTGCGCGATGCTTTTGCGGAACTGCGCCGTGCCTGTATCCGTCAGGAAGCCATGCTGGGGCCTTTCGTGCTGCTGAGCATTACATTGGTGCGGGCCGGACTGACCCTGATGGTGCTGTGCGGAACCTACCTGCTGTTGGGAGGCGAACTCTCGCTGCTCGTCTTCGTGCTGTTCCTCGTGGTCGGCTCGCGCGTGTTCGACCCGCTGACTTCGGCGCTGACCAACTTTGCGGAGTTCCGCTACTTCTCCATTGCCGGAGGGCGTATTCTCACGCTGATGAACGAGCCGGAGATGGAAGGCGAACGGCAGGCGCCGGCCACCGGCGACATCCGGTTCGAGCATGTGTCGTTCGCCTATCAGGACAAGAAGGTGCTTCAGGACGTTTCCATCGCGTTTCCGAGAAACACGCTGACGGCTCTCGTCGGTCCTTCGGGGAGCGGGAAAAGTACGGTGATGAAACTTTGCGCCCGATTCTACGACCCGCAGCAGGGGCGTGTCCTTTTCGATGGCGTTCCGATGAAAGATATAGAACCTGAAAGTCTGATGAGCCGCATCTCGATGGTGTTCCAGGACGTCTATCTGTTTCAGGACACGATACGCGACAATATCCGTTTCGGAAAGCCCGGTGCGACGGACGAGGAGATCATCGCGGCAGCGAGAAAGCCTGCTGCCACGATTTCATCATGCGCCTGCCGCAGGGATACGACACGATGGTGGGTGAGGGCGGTTGCACGCTGTCCGGCGGCGAGAAACAGCGCATATCCATCGCCCGCGCCATCTTGAAGGATGCGCCGATTATCCTGCTGGACGAGGCGACCGCATCGCTCGACCCGGAAAACGAGGTGGAGGTGCAGAAAGCCATCGACACGCTTATCAAGGGACGCACCGTCATCGTCATCGCCCACAAGCTTAAGACGATCATGAATGCGGACCGGATCGTCGTTCTGGAAGACGGACGGGTAAAAGAACAAGGCACGCACGACGAACTGATGCGGCACGAGGGGCTTTATGCCCGTCTGTGGACGATTCAAGAGAAGTCCGCAGGCTGGACCGTATAGAATAACGGGAAGCCCGGATAATAGGACTTTCACGAAAAGCCGGAAAGAAGGCAAGCCCCTCTTTTCGGCTTTTCCTTATTTTATCGGCATTGTCGTAAATCAGTACGACGGCATAGTTACTGTTTCTGACTGCTGAACGATGCTGCGTTATTCATTGTTCGCTGGACCTTTCGGTTATGGCAGAGACAAGACGGCTACCCGGCCTCGTGTCCGGAAACACCTTATTATAATTATACCGAAAAATTTCCTTTTCAAGTCCATATTCTATACCCGTTATATCCCGTTCACCTCTCCTTTTTATTTATTCTCGTTCTTATCGCTCCCTGCCGCACTCCCTTGTCGGTGTGATTTTCCCATGCGAAGGTACAGCGTCATTCGGTCGTCAAGTACCGCTCCGCTAACCGGCTCGCGGATTTGCCCGGCAGCCTTCCCAAATCGAAGATGACCTTTCGGTCCCCGCCGTGCTGCGCTGTCGGGTTGGGTATTCCGTTCAATCCCCGGCGGTTTCCTTGCCTTTTCCTCATTTTCCCGCTGTCTGGCCTGCATGTAAAATCTATCCCGATAAGGAAGCCGGAACAGCTTCCGAAAAAAGGGAAGAAAAAGTTTAACGAATAAAAATTAACGATTATGCCAAACTGGTGTTCAACAGCGTATGTGATAGAGGGCGACGCGCAGGAAATCAAAAGCCTCTATGAGTTGATGAAAGATTTGCAGGACAGAAAAACGCCTGCCGTGAAAAACGGCTTCGGGACATCATGGCTGGGGTGTCTTGTGGATGCCTTGGGCAAGGACTGGGACAAGGTGAGTTGTCGGGGAGATTGGGCAAACCTCGAAATGGTGGGCGAAACCCTCCGCTTTACGACGGAGACGGCATGGGGGCCATGCAACGAGACATTCGACCTCGTGTGCGAGAAATTCCCATCGCTCCGTTATTATTACCAGACCGAAGAGCCGGGAATGGGCTTCTACGAGACCAACGACAGCGAAGGCAAGTATTTTACCGACAAATACATAGTCGATTTATGTACTGCCAAAGGCAAATACTTCTGCGAATATTTTGCCGACAGGGAGAGCCTGTTTGCGTGGCTTGGCGAGGTCGCAGGAAAAACCGTCCGCTCGGAACAGGATGCCAAGGCTCTGTTTGAAGAATGGGCGCAGGAAAACCCCGATTCTTGCTGCAGTATCAATGAATATGTGGTCGTGGATTAAATCGGACAGACAGCCATGAGAACCTATCATTGGAAAGAGTACGGCTTTATCGGGACTGTACCCGACTTCGCCCGGCATTTCGGGATATGCAAAAGCCCGACTTTCGTCAATGCGGTGCGGAGAGTGTCCCGACACGTTTATAACTGCATGAACGCACGGGAACAGGCGGAATATGAAGAGAAGCGGGAGCGGGTGAAACCCGCTTACCGCCTCTATCTGGACGAGGAACGCACACGTTTCATCGAAATGACGAAAGAGGAGTACGAAGCTGTCGGCCTGCCCGTGGTGCAGGAAGAGGTCGGCATGTTCAAACTGTCTTACAGGAACAGAAGCCTGCCCGCATCGTTTGTCGGAAACGGTCGGGACGAAAGCCCCGTGCTTCGGCCATGAAAAATATCGGGCAGAAGCCATGCGTTTCGCCGGACAGGTCATGCTGCTACGGGTTATTTCAATACCCGTCTGCCGACCGAACAGCCCAAAACCGAGATAAACTATACGGAATTGCGATTGTCGTACAGCAACGGTATCGTGTTCTATTTTGTCGCTGACCGTAGCCGTGACGGAGTATGCGGCTGTTACCTGCAACGGATAACGCTCGACGGCAAGCAGATATATAACGGCTGTTTTAGCCGATATTCCAGCGTCGATGACGTTGCAAAAGACACAATCGAACGGAGAATGCCAAAATGCCCATTACCATTTATAGAGTAGACGATAAGCCCTCTCGGACAGTAAAAGTTCGAGAGGACTTTCTCTGTACGCCGTTTCCACGGAACGACCTCCTTTTTTAGCCAATGTTCCGGCTTTTTTATACAGTCCGGCTTCTTCCCCTTTTACTCCACTATCGTATCTCCTTCTTTCCCTTATCTCGTTTCCGCCACTTTCTCGCCGGTTGGATTTTCCCATGCAAAGGTACAGCGGTCGTCCGGTGTCAAGTACCGCCATGCTAACCGCTCGTGGATTTGCCCGGCAGCCTTCCCAAATCGAAGATGTCCTTTCAGTTCCCTCCTTGCTGCGCCTGTCGGGTTGGGTATTCCGTGAAATCCCCGGCTGTTTGCTTGCCTTCCCGTCCTTTCCCCGCTGTCTGATCTGCATGTAAAATCTCTCCCGGCAAGGAAAGCTGAAAAGCTTCCGAGAGGAGGGAAATAAATAACTCGGAGTTTAATTTAACTTTTATGTATTATGCACGCAAATGGTAATCAAATTATGGAAGGGAAAGTTCTGGACGAACAGGTTAAGATAAGAATTTTTGAGGCATTCCGGCAGTCATGTTTTTTGTTTGATGAAACAAGCGGTCAATGCGCCTATATGGGGTCGGTTCGTAAATGCGATGGGAAGTGTCGCCTAATGCTACGCTTTAAGCAGAATCTGGATAAATTGTTTTGTTGAAAAGGAATTGCAGCCATTGGCTGAACCTTATCGACAAGTTCAATATAGCGGATAGAAAGATATATTAATTTTTAATCTTGACAAGATATGAGTATAATATGTACACGATGTGGCGGTACGCAGGTAGTATGCGAAGCCACAGTAAACCCCAACACCAAAGTGATAACGGAAATTTCGACGATTCTTTGCAATTCGGCCGGTGCGAAACCTGTAAGGCACGAAGCGTCCTGACGGATGTAGAGAAGACAAAGGCCGCCATCAAGAGCGGATTTGCCGGATTTGTCGAGGCGAACGGCAGGAAGCCCCATTATGCAAGTTGTCGGATAGTATGGAAGTACACCAACGATTCCGAAGACGTAAAAATCCGGCTGCTGGAAAGCGGTGAAAGTATTGGAAACGACATGTTCTTCTCCTGCAACAGCCTCCATGCCCTCGAATCTCTGGCGGAGTTCGGAAAAGAACCGTTCATCGTAACGGAATGTTACGGGTTCAAGACCTTAACAGAAGAGGAAATCTCCGATGAAAAAGCGTATGAATACGAGTTCGGAGACGAGAAAATCGTTGTTACAGGTAAAGAAGTACGTGCATTTTACTCGGAAGTATACAGGCTGACGGCACAGGACATCGAACAGTTTGCAGCCTATAATACGGCAAAACGCATGTATTACCGGAAAAATGATTGCCAGCTTACCCCGGAGCTTGTCCGACGGTTGCTCGATGAAGAACATTTGATGAAAGCAGGTGAATCCGACAGTTTCACGATTCAGTTGTTCTTCCTGTGGCATGTGCGGATTCGGAAAGAACCTGAAAATTTTGCACCGTTCAAATACGCTTTGGAAGCCTGTTGCTTGGATAACGTACAGACTTTCAGCCGCCGATACATCACGCTCGAAAAAGCATTGCTTCATTGCCTGAACGGTTTCAATGAAAACGCTAATATTCAAAACCGCTACCAATCCCTGCAAGACTATCTTCTGGGACAGGCGCACGGCAAACGCTGATAAATAGCCTCATGCGGCACAAGCCTCCGAACCTGCAAAGCCGGTTTCGGGGGCTTTATTCCGCAAGGTCGTCTCTCCAGTTATATGCCATACCCGGCATGTCACAAGAAATTCCTTTTTAAGCGGACGTCCACCTGTTATAACCCTTATACCCCATTTCCATTCCTTTCTACCTCCCGATAGCGTTTCCCGTTTTTGCTCCTGACGTTACCCGACAAATCAAGGCAAGACACACGACACCCTATGCAGCTGCAAAGGAACGTCGGAGGAGTTAAACTCTTTTATATCACATTCCTGTGAATCTTAATAAAAAAAGTCGTTCATGGCACCTTGTGGAATTGATTTTTATATATTTGCTATCAAAAAAAACATACTGGAAACAGTGCCGGATAGTATGTGAAGAACAGAAACTTTTGGGAAAATAATATGTAAATACAAAATTATAAAAACAAAAAAATGATTAGAGTTGCCACGATAAAGGATGCTTCAAGACTTGCGGAAATACAGATTTTCTCTAAAAGAAAAGCCTTTCGCCCTATTTTTCAAAACGATGATGTTTCCTTTAATGAAATGTCGGTATTGCGTCTTGCATTATATTATCAGGATGTTATAGGAGCTTTGGACGATATATATGTTTTTGATGACGGGATTGTAAAGGGGATGATGAAACTGGATTGTAAAAACAGTATATGGGAATTGAAAGAGTTGTATGTAGATCCGTTCTTTCAAGGAGAAGGTGTTGGGACAAAACTTATGCGCCATTTCCTTACAACAGCAAAAAGTCACGATGTAAAAGAGGTTTACCTGTGGGTGTTGGAAGAAAATTTTGCAGCAAGAAAATTTTATGAGAGCCACGGGTATGTCTATACAGGAAATAAAAAAGAGTTTTCCGATTCAGGAAAATATCTGTTGAATTATGCATTACGATTAAAAGCCACCTTATAATCCGGCTCGCGTTCCGAAAATTCCGCTTTGCCGGGCACGTGAAGTCCCTTGGACGGTCAAAAGGTTCAGGGGCTTTTTTGTCAATCGCCCTCACAGGCAGATTTTCTTTTTAGCCGTTATTCCCACTTCTATATACAATCGGGCTTCTTCCTCTTTTATTCCGGTTATCCCT
>ENA-OQIC01000119-OQIC01000119.1-human-gut-metagenome-genome-assembly--contig:-NODE-119-length-34079-cov-2.517260_pt1 | contig 34079 bp, 47 predicted proteins | sample MGYA00242572_ERZ504736 | MGnify/ENA primary metagenome ERZ504736 (study PRJEB26092, sample SAMD00036201) | human gut metagenome | host: Homo sapiens | study: EMG produced TPA metagenomics assembly of...
CAAGTCCCGTCTGTCTATCCGCTTCCTGCCGCGTTCACAGACAGGAACGGCAGACAGAAAGCCAGTGAATATGCGAAAAGCATGGGCTGAACAGCCGAGCAGGGACAATGTGATAATCAGGCTGATATGCGGTTAAAATGTCAGGTGCAGACTGATGTTTTGACCGTTGCCTATCGCCTGTGAGGAAAGTATCGGGGACTATGGATTTTGCGGAAATGTGCGTTACGGGTAGCAAGATAAAAAGCTGTGAAAATTTAATGCCACTTCGGAATTATTAACACTTATTTGTAGATTTAAGGTATGGAGATATGTTAGAATAGCAACAAATAATGACGAAAGGGTAATTTTTATATGATGAAACTTAGTGAAAAAACCAAAAATTTCATACTATATGGTATTGAAAATAAAATAGAGAGGAAAGAGATTTATAAATTTGATGGAGCAATACTTTTTCTCTGTTTTTTAGCAATGGTTATAGCAGATTCAACTCCGGCGCCCTCTTTTTACAGAATTTTTTTAATACTATTCTATGTTGTTTTCGTAATTGCTACATTTTCAAAATCAGATGTGACTGGCGAAAAAACTTTTTGGATTCATGGCATTCAAGGTTTAGGAATGAGCATTTTGTCCGGTTGGTTTGGGACTATTCTCATGTTTTCAACATTAGAAAAGGAAGATTATAGTTCTTATATGGCTATTTTATTGATTGTATATATAATGAGTGCGATAGCACATACATGTTTAGTTATGTTTCTCATAAAAAAGGATATATATAATTCAGATTCTAATAAAAAAGTTATGGGAGGTTGGAGTTTCGTTTGTTTTGGAATGCTCGGAATATCCGTCGCTAAAATAATGAGTTCTAAAATACCATATATATCTATGATTAGGATAGCAGGTTTGGGATTTTATGTTCTTTCATTACTATGTTTAATGAGTATAATTTTTTTCGTGAAGTACTTTTTGATAAAAAAATATAAGCTAAAACCGAATGAATAAATAATCTTTATATTCCACATAAATGATAATCAGCTGCATAGTTGGTCGTTTTTGTTTATCCATTTGCAGACTATTTGTAATCTGTCACAACTGAATATGACCGTTAAGGTCAGATGAAGAAACCGATGTATTGAGCGTAAAGCGATCATGCGTCGGTTTTTCTTTTTGCAAAATAGTCCGGTGGACTGTTTTGTAAAACCGAAGGAACTGACAGAGCTTGAGACGGGGCGAAGTCAGTTTGTTCGGGCGGGAGTACAGAGGGTGCAACCCTTTGTGCATGGGTACAGGGAATGCAATACCCCTGTGCAGGTCAAGGGCGGCAGCCTTGCCCAGTTAAGTGGCGTTTCGCCACTTAGTACTGGGTATTACTTGACGCAGAAAGCCGCAAGGAATCAGCTTCGCTGCCCTTCCCCCCCTGTCGGGGAAATCAAAAAGAAAAGGAGGAACTCATGTGAAATTAACAAGACACAATGGACGAGCCGGAAAGAATGGCGTTTATAATCCGAAGCACAATGACCGCAGTTTTGACATTGCCAACAGCGAACACATTGACGAAGAACGAGCCAAACAAAATCTCTATTGGGACTGTTACAATGGCTTCCGCAATTTCAAAAATCCCGAAAAGGAAAATGAGCTATCTGCCACTTTTGAAGATATGGAACAGCTTTTTTATCGTCAGCGGTATCGTGATTTTGTAACCGGACAAAACGAAAGAAATGTGAAGAACCGACACCCTGAAAGAAATAAGGAAACCGGAGATTTGCTCAAAAGCAAAAAGACCTGTCCTGAGGAAACGGTCTATCAGATTGGAACACTTGACAATCATGTTCCTCCGGAATTGCTCATTGAGATCGTCACAGAATTTATGGAAATCGTAAATGAGCGTTTCGGCTCTCATGTCCATATCCTGAATTGGGCGCTGCACTTGGATGAAAGCACCCCTCATATTCACGAGCGTCATGTGTTCGACTGTGAAAATCAATATGGGGAGATTGCCCCACAACAGGAAAAGGCTTTGGAAGCACTGGGGTTTGAACTGCCGGAACCAGAGAAGCCAGTCGGAAGAAAAAACAACCGCAAGATGACTTTCGATTCAGCTTGCCGAGTGCTGCTGTTTGATGTGGCGAAAAAGCATGGCTTACAACTGGAAGAAGAACCGGAATATGGTGGTCGTGCTTATCTGGAAAAACAGGACTATATTCTTTTCAAGCAAAAGGAGCAACTGGCAGCACAGGAGCAAAAGTTGGAAGAACTCACGATGAAGATTGAAGATGTGGAAGCTCTGGTGGACGAGGTTGCCGATATTGCTTATGACAAGGCGGTTGAGGTCGTTGCTGATACTGTGAAACTGGAAACGCACAAGGAGGATATTAAGCTGGTGGAGCAGTCTAAGGCATGGGTTCTCTCCCCTGAGCGTAAGGCTTCAAAGAAAGAAGTTGAGTATGCAGTGAAACGATTAGATGGCGTGATTGCCAGAATCACAAACGCTATGAAATCAACCATTCAGAAAATCCAAACCACGCTGATGAAACCGGAGGTCAAAAAAGCCGGAACGGAGCAAATCAAGAAGAAAGCCAAAAGTTCTATTATAGAGCAGTTAAGCCGCAAAAAGAAAGAAATGGCAGAGCGTGAAGTCAGCCGGACAATTCCGGAGAAAAGCAAAAAACAGGATATGGAACACTAAGGCACTTGCTGTTTTCACTTTGAAAATGACAGGTTCTTTTGCTTTAGGGAGTAAGAAAATATCTTCCATTCTTTAGGTTGATAGAGTATAATGGAGAAAATCTATGATTGTTCTTAGAGACAATTTGTTGCTATTCAATAGAAAGGGGATATAAATGAAAACATTATTTTTTCAAATGGCAAGTACTCTATTAGTCATAATTTGTATGTTCTCCACTTTTATATATTTTGTCATTAAACGAAAAAAAGTGTCGAAGATTTAACGAATAGAGAAGATTTTTTCGTAAAAATTGTTATAGGAATTGTTTTAGTTATAATGTTTGTTAAAATGTTTATGCCTGTCATTTTGGATATACCATATTATCTAAAAAATGATTTTGAAATTATTACTGGATATGCCAGAGATAATGCTAACGGAAAAGGAAATATTAGACATGTTACAATAATAGATGAAAAAACCGAACAAGAGATATATGTAGAGTTTTCTTGTCCAGGCGGTATAGATAGCGGCGACTATTTAAAAGTCAAATATTTACCATATTCAAGATATGGAATACTGCTAAAAAAAGACTAACACCCTTTACTGTTAATTAATTTTTACTTTTCACAGCTGGAAACCCAACCACAATTAAATCTTCACAGCTTTACTAAGCAGGAAATCTGAAAAGGTCTCCTGCTTTTTTGCACCTAAAATTGAATATGGAACTCTAAGGCACTTGCTGTTTTCACTTTGAAAATGACAGGTGCTTTTGCTTTAGGGAGCAAGAAAGCATCTTCCATTCTTTAGGTTGATGAAGTATAATGAACACAGTATATTTCTGCGAATTATAATTATGGAAACTGATATGAGGAATAAATATGAAGCATTATTTATTTTGGGAAAAGCAATCTATAAAAGAGTTTTGGGAAAAGGGATTATTTATAGATAAGGTATTTATGATTACCTATTCTATCCTTATGTTATTTTTTTTCGTTGCTTTCATTGGCATGAGTTTAAGCACAGACAGTCCATTATCAACAGGAATGTTGCTGGGCGTTCTTTGGATAGTTATATTTTTAGGGCTACCTTTTTTGGGACATACAATAGAAAAATCATATTGGGTAAAATTTGAAGATACTTATGTGCTGCATCATGAAGCTTTTATATATAGGAAAAAAATTATTTATAAAGAAGCAAAATATATTGTAATAGGAGAACCTTATATTCGTCCTAATAGGTCATTATCGGAAGCATTTTATGAAAAATTGGGTAATTATATCAATGTTTTATCTTCGGACAAGAAGATATTATTTTCTGTGCGCTATTCTGAAGAACTATTAAAAATGATTCAGGAACGATGTGAAAATATAGAAATTATAAAAAAATAAGAGTTTTACTAAGCAGGAGATCCAAAAAGATTTCCTGCTTTTTGCACCTAAAATTAAATATGGAACTTTAAGGCACTTGCTATTTTCGTTTTGAAAATGACAGGTGCTTTTTTCGTTTCTGGAAAGGAGTCACATGAATGTATTTGAAGTTGTAAAAGAAAATGTTACTGCCCGACAAGCCGCAGAAGCCTATGGCTTGAAAGTGGGTCGCACTGGTATGGCGTGCTGTCCGTTTCACTCGGATAAGTCCCCCAGTATGAAGCTGGATGAACGCTATTACTGTTTTGGCTGCGGAGCAACCGGAGACGCTGTTGATCTGACAGCGAAGCTATTCGGTATCGGGCTGAGGGAAGCTGCTGTCAAACTTGCTGAAGATTTTGGTCTTAACTATGACAGCCGACAAAAGCCCAGTGTCCGCCCTCGTATTCGTGAGCCGACACCGGAACAGAAGTATCAAAAAGGAGAAAATCATTGCTACAAGGTGCTGACGGATTATTTTCATCTTCTTAGAGAATGGGAAAAGAAATACGCTCCTAAACAGCCGGATGAGGAATGGAATCCCCTGTTTGCAGAAGCACTGCATAAGAAGAACTATATCGAATATCTGCTTGATATTCTTCTGTATGGTTCATTGGAGGAACGAAAAGCACTTGTGGCAGAACAGAGAAAGGAGGTGTTAAAACTTGAACAGCGAATTGCAGAACTGTCAGCAGACAGAACCATGCACAGTAGAAGAAATCCGAAACAGCTTAGAGCAGAGCGAGAAAGGTAAGGTTTATAATACTGCCGCAAATTATAAGCGTGTTCTGCAATATGACCCACTTTTGAAAGGGGCTATCCGAAAAAATCTTCTGACCGAAAGAATCGACATTGTGAAGCCCCTCGCTGGTATCGTGACAGCCCGACATTGACGGATGTAGATGTGAAATATCTGCTCCTATATTTTGAAGAAAACTATGGTTTGACCGTAGAGAAGAAAATCATAGACGCAGTTGCGGTTATTGCCAACGAAAACCGTTACCACCCTGTCTGTGATTTTCTCAATGACCTGCAATGGGATGGAACAGAACGCATACGCTTCTGTCTGCACCGTTTTCTCGGTTCTGATACAGATGATTACACCTATGAAGCATTGAAGTTGTTTCTGTTGGGTGCTATCTCACGAGCCTTTAAGCCGGGGTGCAAATTTGAGGTTATGCTCTGTCTTGTGGGCGGTCAGGGAGCCGGAAAATCCTCTTTCTTCCGTTTGCTTGCGGTCAATGATGATTGGTTCTCTGATGACTTGAAAAAGCTGGATGATGAAAATGTGTATCGCAAAATGCAGGGGCATTGGATTATTGAAATGTCGGAAATGATTGCAACTGCCAACGCTAAGAGCATTGAAGAAATCAAGTCCTTTCTGAGCCGACAAAAGGAAACCTATAAGATACCCTATGAAACACATCCGGCAGACAGAAAACGACAATGTGTGTTTGGAGGTTCTTCTAATACCCTTGACTTTCTTCCCCTTGACCGAACAGGCAACCGCCGCTTCGTTCCGGTTATGGTCTATCCTGAAAGGGCTGAGGTTCATATTTTGGCGGATGAACAGGCTTCCAGAGAGTATATCAATCAGATGTGGGCAGAAGCTATGGAGATTTACAGAAGGGGCAATTTCCGTCTGAGATTCAGTCCGGCTATGAACGATTATCTGAAAGCCCACCAAAAGGATTTTATGCCGGAGGACACAAAGGCAGGACAGATTTTAGACTATCTGGAACGCTATTCCGGCAGCATGGTCTGCTCTAAGCAGCTTTACAAAGAAGCATTGGGGCATGATTATGACGAACCGAAACAATGGGAACTGCGAGAGATCAACGACATTATGAATAACGCTGTCACAGGCTGGAGGGCGTTCAGCAATCCGAGATATTTTCCAGAGCCTTATCGCAGACAAAAAGGCTGGGAGCGTATCAGGAATGACAACGAGCCTGACAACAGCATGGATGGTTTTCAAGAAATCCCGACAGAGGAAATGGAACAGTTAGGACTTCCGGAAGAATGGTTGAAGCAAAAATAAAAGCCCGTTGTCGCTTCGGTTGTCGAGCCGGTTGTCGGTCTGGTTGTCGGGCAAAAATCCCGAAATCCTTGATATTGCGGCACTTTTCCCTCTCTGACAACCATGACAACCAATATTATAAAGAAAAGGAAATAGTAAAAAGATAGTATCGCCCGATAAAGAAAAAAGGTTTTCTGATGTCCGTTGTCGGAACTTCGTTGTCAGACCTTTCCTTGTCGGGCTTTTTTCATTTAAGGAGGAATATCGTATGACAAATATTGCGAACAGTACACTACCCACCCAAAATAACCATTCGGAGAAAAACAAACCGGATGGAGTTTTTGTGATTAAGCAAGGCAAAACAAATTATAAAGTCAAAGTGTTTTTTGACCATAGTAGCGGTTTGACTGCTGAGGACAGGTTAAAACGCATTATTCAGGCAGAAGCAGAGAGAGAATCTGCGTAAGTAATATAAAAAATATCCACGCACCCCCTTGACAAAAGCTTTCAGAAGCGTCGCTGCTTTCCGCTATGGAGCGCGCCGGAAGTGAGGACACTGACCCGGACGCAGAACGCAAAGGACTTGGTACTCCCGCCACCCGCGCCGCCGTCATTGAAAAACTGGTAAAGGGCGGCTTTGTGGAACGGAAAGGCAAGCAGCTACTTCCCACAAAAGACGGTATCAACCTTGTGTGCGTCCTGCCGGACACGCTGACAAGCCCGCAGCTTACCGCTGAATGGGAAAACAATCTGACGCAGATTGCAAAAGGCAAGGCAGACCCCGCCGCATTTATGGAGGGTATTGAGGATATGGCGCGGGAACTGGTAAAGACCTATCCGTTTCTTTCTGATGATAAAGCACAGATGTTCAAGCCGGAACGGGAAGCGTTGGGAAGCTGCCCCCGTTGCGGTTCTCCTGTCTATGAGGGAAAGAAAAACTATTATTGCAGCAACAAAGAATGTATCTTTACCATGTGGAAAAATGACCGTTTCTTTGAGGAACGAAAAGTAGCCTTTACCCCGAAGATTGCCGCCGCGCTCTTAAAATCCGGCAAAGTGAACGCGAAAAAGCTCTATTCCCAAAAGACGGGCAAAACCTACGACGGAACTATCGTATTGGCTGATACAGGCGGGAAATATGTCAACTACCGCATTGAACTGTCGAAGAAAAAATAACTGAATAGCAAGCATAGGAAAAGAGTACCCTTTTCCGTAAAATCTGCTTTCTCTACCGAGAACGGCGGGGATTTTTGCTTGTTGGGAAGTGTCCCAAACCCTCTGAAATCTTGAAAAATCTATAAAATCTTTGGCAAAACGCGGGCGTGGGGTACTGAATGATGACACCGGGAAATGCAGCGTCCGCGCTGCCGTTTGGAAAGGAGGTTACACATGGCAAGTTACGGGACACCGTAAAGGATTATCAAGAAGAATTGCGGGGCGGTATCGCTTGGGTGGCGTTTTGGAAAACGGGACGCTCTTGGAACGCAGAAGATTTCCACCTTGAACTGGGCGACTACCTCTACCCGGAGGACAGAAGCCGCATGGAAGAAATCAAGCAGGCTGACCCTGCCGCCGTTGTGGTAAACGGTTATTATTCCGGCTATCTTGGCGAGGATAAGAGCCTTGACGAGCTGACCGCAGGGGTGCGCCGCCACTACGAAAACGGATATAGCAATATCGGGGAATTTATCGAAGCCCACGACGACAGGCTGCCGCCGGAGCTTATCGAGGAAGCAAGAGCCGCCGCCCACGCTGCGGGGCTTCCTTTCTCTGAAAAAGCCTACCGGGACGGCGAAGAACCCGACCCTACATTTTTGACGGGAGCATGGAGGACTACGAACTTATGCACCGCATGATTGAAAACGAAAGGAGTGAACGCATGGAACAACCGATTTTAAGCGGGTATCTTTCTAATCTTGGAAAGTACACCGAGGGCAGACCTGCGGGCGAATGGGTATCATTCCCCACGACTGCCGAACATTTGAAAGAAGTCTTTGACCGTATCGGCATAGACGGCAAACACTACGGGGAGCTGCACATCACAGAATACCAATCCTCTATTGCGGGACTGGCAGGGAAATTGACGGAGCTTGAAAGCCTTGACGAGCTGAACTATTTGGGTGAGCTTTTGAAAATGCAGTTTGACGACGACCGGGAAAAATTTGCTGCGGCTATCACATACGGCGACCATACAAGGGACTTGCAGGACATCATCAATCTTGCACAAAACCTTGATTGTTACTGGCTTTACCCGTCCGTACAGAGTGAGGAAGATTACGGGCATTATCTGATTGAGGAACTGGACGAGTTGGAGCTGCCCGAAGAAGCAAAAAATTATTTCATGTATGAGGACTATGGGCGGGACGCTGCTATCAATGACGGGGGCAGATTTACTGAGGAGGGCTATATCTACAACAACCGCAACACCTTTACACAGTGGTATGACGGGCGGGACGTGCCGGAGGAATACCGGGTAACGCCGCAGGCGCAGGAAAAGGAACAGGCAGACCTTGACGCTGCTATGGCGGTACAGGCTGCACCCGAAACAGAGCCGCGCCCGGTTATCCCGCTTATCCTATCTTCCGAAAAGCCCGCCGACAAGATGAAAGAGATTACCGACCGACTGGAACAGGGCATTTTGGGGATTTATGAAAGCGACCGCTATGCCGATTATCTGCGTACCATGTCAAAGTTTCACAATTACAGCTTTAACAATACAATCCTTATCGCCATGCAGGGCGGCAGCCTTGTAAAAGGTTACAAACAATGGGAAAAGGAATTTGACCGCCATGTAAAGCCGGGAGAAAAAGCTATCAAGATAATTGCGCCCGCGCCCTTTACCGTTAAGAAACAGGTGGAAAAAATCGACCCGGACACGCAAAAGCCTGTTTTCGATAAGGACGGGAAAGCCGTTACCGAGGAAAAGGAAATCCAAATCCCCGCCTTTCGTGTGGTATCTGTCTTTGATATTTCACAGACCGAGGGAAAGGAGCTTCCTACCATTACCTATAAACTGACGGGCAACGTGGAACAGTACAAAGATTTTTTCGCTGCCCTTGAAAAGACTTCCCCGTTTGTTATGGGATTTGAAGCACTAAGCGGCAGTATAAAAGGACGCTGCAATTATGAGGAAAAGCGTATCTCTATCAACGAGGGCATGGACGAATTGCAGAATATCAAGACGGCAATCCATGAAATCGCCCATGCGACACTCCATGACATAGACAAAGACGCGCCGGAACGCCCCGACCGCCGCACCCGCGAGGTACAGGCGGAAAGCGTCGCCTATGCTGTCTGTCAACACTACGGGCTTGATACGTCGGACTATTCTTTTGGGTATATCGCCGGGTGGAGCAGCGGAAAAGAACTTGCAGAACTGAAAGGCTCTCTTGAAACAATCCGCAGTACCGCCGCAAGTCTGATTGATACCATAGACGGGCATTTTTCAGAAATCCAACAGGCACAGGATAAGGAACAGACCACCGAACAGGCACAGCCCCCACAGGAAGCAGCCAAACAGCCCGAAGCAGAAATCGCCGCGCCGGAGCTTCCCGTAGAAACAGCCCCGACACAGGAAAAAGAAACACAGACAGAACGGGAAGCTGATAAGGGCGCAAGCAACGAAACACCGCAGACCACACAGCCGGAACAGGCAGCCCCCGCCGCCCCTTATTACACTATCAATGAAGCTGCCGTCAAACGTGCAAAGGAAGCAAACAGCTTTTCCGATTATAAGCAAGGCAGCGCGACGGCTGAATACAGGCATTATGTTGATGAAGCCGTACAGCTTGCAGAAAGGCAGAAACAGCGGGTAGACCCGATGTACCATGAGAAAATCGACAGTCTGCTTGATACCTACGCCCGAAAACTGGCGGTGAACATGAACAAAGGCTATGAGATTGACGCGCGTGTTCCCTCTATTCTTATCGCGGGTGGCTCTAATTTCCCCACAAGGAAGAAAGAAAAGCAGAACGCAGCCCGCGACAGCAATTACCGGGAATGGCAGGACATACAAGGACTTCTTGATAAAATCCGCAGTACCGGCATGGGCGGTATCAGTGCAGACGACCCGCAGGCAATACAGAAGTTGGAAAAGAAACTGGAAAGCCTTGAAAAATCACAGGAAACCATGAAAGCTGTAAACGCCTATTACCGCAAGCATAAAACCTTTGACGGCTGCCCACATTTGTCGCCGGAACAGCTTGAAAAACTGAAAGCAGACATGGCGAGCAGTTGGCATTTAGGGGACAAGCCCTTTGCGACTTGGGCGTTATCCAACAACAGCGCAGAAATCCGGCGCGTGAAAGACCGTATCAAATCCCTTTCACTGCAAAAGGAAATCGGTTTTGTGGGTTGGGAATTTGACGGCGGCAAGGTGGAAGCAAACACCGAAGTGAACCGCCTGCAAATCTTCTTTGAGGATAAGCCGGACGAAGCCACGCGGGAAGCCTTAAAAAGTAATGGCTTCCGTTGGTCGCCCAAAGCCGGGGCATGGCAGCGACAGCTTACCAGTAATGCTTATTATGCGGCTGATTATATCAAGGCGATTGCACCCCTTACCGGGGAAAAGCCAACCGAGTTACAGCGGGCGCATATCCGGGTGCAAAAGGTAGCGGCGCAGGAACAACCCGCACAGGAGCAGCCGGAAAATTATCTGAAAGCTGCCGAGCAGACCACCGAGCAAAACTACAACATGATTGACGGACAGATAAACAACACCCCGACCGCCACAGAACTGGAGGAAAAGGCAAAAGCCGGGAAACAGATTTCCCTTGCAGAATACGCCGAAGCCCTCAAAGCAGAAAAGAAACAGACAGAACCGGAGAAAAAGCCCTCTATCCGGGCGCAGCTTAAAGCAGCGAAAGAACAGACACCGAAGAAACAAGCAAGACAAAAAACACAGGATTTGGAAAGGAGCTGACCTATGAAGTTACAAAAATTTGAAAATGTGGACGTTATCGCTTCCCTTGAAGCCATAATGAAACAGAACACCGCTTTTTATCAGAGCGATTTTGACATAGACAAACAGATTTTGCAGAAAGCGTCGGGAAGCCCTGTCCCGGAGGACAAACGGCTTTTGTGGTTTTCCCGCCCGTCCGGGACGTGCTGCTTCCGGGAGCGGGACGTTTTTCTAAAGGACACAAGGCAGCATAATACATGGAGGTTTTACGGGGAACAAACCCGCGATACTATCCTTGCCTATGCGGTGGAACTGACAGGCACAGAGCAGGAAAAATCAAGGGCAATCTTTATGAACTGGACTATTTGCAGCATTTCCGGGAAGTAATCGAAAAATCAATCCCTGCCGACAACTACACGCTGATTTATGAGCATGGAGAGCTGACAAAGCCTGCCGGACAATATTTTGACATAGACATTGACCCGCAGCTTGGAAAATTTATACGTTTTGAAGCACAGCCAAACAACCCGGAAGCCTTAAAAAGCCTTTTGAGGGAACAGTACCAAAACCGAATACCACATACACAGGGGGATTTTCAGCTACATATCGCCGCCCTGCATGACAGACGGATTGAAACAGAAGCCCGCTGGATTGTGGAAAATGTAAAAGGGCTTGGAGAGCCGGACAGCCCCGAAAAGACCCATTGTGCAGTAGAACTTTCTCCCTACTTTGTGCCACTGGCAACGGATAAGGATATGGAACGGCTGCTTTCCATGCTCCCTTACAAAAACCTTTCTTTTTCCACTTTGGAGGGCAAACATGGCGTTTATGCACTGATAGATAAAAGCGAGAGGAATAAAGAGCTGAAAAAGTCCCGTCCCTCTGTCCGGGCGCAGTTACAAACAGAAAAATCCCCAAAAGTCCCGAAAAAGACAGCAAAATCAAAACATCACGAATTGGAGGTATGAGCATGATTAGACTGACCGTTGAAGAAATGAACCTGTTGAGTATTTACCATGAGGGAAGCAAGGCACAGCTTATGGAAAATATGACGGCTGCGCTGCGTTCATGGACGAGGATATGCGCCCCTTTGCAGAGCGCACCTTACAAAAAATCTCCCCGCTAACAGAAAACGAGTATGCGGAGCTTGCCATTTTCGCCGCTGATGAGGTATGACCGGGGGTAAGCGGCTCACGCCGCCACAGAGCCGGAAAGTCAACAGCCTTGTAAAAAAGGAGTGCTGCAACTGCGAGCGCGGACACTGTATCTTACTGGACGACGGGGAGAAATGTGTCTGCCCGCAGCTTATTTCCTATTCGCTTTTATGCAAGTGGTTTCAGATTGCCGTACTTCCTCTTGATAAGCTGCTCTATGCAGAGCTTTTCAAGACCGAGGACAAAAAGCGTTGTACCGAGTGCGGCACATTCTTTGTATCAAAATCAAACAGCGTCAAATACTGCCCGGACTGCCGGAAGCGGATTACCCGTAAACAGGCAGCCGTGCGCATGAGGAAACGGCGCGCCGCGGTTACGCAATAAGGCAAAAAAGCCTTGATTTATAGGGCATAAATGGCGTGAAACTGGCATAGGCGATACAGAATACCTTTTCCTTTGAAATTGGGGTTCTACTGCGTAACATATCAAATTATCTGCACTCATAAAAAACGGGCGCGGCGGCTATAATTACATGGCTGCTGCGTCCATTTTTTTTGCTTTTTCTTTTGCTATCTGATATAATTTTACTATTAAATCAAAGGAGGTGCTGTATATGGCACAGAGTGTTATTGTAAAAAAGAAGAAAAAGTCAATGCTGTTTTGAAGCTATGAAAACCCAGAGGATATGGAGGAGTTTAAACAACTTTCAAATCCATGTACCCGAAAGATTGGGAACGAGTAAAACAAAGATATAATCAGCATGAGCAACATAATACAACAGGTAAAGGGCACCCTATGCCGGAACCAGAAAAATATCTTGCTAATATGTTCAAGGTATATCACGATAAAAAAGCCCAATAAAAGAAAAGCAGAATGTGGTTTCATGTCACATTCTGCTTTTCTTTTATTGGAAAATATTTTATTCCCGTTCCTTTCCTTTGTCCTGTTCCGGCTCTCTTGGCTGCCGCAAAATACTGTCTATGTTCTGCTTGATAACGTCGTATTCCTTGACCTGTTTTTTCAGTTTTCCATAATCAGCGTAAAGGGCTTTTTTCTGCGCTTGGAACTTCCTGTATTCTTCCTGCATAGCGGCGAGATTGGGGAGTTTGGTAATGCCCGACGCTTTCAGTGCCTTTGCCGCTGCTTTATGGAGTATCAGACTGCTTTCCTGCTTTGCCCGGTATGTGTCCTTATCCTTTGCCCTGCGGTATGCTTCATAGACTGGTTTTGTCTTTTGGTAGGTGGCAACGTGCTTCATCAGCACCGCCATGTCTGCAAGACGTTTCTCTACACTCTTTAATGCGTCTGCTGTCTTTTCATTTTCCGCGCTTATTTCTTCAATCCGGCTGACTAAATCCGCGTACTGCTCAATCTTGTGTTCTGTTAAGAAATTCATGGTCTTTGCAGCCAGTTTCAGATTGTGGATTTTCGCCCACTGTTCATACCCCCGGCTCTCTTGTGCCTTGATACTGTTTTCAATGTCGATAAGCAATGATACGCCGCGTTGCTCTTTGGAAGCTTTCGCCGCCTTTGTGCGCTTGCCTGCAATCCGTTCTCTGATTGCTTCCTCTGTATAATCTGCCCCGAGGGTTTTTAAGCGGGTAAAGCGTTCCTGTCCGGGAGCGCGGCAGGAGATATATTTTCCCGGCTTTATCTCATAGTCTGCCGCCTGTAACCTCTGCAATAATTCTTCAAAACTTGCCACTTGGGGGATAAGCGTATCAACGGCAATTTTCAGCTTGCCTTTCCAACTTGTCCCGGCTTTTTCAGCTTGATATTCCGCATAACTTTTTCCCTTACTGCCTTTACCCGGAACAACAACAGACAGCCCGTTTTCCCGGCACAGCTTGTCGCTCATGTTCCGTATGCCGTAGTAGCTGCGCTTATTGGAATTGTACTTATGGTAGTCAACAAAATTGACCGCGCAAAAAATGATATGGTTATGGATATGTCCCTTATCTATGTGGGTGGTTAGGACGTATTCGTGTTGTCCCTTTGTTACTGCGTCGGCAAGCTGTTTTCCGATTGCGTGGGCTTTCTCACAGTCCACCTCTCCCGGTTCAAACGATTGTATCAGATGAAAGGCTAAGTTGTTCCCTTTTTGCTGAGCCTGCGATAAGGTATATTCAAACTCAATATCTGCCGTTTCATAGCTGCACCCAAAAGAGGACACTAGCGTTTTCCCCTCTGTTTTATCCGGGTTTTGGATATAGTCAAGGGCTTTGCTCAACGTGCTTTTAATAGGTTTAATCTTTGTAACCGCCATATCTCTGCAAGCACCCCCTTTATTTCCTCTATGTCCTCTTGGTAAATGCTGCCTGTCGTATTGACACGCTTTGCAATCTGATTGATGTTGACCCCGATTTTCTGTATCTCCGCGGTCATAGCTTTTATATCGCTATGGTCTGTCTGAATGATATAGCCGTCAATGGCAATCTTGCGAAGATACGCCGCCATGTTCCGGGTGGGGACGAGCTTCATTTTCTGCTCAATCAATGCCCGTTCTTCCTCTGTTACATAGAATTTGATTTGTACTTTTCTTTTGCGTCCATTCATGCACTCACTCCTTTCCGTTCCGAGGGTTTGGGACACTTCCCAACAAGCAATTTCAACCGACGCGCCGCAGGGTGGGAGGGCGAAAATACGGAAATGGGTACTCTTTTCCTATGCTTGCTAAGAAAGTTTTTTCCTCACTTATCACTACAACGAAACTCCCAGTATGCCAAAAAAGAGCAAAAGAAAAACGCCGCAATCCTGCGACGCTTCAAGAACTCTATATAGACGAAAACGAGGGAACTTTATTCCCCCGTCCTGTCATTGTTGGCTTCCTCTATGCCTTTTGCAGTAGCAGACATGATTTTTAAGTCTGTTTCGCTCATTGTGTCAAGCATGGTATCAAGCTGACGGCGGCGTGTGGACTTCTCCTGTTCCCGTTCCGGGAAAAAGAACTGGTCTACTGACACATCAAGCAAGGTTACAAGCTCATATAAAATCTGTAAGCTTGGGTGCTGTCCGCTGTTCTCAATGGACGCGATATATCGGGGCGCAATATTCAGTGTGTCGGCTAACTGATTGCGTGATATTCCCTTTGCTTTTCTTGCTGCTTTAATGGCTTGCCCGAAAGCCTTAAAATCGAATTTTTCTTTATTCTGCTTCATAGTTATTTCACCCAGTTACATTTTACTGTTCCTCTTTTCTTTGAGATATGATTACACACATCATAGTATGGATAGAAATAGAGCATATATATTCGGCATAGACTGAAATATTTTTTTGTATATAGGGGGTTGTAAAAAAAAAGTCAACGTAGTACAATGAGAACTGACTAAAATAGTCAAAAGGAGGGTATAACATGGAAGTAGATGAAAAATTTAATACACTTTCATCTGAAAAAAAGTTGCGAATTATAAATGCGGGCTTAGAGTGTTTTGGACAACATGGATATAAAAAGGCAAATACAGATGAAATTGCTTTGAAAGCAGGAATATCAAAAGGATTGCTTTTTTACTATTTTAAAAACAAAAAGAATTTTTATCTTTATTTATGTGATTTTTGTAATAAAATGTCCGTTCAGTCAGTTGATATAAACGAAATGAAAAGAATAACAGATTTTTTTGATATGTTAGATTTTGGAATAAAAGCAAAGTTAAAAATAATGGAAGAATATCCATATATGTATGAGTTCTTATTACGGGCTGTCCTTTTTCAAGATGAAGCAATAGCAGATACCATAAATGACTATATGGAAAAGGATTTCCATGACAGTTTCAATACATATTTTAAAAATATTGATTTTTCATGTTTTAAGGAAGATATAGACCCTAAATACATTTATAGAATGTTCATTTGGATATCTGAGGGTTTTTTATCCGAAAAGCGACGCTATAAACAACCTATTATATTCGACGAGATAATTGTTGAATTTGAAAAATGGAAAACCATGTTCAAAAAAATCAGTTACAAGGAGGAATATCTATGAATATAATAGAAGTTCAAAATTTAACCAAAGAATATGGCAATCACAGAGGAATTTTCAATTTGAATTTTGAAGTCCAGCAAGGCGAGGTTGTTGGTTTTTAGGTTCAAATGGTGCAGGAAAAACAACTACCATAAGACACTTGATGGGGTTTATTCGCCCACAACAGGGAATATCAAAAATTTTTAATCGAAACAGTTTTTATGACGCAGCTTATATTCAAGAAAATGTAGGCTATTTACCCGGAGAAATTTCTTTCTTGGACAATAATATGACCGGTAGTGCTTTTATTCAATTTATGGTACAGATAAAGGGAAATGTTCCAAAAGACAGACTTAACTATCTTGTAAACTATTTTGAATTTGATACAAGTATAAAAATAAAGAGAATGTCTAAAGGAACGAAACAGAAATTAGGACTAATTATTGCTTTTATGCAAAATCCGTCTGTATTGATATTAGATGAACCAACAAGTGGACTTGACCCAATCATGCAAAATAAATTTATTGAACTTCTAAAAAAAGAAAAGCTTGAAGGTAAAACTATATTTATGTCCTCTCATATATTTGAAGAAATAGAGAACGTATGTGATAGAGTTTTAATGATTAAAGATGGGCGTTTCGTTACAAGCCAAAATATCGAAGATTTGAGGAACAACCGTCAAAAACATTATACGATTACATTTTCAAACACAGAATATGCGTCTGCCTTTGCAAGATTATATCCTGATAGTATATGCACACAAAATAAAGTTTCTTTTCTGCTATGTGGAAATGTAAATAAATTATTGGGTGAGTTAGGTCAATATGATGTGAAAGATATATTGGTTAGAAATCAGACTATTGAAGAAATTTTCCAACAATATTATAGGGAGTGATAAAAATGATATATTCATTGATGAAGAAAGAACTTAGGTCTAATGTAAAACTTCATGTTGTGTTTTTAAGTATTATAACCATGTATGCTATTACTTTAGTTGCAATGTACGACCCTACATTAAAAGATAGTCTAAAAACATTAGAAGTAAGTATGCCAACAGTTTTCGCGGCTTTTGGTATGCAAAATATGGGAACAACTTTAATAGATTTTATTATTACATATCTGTATAAATTTGTTCTTATAGTTACACCATTTATTTTTAGCATTACAATGTGTTATCGGCTTCTTGCAAAATATGTAGAAAATGGTTCATTATCTTATCTTTTAAACACGAAACATAGTCGAATAAAAATTGCAATAACACAATGGTTAAATCTAATGTTAGGCTTGGTTGTTCTAATTATATTTAACACAATTCTGATGATATTGTGTTCTGCTGTTTTATTTAGTGGAGAATTAGATATTCCTAAATTTTTACTTTTGAATTTTGGATTGTTGGCATTACAGATATTTATTGCGGCATTTTGTTTTATGTTCACTTGTATTTTTAGTGAAATAAAATATTCCGTGGGGTTAAGCGGCGGATTGATTGCAACATTCATAATTATGCAAATGTTATCACAGGTCTATGATAATGCAAAAATTTTAGTGTATTGTAACCCGTTAAGTTTATTTAATCCACAGCAGCTTGCAAATGGAAATATGATATCTATTTTCAATATGATAATATTATGGGTATTATCTATCATCTGTTTGTTAATTGGGTTATTGGCATTTAGAAAAAAGGATTTATCCATTTAAAACAAATAAGATGTGAACTATCTGCCGACGACGGCAAAAGAAAAAAAGCCGTTGCGGAGCAGACATATTTTCACGCGCCTACTCTATTTCGGCGGCTTTGATTATCAGAGCCGCCGTTTCTTTTTTCTATCTAAATTCCAACGACGACCCTCTACCATGTAAAGGCATGGCGGCTTTGGGAGGTAGCTGCCATGCACTTATTAACGTATCAATATAAATCACATTATCCCTACTATTAAAAAAAGCCATTATCCGCCGACGGGTTATTCCGGCTATGTAGATGAACTGTCAAATCAATTAAATACTGCTGTTATTTCCTATGCGTCTGTCTGCATTTTGCAGGCAGGCGCATTTCGCATTTTACAGAAGATTTTTCAAAAACTTTGCCCTCTTTTTGGCAAAGCAAAAAGTCGCCTGTATTATCCCGCGAAAGGAGGTACTACCGCCTTTCGGCAGAAAGGAGGTGAACACCATGACACCTAATCGCAGGGAATTCGAAAAGCAATGTGCGTTTCAAAAGTTCTGTAAATCAGTGCTGCACAATGAAGCGTGCAACGCCCATGAGGAAATTCGTCGGCGCAGAGTTCGGGAAGTTACTTTTTCCAACCTTGCCTTGCATGAGGAACGGCAGCTTTATACCGTCGATAAGTATTTTCAAGATGAAGAAGCAGAGCCGTCTTATCAAATGGCAGGAAAAGAAATAACCCCAAAACTGCTGCTTGAAGCTATCCGGGCTTTACCCGAAGAACGGCGCAAAATTGTACTGCTGTATTACTTTGAGGGATTGACAGATGTGGAAATCGGAAAGCAGCTCAATATCTCAAGAAGTACGGTACAGTATCGCCGGACAAGCTCCTTTGAGCAGTTAAAAAAATATTTGGAGGAAAACGCTGATGAATGGATTGAATGGTAAACCGACCGAGTACCCGGAAAATGCCCTTGTTCCTTATCCCGTTATTTTGGCGGCGAGCAAAGGCGACCCGGACGCAATGAAGATTGTATTGCAGCATTTCAGCGGCTACATAGCAAGTCTTTCCATGCGGAAGCTCTATGATGAGCGAGGAAATGTTTATTTTGGAGTAGACGAAGAAATACGCGAAAGGCTGCAAGCAAAACTAATGAGGGCAATCCTCACATTTAGGGCTGAATAAAACAATGCGGTATTGGAACGCTTCCCCCTTTTCCGTTCCATATCGCAGGACAGCCCTCTGCACTTTGACAAAGAAAGCGGCGCAATAGAACGGCGACGCAGCATAAGGCAAATCGGATACATTCGATATATGGGGAGCCGTTGGCTGATACGCCATGACCGAAAGGAGGGACAAAACGAGCGAAAACTATCAGCGTTCCAAAGCAGACTTAGCAACTCTGCCGCCACAATCCATATATCGGTATAATGATACTCCTTTACCGCCGTAGTCCGAGCGTTAGAAGCGTCGCAGACAACGGGTAGAGCTGCATGAGAACCATGCGGAAGTGAAATTCTTGTGAGGTTTGCTAAAACCGTCTGATGAGCCTTTATAATTTTACAATAGTTTTATAGTTCAAGAAAGGGGAGAGAATAAATGAATAATGAAACACAGGTACAGATACAAAATAAGTTTTGTTTAACGATTGATGAAGCAGTAATTTATTTTAATATTGGAGAAAAGAAATTAAGAAAACTTGTTTCAGATAATTTGGACTCCGGTTTTATTATTCAAAATGGAGTGAAGTTTCTTATCAAAAGGAAACGATTTGAAGATTTTCTGAATGACCTGACAGCAATTTAACAAATATAGGATAATCAGTAGCCATATCGGATAGGTATATAGTCGTTTCCGCTTTGAGTGCTGCTTGATAAAAAGATAGAAAAAGGGCTTTGCTTATGATATAATTTAATATATCGTGGCGAGGCTCTTTTTGTACGAAAGGAGCATAGACATGAGCGGAAAAAGACGAGATAGCAAAAATCGTATTCTTCGCAATGGAGAGAGCCAACGCCGGGACGGACGATATGCGTTCAAATATATTGATACAACAGGTAAACCGCAGTTTGTTTATAGTTGGAAATTAGAAAAGACAGATAAGACACCACAGGGAAAGCGCGACGACCTTTCATTAAGGGAAAAGGAAAAGCAGATAATGAAAGCGATTGATGATGAAATCGTCCCGCGTGGTGGGGAAATGACCGTTTTAGACTGGTAAAGAAATATCTTTTACAAAAAACGGGAGTACGGCATAACACAGAAGCAAATTACAATTTTGTTCTCAATATTATTAAGAAAGAGGACTTTGGTAAAAAGCGGATAGATAAAGTGAAACTGTCCGACGCAAAATGTTGGCTGATAAAGTTACAGCAGGACGGGCGCGGGTACAGCTCTATTCATTCTATCAGAGGTGTTGTAAGACCAGCTTTTCAAATGGCGGTAGATGATGATTTGATACGCAAAAATCCGTTTGAATTTCAGCTTGCTACGGTTGTTGTAAACGACAGCGTAACAAGAGAAGCAATTACAAGAAAGCAAGAACGGGTATTTCTTGAATTTGTGGCAAATGACAAGCACTTTTGCAGATATTATGAGGGAATTTTTATCTTATTCAAAACAGGACTTCGTATTTCCGAATTTGTAGGATTGACATTATCTGACTTGGATATGCAGAACAGAAAAATCAGCGTCAATCATCAGTTACAACGAAAACGGAATATGGAGTATGTCATTGAAGATACAAAGACTACTTGCGGGACGAGAGAAATTCCTATGACTGATGAAGTTTATGAGTGCTTTCGACGTATTATTTCCAATAGAAAGAAACCGAGAGTTGAACCTATTGTAGAAGGTAAATGCGGCTTCTTATATTTGGATAAAAATGATATGCCTATGGTAGCCTTGCATTGGGAAAAATACTTTCAGCATATTTGCGAGAAGTATAATAGCATTTATAGAGTGCAAATGCCAAAGGTTACGCCACACGTTTGCAGACACACTTTTTGTTCCAATATGGCTAAAAGCGGTATGAACCCGAAAACCTTACAATACCTCATGGGACATTCTGATATTAGCGTTACGTTAAATACTTATACACATATAGGCTATGACGACGCGAAAGAGGAATTGAAACGGGTAGTAAATGGCGAGTAGTAAAATGAGTATTCAACCCTTAATTTACTACTTTTTGTACTACTTTTGAGGTAAAAGATGTGCTAATTTATGCTACGATATGCCATGAATGAGAGAAAACAGCAAGCGGAAGAAAATGCCGATATATCAAGGAAATACAGTAAATTCAAGGAGTTTTACATAGATGATTAGAGTATTATTTATTTGCCACGGCAACATCTGCCGCAGCCCTATGGCTGAATTTGTTTTTAAAGACTTAGTCGCAAAGTTCGGCTATGAATCTGACTTTTACATTTCTTCCGCTGCCACCAGCACAGAGGAAATTGGCAACCCGGTTCACCACGGAACAAGAAACAAGCTGGCGCAGTTTCACATTTCCACAGCAGGTAAATATGCTGTTCAAATGAAGAAATCAGATTACGAAAAATATGATTATCTGATTGGAATGGATGATTGGAACATAAAAAATATAAACAGGATAATCGGACATGACCCTGAAAAGAAAGTATATAAGCTTTTAGATTTTACAGATAATCCAAGGGCTATTGCAGACCCGTGGTATACAGGAGATTTCGACAAAACTTACGAAGACGTGAAAGCGGGCTGCGAAGCATTTTTCGAATATTTAAAACAACAAGGTAAGATTTTTTAAAGGACAGGCAGGGATAAAAATGAATGAAAAAATAGAAAATATATTAAAACAACAAGAGTTTTGGGAAAAGCTTACAGAAGAACAGCAGAAGCTGGTTCTTCAAGAGTCCAGAGTCATGAGTTATGAAGCTGGTGAGATTGTTTATTCCGGGGCAAGAGAATGTCTGGGAGGGCTTTTAGTTTTAAATGGAAGTCTCAGGACATATCTGTTATCTGATGAAGGAAAAGAGGTTACGATTTATCGTTTGCGGGAAGGTGATGTTTGTTTTCTGGCAGCGTCCTGTATTCTTTCGGCAATTACTTTTGACGTGGAAATAGAGGCTCAAGGTTCCACAGAGGTACTTCTTATTCCTGCCAGAATTCTTTCTATGCTGACAAAGGAAAATATTTATCTGGAAAACTTTATGTATAAAGAAACTGCCAGACGTTTTTCAGATGTAGTGGAAGCTTTGCAGCAGCTGATGTTTTTAAGTCTTACACAGAGAATTGCTTCCTTTTTATTAGACGAGGCAGCGAAAAACAAGACGTCCAGTATCACCATGACACATGAAGAAATTGCAAAAATTATCGGGAGCGCCAGAGAAGCAGTCAGCCGTATTTTGAAACAGCTTGCAAAACAGGGTTACATATCTTTAAACAGAGGCGAAATAAAAATTGAAAAACGAGAAGAGCTTTATAAACTTTTATAAGAAGTTCCAAATGATAATAAAAAGCTAACAGAAAATGAGAGCTGCGAAAGGAATAAACCTTACATCGCAGCTCTCGCTTTAGCAAAGCCATTAAACAGCAAATCAAATCATTTCAGCAAAGCTTCCAGTTGTTTTTTGGGAACAGCTCCCACAGATTTATCAGCTACCTGACCGTTTTTAAATACCAATACAGTAGGAATGTTCATAATGCCGTACTGTGCTGCAAGGGAAGGTTCATCATCTACATTGATTTTTCCTACTTTGTAACGTCCGTTTGCTTCTTCTGCCAATTCTTCAATTACCGGAGCCAGCATTTTACATGGCATACACCAAGTTGCCCAAAAATCAACCAGTACCGGTACGTCAGATTGTAACACTTCTTTTGCAAAATTTTCAGATGTAAATTCCATAGCCATAAGAATAGCCTCCTTTAAATATATAATTTTATTTTTTTGACTTTAAATAATTAACGGCACATGTTCCTGCAAGTGCGCCTTCATATACAGCTTTTGCGATTTGCAGCATGCCTCCGGTGCAGTCTCCGGCTGCAAAGAGACCGGGGAGAGGAGTGCTGGTATCCGCTTCAATTAAAATATGATTGTCTTCCATGAAAAGTCCCAGTTTTCTGGCAATATCTGTGCTGTCTGCTGTTCCTAATGCGACAAACAGGCCATCGAGGGGAAAGACAGTATGGTCTTCCAATTCCAATTCAGAAAGAGAATTTTCTCCTTTTGCAGAGATAATCTTTCTTTTTTCTAATTGAATAGAACCCAGTTCTTCCAAAGAAAAATCCGGTTCTTTTCCATTGGTTAGTATAGTTACCTTTGCTGCGAGAGGTTCTAAAACCTTTGCCTCATGGAGGGCATAAGAGCCATTGCCAAGTACGGCAACCTCCTTTTGCCGATAGAAGAAGCCATCGCATACTGCGCAGTAGCTGATGCCGTTTCCTTCATATTTTTTCAACTCTTTTAGAGAAAGAGTATTTCTTTTTGTTCCCGTTGCCAGAATAAGCGCTTGGGTGTGATAGGAACCTTCAGAGGCTTGTATGGTATATTCTCCATCGTATGTAATTGAAAGCAGTTCATCCTTTAAAACAGGAACGTTCAGAGCCGCTAATTGAGAAAGACCGTTCTCATACAGTTCTTTTCCGGAAACAGGAGACGGAAGCCCGTAGTAATTTTCTATTTTTCTGCCTTTTCTAAAGCGCCGTATCCGTTATGGATAACCAGCGGCGGAAAGCCCATGCGTACTGCATATAAAGCGGCAGATACCCCTGCCGGACCGGCGCCGGCTATGACAAGTTGTTGCATTTCCACTATCAGATACCTCCTTTTTTAGTTTATTATAGCAAGCTGTGACGGATATAGGCAATCCTCATAAGTATATGCGTGTATATTTTATCATATCTTACAAAAATATGAGAGGGTAAATGGATAATATTTGTGCATTTTTGAACTGGTAGAACCAGTATATACCGAATGGTATAAAAAACCATGGAAATTCTTACAAAAACAAAGAAAAACAATCAAAAATCTACAAGAAAAATTGACGAAAACTTCTCTTTTTTATGAAAAAACCAAAGATTGACAAATGAAATGATTAGCAGTAATGTGTTAAAAGCAATTTAATAAGAAGACACAAAAACACGTGCCGATTTCTGTTTTATTGCTCACAGCGACAATAGAAAAGAGAAAGGGAGGAATGTCTTACGAACAATATTGCGGAAAGAATTACGGAAGAACTTCAATGCGAAACCGTGTTCAATATTCCGATTTTTGGTGGAATTCCGGTAGGTGAGTCCGTGGTAGTTACATGGATTATTATGGCAGCATTAACCATCCTGTCGATTATACTTGTTCGGAATTTGAAAGTGGAAAATCCGGGAAGAAAGCAGTTGGCATTAGAAGCATCTATTGGTTTTCTGAACGACTTTTTCACAGACATTCTGGGGGAGGAAGGAAAGCGGTACATACCGTATCTGATTTCTACGGCGCTCTATATTGGAGTGGCTAATTTAATCGGACTTTTAGGCTTTAAACCTCCAACCAAGGATTTGAATGTGACAGCAGCATTGGCGCTTATGAGCGTATTTCTCATCTACTATCCGGCTTCCATAAGAAGGGTGGAAAGGGATTTTTGAAAAGCTTTGCAGAGCCTATGCCTTTAGTAGCTCCAATCAACATCATGGAAATTGCAATCCGTCCTGTTTCATTATGTATGCGTTTATTCGGTAATGTAATTGGTTCGTTTGTAATTATGGAGCTGTTAAAAACGGTTATGCCGGTACTTTTACCCATTCCGTTTAGTTTGTACTTTGATGTGTTTGATGGTTTAATTCAGACATACGTATTTGTGTTTTTAACATCGCTCTTTATTAAAGAGCAAATAGAAGATTAAATTTTATATGAAAAGGAGAAATGAATTATGACAGCAGCAATTGGAGCAAGTATTGCAGTATTAACAGGTATCGGAGCAGGTTTAGGAATTGGTCATGCAACAGCAAAGGCAGTAGAAGCAATCGCAAGACAGCCGGAAGCAGAAAGCAAAATCAGCAAAGCATTACTTCTTGGTTGTGCACTTGCAGAGGCAACAGCTATTTATGGTTTCGTTATCGGATTGTTAATTTTATTCTTATAATCAGCAGGGAAAGGCAGGTGCATGAAAGATGATGAGTCTTGGCTGGAGCCTTGTCTGGACGATTATAAATCTGATTGTGCTTTATCTCTTAATGAAAAAATTCCTTATTGGTCCGGTGTTGGGCATTATGGAAAAGAGAAAAGCGTGTATAGCAAAAGAGATGGAGGAAGCTCGTGTAAGTCGTGAAAAAGCCGAAGAATTGAAATTACAGTATGAGAAATCTCTGGCAATGGCAAAAGAAGAGTCTTCCCAAATTTTGGAAAATGCAAAAACAGATGCAAGACAGGTAAGAGAAAGTATTGTGAAAAATGCCAACAATGAAGCAGCAAAGATTATCGAAGCTGCGCAAAATACTGCCCGTCAGGAACAGGAAAATGCCATGCAGGGAGCAAAAAAAGAAATTGCACAGCTTGCTATGCAGGCAGCAAAAAAATTACTTTTAGAGAAAAGTGATGAAAACAGCAATGATATGCTCTACGATAAATTTTTAGCAAAAGCAGGTGATGCAGATGACACAGACAGCTATTAATTATGGTAAAGTGCTTTATCAGCTTAATGTTCCCAAAGAAAGTATTTTGGAGACACAGAGGCTTTTAAAAGAAGTGCCTGAGCTTTTAAAAACATTGGAAAATCCCACAATATCCTTTGTGCAAAAACAGAGAGTTATCAACAGAGTTTTTCCAAAGGAACTTCACAATTTTCTGTGTGTTGTGTGTAAATATAAACATGCAGAGCTTTTAAATGAAATTTTTCAGGCATATCAAGAATATTATAACGAACAAAAGAAAATATTATCTGCCACATTGTATTATGTAACGCCTCCAAAGGCCGAACAGTTGGAAGGGATAAAAAAATTCCTGAAAAAACAGTATCATACACAGGCAGTTGCTCTTGAATTAAAAGAGGATAAAAGTCTTGTAGGTGGATTTATTATTCGTACAAAAGACCATGAATATGATAACAGCTTAAAGGGCAGTATTCATGAATTACAACAAAAATTAATCTGGAGGTGAACGGTTTGAGTTCAATCAACTCAGAAGAAATTATTTCAATTCTGAAGGAAGAAATTGATAATTTTCAAAGCACAGAGGGCGTGAAAGAGGTTGGAAATGTCATCTGGGTGGGTGATGGGATTGCAACTGTTTACGGAATAGACCATGCTATGTACGGCGAAATTGTAACCTTTGAAAATGGCGTTAAAGGAATGGTACAGGATATCAAACGAAATGAAATCGGCGTCATTATTTTCGGAAAAGATACAGGAATTAAAGAAGGTACAAAGGTTGCACGTACAAAGAAAGAGCAGGTATTCCCGTAGGCGAAAATTTCATCGGAAGAATTGTAGATGCATTAGGTGCACCGATTGACGGAAAAGGTGAAATAGAAGCAGATGATTACCGCCCAATCGAGCAGGAGGCACCGGGAATTATTGACAGAAAATCTGTATCCGTACCAATGGAAACAGGTATTTTGGCTATTGATTCTATGTTCCCAATCGGACGCGGACAGCGAGAATTGATTATCGGTGACCGTCAGACAGGAAAAACTTCTATTGCTATTGATACAATCTTGAACCAGAAGGGAAAAGATGTAATGTGTATCTATGTAGCAATTGGACAGAAAGCATCTACAGTAGCAAAATTAGTAGGAACTCTGGAAAAATACGGGGCAATGGAATATACGACTGTATTTTCAGCAACAGCAAGTGACTGTGCGCCTTTACAGTATATTGTGCCATATTCAGGAACAGCTCTGGCAGAATATTTTATGTATAAGGGAAAAGATGTACTGATTGTTTATGATGATTTGTCAAAACATGCAGTTGCATATCGTGCGCTATCTCTTCTGTTAGAGCGTTCACCGGGACGTGAGGCATATCCAGGTGATGTATTTTACCTTCATTCAAGATTGCTGGAACGTTCCAGCCGATTGAGTGATGAGGCAGGAGGCGGTTCTATTACAGCCCTTCCGATTATTGAAACACAGGCAGGAGATGTGTCTGCATATATTCCAACAAACGTTATTTCTATTACAGACGGACAGATTTTCCTTGAAAGTGATTTATTCTTTGAGGGTGTTCGTCCAGCGGTAAATGTAGGTCTTTCTGTATCCCGTGTAGGTGGTGCTGCGCAGACGAAGGCAATGAAAAAAGCGTCTGGAAGTATGCGAATTGATTTGGCACAGTATCGAGAAATGCAGGTGTTTACACAGTTTTCTTCAGACTTAGATGAGACAACAAAGGCACAGTTAGACTATGGAAAATGTTTGATGGAACTGTTGAAACAGCCTTTGTGCAGACCATTGGCTTCTCACGAACAGGTGATTACTTTGTGGGTAGCTACACATAAGCTTTTAACAGATATTCCGGTAACGGAACTGAAAACATTCCAGATGGATATGTTGGAATATTTTGAACAGAAATATCCTGAAATCAAAGAAGAAATACTTGATAAAAAAGTTCTTTCTGATGAATTGGGAGAAAAGATTTTAGAGGCGGCAAAGGAATTTAAGAACAGGAACAGGTGATAAAATGGCAAACGCAAAAGAAATACAAAGTCGTATGAAAAGCATCCGTGATACCATGAAAATTACCAATGCCATGTATATGATTCATCTTCAAAATGAAAAGAGCAAAAAAAAGTTCTTGCAGATACAGAGCCTTATTTTTACTCTTTGCAGGCTGCCATTGGACGTATTTTAAGACATACATCTGAGATTGAACACCGATATTTTGATGAGCGTACTGAGATTTTGCCGGAAGATAAAAAAATCGGTTATATTGTAGTAAGTGCGGACAAAGGGTTGGCAGGTGCATATAATCATAATGTCTTTAAACTGGCAGAAGAAGGTATGGCGAAGAAACAGCATACACATCTGTTTGTACTGGGAGAAGTTGGAAGACAATATTTTTATAAAAAAGATGTGTCTGTGGATACAAATTTTCGTTTTACTGTTCAAAGCCTACTATGCACAGAGCCAGAGTTATCTCTGAAAGATGATTGATATGTATTTAAACGGTGAGCTTGACGAGGTACATATTATTTATACTCGTATGGCAAATGCAGCATCTATGGTGGCGGAAGAACAGCAGCTTCTGCCTTTGAAGAAAACAACTTTTAATGCATCGTCACAGTTTTTGGTAGATACCCATCAGGAAGAAATTGAAATGGTACCGTCAGCGGAAGAATTGTTGAATACGATTGTTCCTAATTATTTAAGAGGTATGATTTATGGATGTCTGGTAGAGTCTTATGCCAGTGAGCATATTCCCGTATGCAGGCCATGGATGCGGCGACCACCAGCGCCAAAGATATGTTAAAAGATTTATCAATTAAATATAATCGTGTCAGACAGGCTGCAATTACACAGGAAATTACTGAGGTAATCAGCGGTGCAAAAGCACAGAAAAAGAAACAATAAAGGAAGGAGGTTTTTATACAATGAATAAAGGAAAAATTGTACAGGTTATGGGCCCCGTTGTAGACGTGGAATTCCAGGAGCAGGACCTTCCAAATATTAAAGATGCTCTTACGGTAGAACTGAACGGAAAAAAAGTCGTTATGGAGGTTGCCCAGCATATAGGAAATCATACAGTGAGATGTATTATGCTGGCATCCAGTGACGGACTTTGCAAAGATATGGAAGTGACAGCAACAGGACAGGGAATTTCTGTACCGGTAGGAAAAGAGACATTGGGACGTTTATTCAATGTTTTAGGAGAAACCATTGATAAAGGAGAACAGCTGAATAACGCAGACATTGGTTATTCACAGAGATCTCCTGCCTTTGATGAACAGAGCCTGTTGTGGAAATTTTGGAAACAGGTATTAAAGTTATTGACTTATTAGCTCCTTATGCAAAGGGAGGAAAAATCGGGTCTTTTTGGTGGTGCCGGAGTAGGTAAAACAGTTCTTATTCAGGAACTTATCAGTAATATTGCTACAGAACATGGTGGCTATTCTATTTTTACAGGAGTAGGAGAGCGTTCCAGAGAGGGAAATGATCTTTGGAGTGAAATGAAGGAATCCGGAGTTCTGGAGAAAACAGCTCTGGTATTCGGACAGATGAATGAGCCACCGGGAGCACGTATGCGTGTTGCTGAGACGGGACTTACCATGGCTGAATATTTTCGCGATAAAGAACATCAGAATGTACTTTTATTTATTGATAATATTTTCCGTTTTACTCAGGCTGGTTCAGAGGTATCCGCTCTTTTAGGACGTATGCCTTCTGCAGTTGGATATCAGCTACGCTGGCTACGGAAATGGGTGAATTACAGGAGAGAATTGCTTCTACAAAGAATGGTTCTGTTACTTCTGTGCAGGCAGTTTATGTGCCTGCGGATGACTTGACTGACCCGGCGCCTGCTACAACTTTTGCGCATTTGGATGCAACTACCGTATTATCCAGAAAGATTGTAGAGCAGGGTATTTATCCTGCCGTAGATCCGTTGGAATCTACTTCTCGTATTCTGGAGGCAGATGTAGTAGGACAGGAACATTATGAAGTTGCCAGAAAGGTGCAGGAGTACCTTCAGAAATATAAAGAATTACAGGATATTATTGCAATTTTAGGTATGGAAGAACTTTCTGATGAAGATAAGAAAGTAGTTGCCAGAGCCAGAAAATTGCAGAAATTCCTTTCTCAGCCATTCCATGTGGCAGAGGTATTTACTGGTATTCCGGGAAAATATGTACCATTAAAAGAAACTATTCGTGGATTTAAGATGATTGTGGAAGGCGAAATGGATGACTATCCGGAAAATGCTTTCTTCAATGTAGGTACTATTGATGAAGTAATTGAAAAAGCAAAACAGAATGCCTAGTCCAAAGGAGTGAGAAAAATGGGAACATTTGGTTTAAATGTAATCGCCAGTGATAAAGATTTTTATCATGGCAGAGGTACAAGTATTTCACTCCCTGCAAAGGATGGAAGTATTACCATTTTAGCCCACCATGCAGATATGATGATTGCTATTGTTCCTGGAGAAATGCGTTTTCAGACAGAGGACGGAACAGAACATATTGCCATTGTGGGAGGCGGTTTTGCTCAGATTATCAATAATCGTGTAACGGTTTTGGCAGACAGTATCGAAAAGCCGGAAGACATTGATGTGAAACGTGCAAAAGAAGCGAAAGAAAGAGCAGAGGAACAACTGCGTCAGCAGCAAAGTATGCAGGAATATTATGTTTCTAAAGCATCTTTGGCAAGAGCTATGGCACGTATGAAAGCAGCAAGAGACAGGGGAATTTAAAAGATGCCTGGCGGATTGTGGGAGCACATAGTGCGGAACAATCTGTCAGGCTTTTGTTGTAACATCATTATTCAGAGTTATGTATTACATTCTAATTAGTTATAGCGTTCAGATTGCATTGACAAAGCCTTTAATAGTTGGTAGAATGACAACAAAAGTTAGCCAAAAGGCAGAGGAGAAGATGCTGTATGAACAAGAGAATATTATCTATTCTGGTTGAAAATACAGCCGGTGTGTTGAGCAGAGTTTCAGGTTTGTTCAGTCGCCGGGGTTATAACATTGACAGCTTATCGGCAGGTATTACCACAGACCCTAACTACACTCGCATGACAGTTGTATGTAAAGGCGATGAGTTGATTTTAGAGCAGATAACACGACAGGTAGAAAAACTGGAAGATGTTCTTTCTGTAAAAGTATTAAAAGACGATCAAAGCGTTACCAGAGAGCTGATGTTGGTAAAGGTCAGAGTTTCACCAGAGCAGCGAGCAGGGATTACAGCGATTGTAGATATTTTCAGAGCGAATATTATAGATGTAGGAAAAGAATCTATGATTGTAGAGCTCACCGGAAATAAATCAAAGCTGGAAGCTTTTATAGACCTGCTTGATGGCTATGAAATTCTGGAGATAGCCAGAACCGGTATTGCCGGACTTTCAAGAGGCTCCGATGACATTTTCTATCTTTCAGAGGATGAGGAAGAGTTTTAATTTTATTACATAAACAGGAGGAATACACAGATGGCAGTAAAAATTTATTATCAGGAAGATTGTAATTTAGCTCTTTTAGAAGGAAAAACAATTGCGATTATCGGATATGGAAGTCAGGGACACGCTCATGCGTTAAACTTAAAAGAATCCGGATGCAATGTAATTGTAGGTTTATATGAAGGCTCCAAATCTTGGGATAAAGCAGTAAAACAGGGATTTGAAGTTTATACAGCGGCAGAAGCAGCAAAAAAAGCTGATATTATCATGATTTTAATTAATGATGAAAAACAGGCAAAATTATATAAAGAAGACATTGAGCCAAATCTGGAAGAAGGCAATATGCTGATGTTTGCTCATGGTTTTGCAATCCATTTCGGACAGATTAAGCCACCGGCTTATGTAGATGTAACTATGATTGCACCGAAAGCACCGGGACATACAGTAAGAAGCGAATATCAGATTGGCAGAGGAACTCCATGTCTGGTAGCTGTTCAGCAGGATTATACAGGAAAAGCAAAAGAAAAAGCACTGGCTTATGCAGCAGCACTTGGTGGTGCAAGAGCAGGTGTTTTGGAAACAACCTTTAAAGTAGAGACAGAAACTGACCTTTTTGGAGAGCAGGCAGTGCTTTGTGGTGGTGTTACAGCTCTTATGAAAGCAGGATTTGAAACTTTAGTAGAAGCTGGATATGCACCTGAAAATGCATATTTTGAATGTATTCATGAAATGAAGCTGATTGTAGACTTGATTTATGAAAGCGGATTTAAAGGAATGCGTTATTCTATTTCCAATACAGCAGAATTTGGTGATTATATTACCGGACCTAAGATTGTTACAGAAGAAACCAAAAAAGCTATGAAACAAATTTTGGCAGATATTCAGGATGGAACATTTGCAAAGAACTGGATTTTGGAAAATCAGTCAGGATGTATGCATTTTGGTGCAATGAGAAGAAGAGAAGCAGAACATCAGTTAGAAGAAGTTGGTGCTGAACTGCGTAAACTGTATAGCTGGAACGGAAAAGAAAAATTAATTGATAATTAATAAAAAAGGGCACTTCTGATATCAGTCAGAAGTGCTTTTTCTATAGAAATGTATAAATTCTTTTACCGCTTGATTTTGTTCCAGATTTTCTGATAAAGCAAAGCCGATTTCACGTTTATTAATCGACATAGGAAGAGGGAATTCTATCAATGTGCCATCTGCCAATTCTTTTTCTACAAACTGCCGTATTACACAGGCAATTCCCATACCAATTTTAGCAAATTCAATCAGTAAATCCATAGTGGAAACTTCCAGCAGATTATCAGCTTCCAAATGACAGGAAGCAAGGTAGTCATCAATGTATTGTCTTGTCATATTTCCCTTATTTAAAAGCATTAAAGTAGCTGATTGAAAAGGGTTTTCGGGATAATCATTGCGTTTAGAGAGATGTTCCATATAGGATTTGGTACAGACAAAAATGTCTTCGATTTTTCCAAGTGAATCAAAATGTGTATGATATAGACGTTCAGGTTTTCCAATAAGCCCTAAATCGATCTTATTTTCTTTTAAAAGCTGTAAGGTATGGTTCGTAGATTGACATTCAATAGAAATACGAATATGCGGGTGGGTTTCAATAAATTCTTTTAAATAGGGGAGAAGAACGTATTTACAGAGGGTAGTAGATACGCCGATATGTATATGTCCAATTCCCAGTTCATGAATTTTTTTGATTTGTGTTTCTCCTTTTCCAGAGAATAAAAAGCATTTTGAACGTAATGATATAGAAGCTCTCCTTCTTCTGTTAATTGTACTCCTCTGGAATTGCGGGAAAAAGAGAAACTTCTAAATTCTCCTCCAGCTTGCGAATGGATTTGCTGATTGCCGGTTGACTGATATAAAGACGGGAGGCAGCTTTCGAAATATTTCCTGTATTTGCAACAGTATAAAATACTCGATATAGAGAAAGATTTTGGTCCATATTTTTTGCTCCTTTGCACCTTATAAGTTTAAGTTATAGCTCTTATATTTAATATGTATTTCTAGTATAACAAACCTCATGCTAAAATGGCAATAGCAGAAATAAATTGGAGGTGGCTTTTGTGGGAATGACAATGACACAGAAAATATTAGCAGCTCATGCAGGGCTTGAAAAAGTAGAGGCAGGACAGTTAATTGAAGCAGAATTAGATTTAGTACTGGGTAATGACATTACTTCTCCTGTAGCAATTCATGAAATGGAAAAAATGAAGGCAGAAGGTGTTTTTCATAAAGATAAAATTGCGTTGGTTATGGATCATTTTATTCCAAATAAAGATATTAAATCAGCAGAAAACTGCAAATGTGTAAGAGAATTTGCAGCCCGCCATGAAATTACCAACTATTTTGATGTTGGAGAAATGGGAATTGAACATGCACTTTTACCGGAAAGTGGTTTGACAGTCGCTGGTGATGCCATTATCGGAGCGGACTCTCATACTTGTACTTATGGAGCATTAGGAGCATTTTCTACCGGTGTAGGAAGTACGGATATGGCAGCCGCATGGTAACAGGAAAAGCTTGGTTTAAAGTTCCTTCCGCAATTCGCATCAATTTAATCGGAAAACCTTCCAAATGGGTAAGTGGTAAAGATGTTATTTTGCACCTTATTGGAAAAATTGGTGTTGACGGAGCGTTATATAAATCTCTGGAATTTACAGGGGAAGGTGTGAAAAATCTTTCCATGGATGATCGTTTCACGATTGCAAATATGGCAATTGAGGCAGGAGCTAAGAATGGTATTTTTCCGGTAGATGAAAAGACAGAGCAATATATGAAAGAACATTCTAAGAGAACATATAAACGTTATGAACCTGATGAGGATGCAGTTTATGATGAGGAATATACCATAGATTTAAGTGAATTAAGACCTACAGTAGCATTTCCCCATTTACCTTCTAATACAAAGACAATTGATGAAATACAGGATGATGTTATAGTTGATCAGGCAGTTATCGGTTCCTGTACCAACGGAAGAATTGACGATTTAAGATGCGCTGCTCAGATATTAAAAAATCGCAAGGTAAAAAAAGGCGTGCGCTGCATTATTATTCCGGCAACGCAGAAAATCTATCTTCAGGCATTGGAAGAAGGATTGCTGAAAATCTTTATTGAAGCAGGAGCTGTGGTAAGTACTCCTACCTGCGGCCCATGTCTGGGAGGGTATATGGGTATACTGGCAGAAGGAGAACGCTGTATTTCTACAACAAACAGAAATTTTG
>ENA-OQIC01000120-OQIC01000120.1-human-gut-metagenome-genome-assembly--contig:-NODE-120-length-33933-cov-4.921967_pt1 | contig 33933 bp, 39 predicted proteins | sample MGYA00242572_ERZ504736 | MGnify/ENA primary metagenome ERZ504736 (study PRJEB26092, sample SAMD00036201) | human gut metagenome | host: Homo sapiens | study: EMG produced TPA metagenomics assembly of...
TACCTAATGTTAAAATCATCGTCACTATTTTCTTTAACGGCCGTAAATGAAACGTCATTTAAAGCAAAATCGACATCAGAAGATAACTTCTGCAAGTCCTCTTTGGTAGTCATGATATAAAGAGTACCGAAAACTGTGCTGATAATTGTTGTTCCTCATCGCTCTCAACTGAAATAATATCCATAATATTCATTTCTGACAATTCTGCTGAATAATCTTTGTTAATCTCCGTTTGAATGTCTTGCGACACGTCAGTTAATTCTGAATCAGCACCACATCCTGCCAAAATAGTTAGCAACAGCACTAACAGTCCTAGCAAAAATTTCTCTTTTTCATCTTAGTCTCTCCTATATTTCAAAATATCTCCTGGTTGACAGTCTAATTCGCGGCAAATATTCATCAACGTATTAAACCTAACACCTTTTGCCTTTCCAGTCTTTAAAATCGATAAATTCGCCTCAGTTATACCAATTTTTTCAGCCAATTCTTTGGAGGTTATATTTCTCAACTTGAGCATTTTATCTAAATGTACTTGTATTTCTTCCATAGCTAAATAATTTCATCGTAATCTTTTTGAAGTTGAACGCCGTGTTTATCACAAGGATACCAATATAATTGACAACAAGTAATACAATGTTGAGCCAATAATCTTTCAATGATAGCTCAAATAAATCACTAACATGTTCAAGATTCAAAATTAAAAATAAGGTTAACAGCCAACTGAATACCTGTCGCAATCAGCAAGCAACGCAATATTTTAGAAAGACAAGTGATATTTTCAGAATTGAAATAAGAGTCTTTCTGAAAATTCATTAGTAGTTTGTCTAACGCTCGCATAATCATAACGACCATATAAAAAATAGCAGCCGCTAATAGCAATATAAGCATCGGAAACCAAATCGGCACTTGAGCAATTTGCGAGCTATAATCTAGTGTCAACATTCCATTTTGATTCCAGCCGTCAAGAACAACACCTAGAATACCTAAAAACATGACAATAATTCCAATAATTGCTAAATAGCGTATAATTTTGACAACTTCCCTACTAACCTTAAAAACAATCTGTTTCATTTTACACCTCGATTATTGTTTTACAATAATTATCTCTTCAAAATTATTATAAAACAATAATTTTACTCTGTAAAGTATTTGCATACACAAAAAGACCCCTCGCGGAGTCATTTTTCTTATTTAAAGTAACGAATTAGTCTTCGTTTACGAATGGCATAAGAGCCATAACGCGAGCGCGTTTGATAGCTGTTGTTACTTTACGTTGGTTTTTAGCTGAAGTTCCAGTTACGCGACGTGGAAGAATTTTACCACGTTCTGAAACGAAACGGCTAAGAAGCTCAGTATCTTTGTAATCAACATATTCAATTTTGTTAGCTGCGATGTAATCAACTTTTTTACGGCGTTTGAATCCGCCACGACGTTGTTGAGCCATGTTTTATTCTCCTTTATATTATTGTTGTTTCAAGTTTTTCACTTGAGTTGTCCATATCCATTAGAATGGAAGATCGTCATCTGAAATGTCCATTGGATTTGAATTGCCAAATGGGCTTTCATCACGACCAAAGTTAGGTGTTTGTGATTGTGAAGATTGTGATGAGAAACCACCGTCGTTTGATGAGCCACCAAATGATGAATTGTTATTGTTGAATCCACCGTTATATGAACCACCTGATTGACCTTCACGTGTAGCACGACTTTCCAAGATTTGGAAATTATCTGCAACAATCTCTGTTACGTAAACACGTTGACCTTGTTGATTTTCATAATTACGAGTCTGGATACGACCTGTAACACCAATCAATGTGCCTTTTTTAGCCCAATTAGACAGATTTTCTGCCTGTTGGCGCCAAATCACACAGTTAATAAAATCAGCTTCACGTTCACCATTTTGATTTTTAAAGTTGCGATTTACAGCAAGTGTAAATGTGGCAACAGCTTGATTAGATGGTGTGTAACGGAGTTCTGCATCGCGAGTCATACGACCGACAAGTACTACATTATTAATCATAAAATACCTTCTTACGCGTCAAGTTTAACGATCATGTGACGAAGAATGTCACCGTTGATTTTTGAAAGACGGTCAAACTCATTAAGAGCTGTTGCATCTTCTGTTTCAACGTTGATAACGTGGTAAAGTCCTTCACGGAAATCTTGGATTTCGTACGCAAGACGACGTTTTTCCCAATCTTTTGATTCAACAACAGTTGCACCGTTGTCTGTCAAGATAGAGTCAAAGCGTGCTACCAAAGCGTTTTTAGCTTCTTCTTCAATGTTTGGACGAATGATATAAAGAATTTCGTATTTAGCCATTGATATTTTTCCTCCTTTTGGTCTAATGACCCGTGACCCTCGTCACGAGTAAGTGAGGGATACTCACAATAAATTATTATACTATACGTAGAGCGAATACGCAAGAGATTTATGCATTACAGAAAGATTTTATTTGTCCATTATGTACATTGTTAAAATGACATTTTAAAAAATTAACATTATCTACTATATAGAATAAGACAATAAAAAAGCACAGCCGTGCTTTCTATATAAAAATTAAATTAAAATTCACCTTTATTAGAGACAGGGAGATTCGTTTCATAAAGCTCTGTTGCAATCTCTAAGCCTTTTCTAAAATTATCCGCTTCTTCGCGGGTTTCAAACATTTTCTGTGCTTGTACATATTGTTGACCACTACGCCAATACATTTTCCGAACAACCCACATATCCCTACCTCGCTTTTCGCTAGTTTGAGATACATTATAGCATAAATTGTAAAAAAATTTTGTCTTGTCTTGAATTTTTAATATAATATTCAAATTGTTTTAACATATTTTTTGAGTGTTATAACACGAAAATCAGTTAATTTCCTGTTAAAGTAATATTTTCTATCAAACACATCTTCTTACTCTAGAATGACTATATTGAAAGTCGTCTTAAACTAAAAGAATCAATTATAAAAATGATAGTTTCTTAGTTTTATCATCATTAAAGTTATAATAACAGTTAGACCTGAATCTACTAAAAATCAACAAGTGAACTAAAAATAGTATATCGTGAAAGACTTCAAATTTTCCATAAAATACTAAAAGGATAACTGTTTTGTAATGTTAAGCCGAATAAGTAATAAATAGCAAACATATCAAATTCTGTATAAATATATTAGCAAAGGTTACTACTTCTTTCCTAATAGTTTCTCTACTTCAGCTTGAATAAATGGTAATTTCCAAAACTTAGTCTCAAAATATATAATATACCACCCAATGCAAAAACAGGTAAACCGAATAGCCCTAACAAAAGATAAATAAAAAGAGTTAAGAAACTATGGTATTTTCCTAAAATAGGATATAACATATACACAATAATTATCTGTATTGAAATAAAATCTACCAACGGCATAGGTAACAAAAAATTTACTGGAACCGAGTAAGGTTCTTGACTTTTCAAATCCAAAGCTAACTCTATTAACTGTTCATCCGTTTCTCCCATTCCACAAATAAATCCCAAACAAGTATTAATATTATTTCTTTTTAAGACTTCTAGCGTGTCTAAACGATCTTGATAAGTATGTGTCGTCGTAATTTTAGGATAATTATCTCGTGGCGTATTCAAATTATGATTAATTCTATCAACACCCGCTGCTTTTAATTTTACTAGTTGGTCATCACGAACTAAACCAATAGATAGACAAATTTCAATCGCCATAATACGCTTTATTCCCGATATAACATCACACAATATAGAAAATTCCTTATCTCCAACTTAATGCAATACAAAAAAACACTGGAATGATTTCGTTTGGTAATAATAGCTTGTCTAATAATTTGATTTTTAGGTAATAATCCATAACGCTCAATGTTTGACTTACTACCTTTAGCCTTAGAGCAATAGCCACTTTTAGCATTCAGTAGAGTATTTAGTCTAATCCAATTCCCTGATCTACTTTTTCACTACAATAGCTTGCGCATAATATTCCCACCAATTTCTGTCACTTTGTAAAATATTTAAACAGTCTCTTTTTGAAATCATAGAAAACCTCCTAAAAACAGTTAATCAATTATGACATTTGAGTTAACTGTTTTCTAACAAAATTTTCTTTTCATCTTGTAGCGACATTATTAATCTTTTATAACATTAAACTATGATAAAATAAAAACCTTTAAAACTAGTAGACATTAGTTACCAATAACAAAATTCTTATAATCCTTACAACAGAAATATCGCCAAATTTTATATTTTTTGATTATAAGATAAAAAAGATTGAAGAAAATAATCCAAAATAGGATTTTTCTTCAACCTAAAAATTAATCATTCATTCTGATAAGGTAGTCAAATGCCCCTAAGGTGCAGTAGCTCCGCTTCCCATAGAAATAATAATTTGCTTGTATGCTTGATCTGTACAGTCGCCAGCTGCAAAAATACCTGAAACAGTTGTACTCCCTTGATTATCCACAATAATTTCACCACGATTATTAAGGTCAATTCCAGAATCTTTTAGCCAGTCAGTATTGGGAACGAGACCAATTTGAACAAAGACTCCCTCTAAGTCAAGTGTTTTGTCCTCGCCAGTTTCTCTATCCGTATAAATTAGTCCAGTAACCTGCTCATCACCCAAAATTTCTTTTGTAGCAACATTTTTCAAAATAGTAATATTATCATGTGCTTCTGCACGATCTTGTAAGACTTTATCAGCTTTTAATTCTGGTAAAAATTCAAGAATATAGACACGGCTAGCAAGTCCTGCTAAATCAATAGCTGCTTCAAGCCTGAATTACCACCACCAATGACAGCTACCTTTTTATCTGTAAAAAGTGGTCCATCACAGTGCGGACAATAAGTGACTCCTTTATTTCTAAATTCAACTTCTCCCGGAACATTAATATTACGCCATTTGGCACCAAGAGATAGAATGGCTGTTTTAGATTTTAGAATCGCACCATTAGCTAGCGTAACCTCGATAACATCCTTTTTATGAATAGCTATCGCTTTTTGAGCTTTCATGATATCGACATCATATGATTTGGTATGCTCTTCTACTTGGGACATAAGCACTGGTCCCTCTATATAAGGTGTTCCAATCATATTTTCAATTCCGACGGTTTCCATCACTTGTCCACCAAACGTTTCAGCTAATAAGCCTGTTTTGATTCCTTTTCGTGCAGCATAAATAGCTGCGCTATTTCCAGCCGGCCCGCCACCAATAACCAAGACATCAAAAATTCCCTTATCTGCAAATGTCGTTTCTGACACTGGTCCTGCAATCAAATCAAGTAATTGTTCAATGTTGGTACGTCCTGAAGTCAGTATTTCATCATTGTGAAAAACGGTTGGAACGGACATAATCCCTTTAGCCTTGACCTCATCTTGGAACATACCTCCCTCAATCATGGTATGGCTAATATTCGGATTAATCACAGCCATAATATTGAAAGCTTGTACAACATCCGGACAATTATGACAACTAAGGCTGACATAAGTTTCAAAATGAAGAGGAGTATCAATAGCTTTAATTCGGTTGATACTTCCTCATCTACTTTTGGTGGTCGTCCAGAAACCTGTAAAAGTGCCAGAATCAATGAAGTCAACTCATGTCCCAGTGGTAAGCCGGCAAATTCAACACCAGATTCTTGTCCTTTTTTAGCAATTCGAAAAGCAGGCATACGACTAAGCTTCTTTGATTCAAAACCAATCTTATCACTCATTGAGACGATTTCATCAATGAAATCTCTGACTTTTTTAGAATTTTCATCTGTTCCAAGATTAGCCTGAAAAACAATATCAGATTCAATTAATGCAAGATATTGCGACAATTGTGTTTTGATTTCTGCATCTAATGCCATATAAAACCTCCTTAGATTTTACCTACTAAATCCAAACTTGGTTTTAATGTGTCTTCTCCTTCTTTCCATTTTGCAGGACAAACTTCTCCTGGATGTTTTCGGATATATTGTGCAGCACGCACTTTATCTAAAAGAGTACTTGCATCACGTCCAATGCCATCGGCATTAATTTCAACGGCTTGAACAATACCATCAGGATCCACGATAAATGTGCGCGCTGTGCCAAACCATCTTCACCAAGAACCTCAAAGCCTTCTGATAAAACATGGGCTGGATCACCAATCATAGCGTAAGTGATTGTTCCGACAACATCAGAATCATCGTGCCAAGCTTTATGAACGAAATGCGTATCTGTTGAAACAGAATACACTTCAACACCAAGTTTTTGAAGCTCTGCATATTGTTCTTGTAAATCACCAAGTTCCGTTGGGCAAACAAATGAGAAATCAGCGGGATAGAAACAAAAAATCGCCCATTTTCCCTGTAAATCATCATTTGATACCTTGATAAACTCTCCATTATAATAAGCATCTGCTGAAAATTCAACGATAGGTTTTCCAATAAGTGACATGTGCTAGTCCTCCTATTATTTTATTCATTATAGTTGATTAAAAATGTCTAAAATAATTAAACACTTTCAATCCCCTACATTATATGTAAACCTTTGCACAATGTCCAACAATATGTTCTATAGTTGTATAACAATTTTATAAGTGATACCAAATATCTATTAATTTCAATTCCAAACAAAAAACTGAGAAAATCAATCGATATTTTCACCCTCCTGACAAATGATCTGGAGAATGATTCGCAAAATCCGATAAACCAACAAGGCTTAAAAGCTCATCAACTTCTTTTGTCATGCGGTGCAACACAAAATTATCCTCACCAGCTAAGCGCATAAAACGGTGTAAAAGTCCAACTTGCTTAAACTTTCCTGTCGTCCCAGACGTATTCAAAATCCAGCCTAAGGTATCTTCAGTTGGTGTCATTTCTTTATACGTATTATCATTGTCCTTACGACTTAGCAAGACCAAATCTGGAAATGTTTTAAGATGTGACACTTCGTAGTGCAATTCAGCATTTTCTTTGAAAGCAGCTGCTTTTTCCTGATTGAAAATCATAGCAGAATACTGATTCTCATCATAATCTGCTACCAATTCTGCAATCGGTGTTGTACTTGCTACAGGATGTGCGGTAATCCCATAACGCCACATCGCCTGATTCATCGGAATATAAACCGCTGAATTTTCCAGAGCCATAAAAACGACATCATCTTTTCCAAGACCATTCCGCCTAAAAGCCTCTTGAAAAATAGCAATATCATCTTCCACATCTTGCCCCGTAAACCAGCGATTAAGAGAGATATCTTTTAAAAATTCACGCTCCGCATTTTCCAACAAACGTGCCTTTAAATCATCAACTAACTGTGTCATGAATATCTTAATTTCCTTTCTTTATATGATTTGGACGACCAATTAAAATGCCAAATGGCGATACTTTGTAGCAAAAATAAGAAATTAGCCACGCACCACCCAATACCAAAAGATAACCCAATGGGAAAAGCAAAGCCAAGGCTACATCACTCAAATACGGATTAATCCAATCAATCACTAAGCCAAAAATGGCAAGAGAGGCTGTTTGCGTCAGATAAATCCCAAATGATAATTTCGACGACAAATCAACCGAGCGACGTAACCATTGGAGACTTGGTTTTTCACGATTTTTAGCGTAATGCAAACTAAGCGCAAATATCGTTGCAATCATGAAAATCGCATAAATCATCATGCAAGGCTGATGAACCAAATGCGCATAATGACGACTTAACCCAAGAATCTTTGTATTGTAATAATAAAGCCCTATCGTCCCCAGACTTAGACAAGCGGTTATCGCATAAATTCGCTTTTGATAAGTCATCAAAAGTGTCATGACTTTATCGTAATGACATAAGTAATAGCCATAAAGTAAAATTGATAAGTCCAAACAAACATTCCGTAAGAACGGGAAAAATATAGCCAATTCGTATGGTCTTAATGTGAGAAAATGTATTTGATATAAAAAAGAAAAGCCACTGAATAAGTGCTGAAATGGAAATAATAAAGTTACGTCGATTCACAAATTGATTATACAACCAAAGCATGGTTGAAAAAATAAGGTACAATATCCAAATGGCCCTTTTATAATTTCCTAAAAATCGCACAAGTCCCGTGACAAACATAAACCGCATACGTGTAAAATGGGGCACTAAGTAAATAATTCATAAGCTCCTGAACTTTTACGGCGTTGGTAAATAGAGAACTAACTTGATTAATCAGCACTCCAAAAATAAAAATACAGCGCGTGAGGTCAACCTCATAAAGATAGCTCTTCTTTTTTCGCTTCTGTTGGTAAAATAGCTACTCCTTCTGTTAAATTTACTTGGCAACCATTATCCACCTAAAAACTTAAGTCTATCTTAGGCCCGGCAAAAGAAAAAAGTGATTAGAATATTAGTCACTACGAATTTTCCTTTAAAAATAAGCTAGAAAAAACAAAAAATCTGGAACACTTAGGTGTTCCAGATCCTTTTAAAAATATTGCGTATGTTTTACCAACATACCAATCTCATAAGGAGTTAGGCTGTTGGATTATTATCTCCATTTTTATAGCGACTTAAATTCATTTTCAGCATTGTACATACCTCCACGACTTTTTTATCACTACTTTTTACATTGGTTTCACTCCTTTAGCTATTTTCTGCAACTAGCTAAGGTATCACCATTTTTATATCTTGCTACGTTCATAAGATACCTCCATTAATCTGAAAATACTCACATAACAACGATAATAATCACCTAATTTTTAATTTATTTTCTGTTTTTTGATTGATACAGCGATTGACTCGTCGCCATATCTGTTTAGAGTCTCCATTTTTGTAACGGCCTACATTGATTGCTTTCATATCTATCACAACTTTCTTTAAAAGCTTTTTTCAAACATGGAAGCAACATGATTAGAAGCCTTTCGATTACTACTGTTACTAGCAACAAGATCAACCGACAATATTTCTTGCACTAGCCATTTCTAACCGCTTACTTCCAATAATATTTTTTCACCTAAAATGTGACATCACTCCTTTATCGCTATTTTCTGCAACAAGTCTTAGTCTCCATTTTTATAACGACCTACATTAAACATCAACATAAGGCGTTCCTCCGATGTACTTTGTTACAAGATTTGGTTTTCAAGGCTAAACAAGATGCTTAATCACCATCTTTATAGCGTCCTAAGTTAAAAGCTAACATAAGCGCCACCTCCGTAAAGTCAACTGTGCCTACTTACCCCGACTAGGAGACCAATCACCATTTTTGTACCGAGCGACATGTGGTTTCATCATAAGAACTGTTACCTCCTTACTTCGTTACTTTTGTCATCCTTCTTTACACCTTTATTATAATGTAACCGCTTACTTTTGTCAATACCCAAATACTCATTTTTCTAAAAAATAGTCAAAAATCTCATTTTTGATGAAATAAAATAATAAGCGTTTTTGTTATTCAAAGAAATCATTCTTTGCTAAAATAGAGCTATGATTAATTTTACTGATTATAGCATTGAGATGTGGGATGATGAGAAAATTGCTTCTTTTCGTCGCACGCTGCTTGCTTGGTATGACAATGAAAAACGGGATTTGCCTTGGCGCAGAACCAAAAATCCTTATCACATTTGGGTGTCTGAAATCATGTTGCAACAAACACAAGTTGTTACTGTTATTCCCTACTATGAACGCTTTTTAGCTTGGTTTCCAACCGTTGACGCTCTCGCCAAAGCTCCTGAAGAAAAATTACTTAAAGCGTGGGAAGGCTTAGGTTATTATTCACGCGTGCGCAATATGCAAAAGCTGCGCAAGAAATCATGGACGATTTTAATGGCGAATTTCCTAGCACTTATGATGATATTCTCTCCTTAAAAGGAATTGGACCTTATACGGCTGGTGCGATTGCAAGCATTGCTTTTGACCTTCCCGAACCAGCTGTGGACGGCAATGTCATGCGTGTTATGGCAAGGCTTTTTGAGGTCAATTATGATATTGGTGACCCTAAAAATCGCAAAATTTTTCAAGCTATTATGGAAGTGCTCATTGACCCTGAACGCCCTGGGGATTTCAATCAAGCACTTATGGATTTGGGCACAGATATTGAGTCTGCTAAAAATCCTCGCCCAGATGAATCACCAATTCGCTTTTTCAGCGCAGCTTATTTACACGGCACTTATGACAAATACCCTATCAAATTGCCAAAGAAAAAGCCAAAACCGTTGCAAATTCAAGCTTTTGTCATTCGCAACAGCAAAGGTGATTTCCTATTAGAAAAGAATACTGACGGACGCTTGCTCGGTGGTTTCTGGTCATTTCCAATCATGGAAACTGATTTTATCGGGCAACAGCTTGATTTATTTGAAACAGATAATGCCAAAAACACTCTCAAAACAACGTCGCAAAAAACGTTATTTAAGGAAGATTATCAACTAAACCCAACTTGGACAAATAAAACCTTCAATCACGTCAAGCATACCTTTAGCCACCAAAAATGGACAATCGAACTCATCGAAGGCTCAGTCAACTCAAATGAATTTACCAAAGATAAGGAACTCCGCTGGGTCGCACAAGACCAACTTTCCACCTACCCCATGGCAACCCCACAAAAGAAAATGTTAAAAGAGTATTTAGGAAAGGAGACTTAGACAGAATTGGAAATAAAAAATATTTTAGTAATCGGTAATGGTTTTGACCTTGCAATCAAGCGTAAAACCAGCTATGAAGATTTTATTAAGTTTGCTTGTCAAATAACAGGATTTCCCAATGAATCAATTTCTCATTCTTTGTGCGATAACTATACCTTATATGGTAAAGAATCTTTTATCGATCAATATGAACTATTTCAAAAAAATCTTGTTTTAGAATTTATTAATTTTTTAGTAAAAAAATATAGTGAACAAAATAATTTACGTAATCTTACCGAAGAAAAGTTAAAATATTTGGATAAGTACTACGAATATTTTCAATGTGAAGTTTCTTTCCAAGGAAGAGAAAAAACATTTAATAACTTGTATAACTCCTTTTACGGACATGGCATTCAGTACCCACCAGGTGAGTCATTTGAAGAGTTATTTATAAAATCCCTAGAAGAAAAACTTCAAAAAGAAATTGAAAAATGTAATCCTATTAACCTTAGTGCCCTTTTAGATGTAGTGGAAACTAATAGTGGATTTAAAAAAATGGCTTCAAAATCCGATTACATAATCAGTTTATCTTACTATGAATTCTTTTTAAAATTTAAAAATCCTATTTTAGACTTTATATTGCTCAATAGAGATTCCCTCGATAACTGGTCAAGTCTCGAACAACATATTTCTCATTTAATTAATGGCTTTGTAGAATTAAAAGGAAAAATTGAAGAGTTAGAAGAAGAGTATACCAAACTATTTATTGACAATTACCTTACCGATAACGAACTCAAGACACTTACCAAAGAAATTGAAAAACACTTTTCTTTTTTGCCAAACAGTACTCATATCAACTTTTTAATTAAAGACATTGGATATACATTTCATCCCAATTTAAGACCCAACAGCAATTATCAGCCACCACAGCCTATGCACAGCAACCTAACCACTGCTTTTGAAGAATATCATAGTAAACTAGTTAAAGCGCTAAATTCTTTCACATTTCTACTTGAATTATATTTAACATACCTTGATAAAATTGAGGACGAAAGTAAATTTGAAATTCCAAAAATTTTATCACCTTTTGAACAAGTCGATGATATACTAACATTTAATTATACCGATACTGCTCAACAACTTTATAATATTCCAGATAATAACATTCATTACATTCACGGAAAGCTAAATTTCACTAAAGATACAATTGAGACATCAAACTTGGTACTTGGAATTGAAGATATTGACCATAATATCATTGATGATGATCTAATAGATTTTCAAAAAACATTTCAAAGAATCGTTAAAAAAACAGGTTCAAAATATCGTTCATTTTTCAATTTAGATCATTCTAATAATCTTGTTCGTGTTATAATTTATGGTCATTCACTAGATGTGTTAGATCAAGAAATTTTCAAAAAAATATTTGATGAATTAGATAACATTACAAACACTTCCTCATCCCCATTACGTATGGAAATAATCATTCTACACTACGGCAAGACAGAGATACAATCTACTATAGATTTAAAATCAAAAGTTCGTAATTTATCCGCTATCTTAGGAAAAGATAAGTTAATTGAATTAACTGCTAACAATCTTGTACATTTTATAGATGCCTCTAAATTGGACGAAATTGAAACAATTATATATGAATCTAAAAAGCGCACCCAAATAAATACATTCTAGACCCTTGACACCGCTTTTCACGAAATATTATCACAATCCCCCATGGCAACCCCACAAAAGAAAATGTTAAAAGAGTATCTGAAAATGGAGAAATAAAATGATTACTGGTTCCTGTCTCTGTTACACTGTCACTTACCAAACCAAAAAACTGTTAGGACCTATCGTTTGTTGCCACTGTTCTTAACGTCGTAGCTGATTGGATTCTCTTCGTCCCTTGGACTATGACAATCCTAATCATCCTGACGGGGGTGTGTCAACGAAATCATAGATTTCTGACTTACCGCCTGCCAAAAAGCTTCGGCATCGGCTTTTTCGGTTAATTCTTTGGTCAACGTTGAAGATTTTCAAATCTTATTTGGTGCAGATGAGATTGTGACTTATGAATCCTCTAAAGGAAAATACCGCTATTATTGCAAGAATTATCACAGCCAAATTTACCACATCAAAGATGATATGCCAGATAAAGTTACTTTAAAACTGGAAACAATTGACCGTTGCGAACAAGACTTAACCTTACTCGAACGCAAACACATTCACAACAGCCAGAAATTCCCATGGCTTGAATGATTGAAACAAAATGGAAGTGAAACAAATAAAATCTCCAGTGGAGACTTTATTCATGAGCCTAAAAATTAAAAAGCGAATCAGTAGTTTCACAGAAACTTGATTTCTCAGCAAGTCTTAATTTCTTGTTGCTGACCTAAAACAGTTCACTGAACTGTTTTACTCCCACCCCCGCATGGCTCAAAAGGTTTGGGGAACCTTTTGAGGTTGGAAATGAAGTCAAGTGCAGCTTGATGTCAAAAGGGTTGTAAAAGCTGATTTATTAGCACATTAGAACCCACTCAACCACTGCGTCTTGTAAATAATAACTATATAACCAAAGAAGCTGAGCACTTTTTGTCTCAGCCTTATTTTTATTTAAGCTTTTTGGCTAATTTTCCCGTATAGGAAATTGAGCAAGAGCCCTGCAAGTGCTAATATGATAGCAATGTAAAATGCAATTGAGAAGCTGCCATTATTTGCTACTGCTATATTTGAAGCGATACTTGGTGCAAAATAAGCTGCTACTGAATATCCTGTAAACACGATACCGTAGTTTACACCTTGATTGGCGGGACCATAATTTTCCATAACAATTGACGGAAAAACTCCCATGACACCCCCAAAACAAATGCCAAGCCCAATAATACCAACAGCAAAACCAGCTTGTCCTGGAACAAATGCCAGAACCGCGAGCGCTAAGACAATAACGGTGAAAATAATATAGAGGGTATTTGAACGCCCAATCCTATCTGAAACAGTTCCCCAGATAAAACGTCCACTCGAATTAGCAATTGAATAGAGTGATACGTAAAGAGCGGCGACCGTTGCCGAAAGCCCAAACATTGACGTGCCAATCGTACGAGCATTTGAAGCAATCATAAGTCCTGAAAAAGCTCCGACAAAAAACATCGCAATAACAACATAAAAAACTGGGGTCTTTAGCATGTCAATCCATGTTTTGTTAATCACATTTTGCGCTGACGAAGTCGGTGGATTCCAACCGTCAGGCTTATATCCTGCAGGTGCTTTTTGGACAAAGACACTTGCCACAAGAACGATGACAATATAAGCTAGACCAATTGTCCGAAAGGCGTACTGAGCATCATGAGATAAAATCAAGCTATTAGCAATCGGTGAAGCAAAAACAGCCGCTAAACCCATACCGCCTGTTATTATCCCAGAAGCTAGGCCACGCTTATCTGGGAACAGTCGTAAGGTATTGGACAAGCAACCAGAATAAGCAAAACCTTGACCGAGCCCTGCAATCAAACCGTAGTAAATATACAACTGCGCTAAACTAGTTGCCGTACCAGTGAGATAAAAACCACTAGCAAAAAGAATCGCACCAATCGCAATTGACCACTTCACCCAGCCTTTATCCGCAAAATATCCGCCTAAAATCATCGGAATCGGACCAATAGCTGAATTAATGGAAAAAGCTAACATGATTTGGGGCATTGTCCAGCCTGTCTGTTCACTCAAAGGCTGCGCAAAAGTTGAAAAAGCATAAACTGCACCCGTACATAGCAAGATAGTAGTCGAGGCTACCAGCACTAGCCAACGATTTATTTTTTTATCCATAAGGAACCTCCTTTTAGATTATATTTGCCTTATTTTGACAAAGATAATAACAAAACCGCCTCAAAATGTCAACGCTTACATTATAAAAAATAATACTAAAATACTAAAAAAATCAGAGAATTGTATTATAGCATTGAAATCTGATACTATCATAGGTTATCTATAAAAACGTTTACATTTTGTTTAAAAAAGGAGTATGATATAGGTAATTATTTGTGTAAAAGAGGTAAACTATATGAAATTAGTTGCTATCGTTGGAACGAATTCAGACCGTTCTACCAACCGAAAATTATTAAAATTTATGGCGAAGCATTTTTCTGATTCAGCTGATATTGAAATCCTTGAAATCAAGGGCTTGCCAGCTTTCAACGAACCAGAAGATAAGCTAGCTCCTGCTCCTGTCGCTGATTTTTCTCAAAAAATTGCTAGTGCAGATGGTGTCATTATCGCAACTCCAGAATATGACCATACGATTCCTGCGCCACTTGCCTCTGCTCTTGAATGGATTGCCTACACTAGCCGTGTGCTTATCAATAAACCAACCATGATTGTTGGGGCTTCTCTTGGTGCTCTCGGTACTTCACGCGCACAAGCTCATCTCCGTCAAATCCTTGATGCCCCTGAATTAAAAGCACGCATCATGCCAGGAACAGAATTCTTCCTCGGACATTCTGAACAAGTTTTAGATGATGATTTTAATCTCAATAACCCTGAAAAAGTCGCCGAACTTGAAGACAATTTCAAAGAATTCCAATCATTTGTTGAGATTAGTAATCAAATCGTTAGCCAAGCAGACACAGACCGCAAAAGAGCATTTGCTTGGGAAGCCAAATAGGAGGTGACAAGTTATGAAATTAGTCGCTATTGTCGGAACTAACGCCAAAAAATCATATAATCGACTGCTATTACAATACATGGCAAGACATTTTGCCAAAAAGGCAGACATCGAGATTTTAGAAATCACAGATGTACCAATGTTCAATGAAACAGATGACCAGACCGAGTCAGCCATTATCCAAGAATTTAATAGCAAAATCACAGAAGCGGACGGTGTTATCATTGCCACACCTGAACACAACCACACGATTCCTTCAAGCTTAAACAGCCTTCTTGAGTGGCTTTCTTTCAACATTCATCCTTTAGCTGGCAAGCCAACCATGATTGTTGGAGCTTCTTATGACATTCAAGGCTCATCTCGTGCGCAATTGCATCTCCGCCAAATTTTGGATGCACCAGGTGTTAATGCTACTGTCATGCCAGGAAGTGAATTTTTACTAGGACGTGTCCAAACTGCTTTTGATGAAAATGGTGACCTTAAAGACCAAGGAACTATTGATTTTCTAGAATCATGTTTCTTCAGATTCCTTCGCTTTGCAACCATTGCCAATCAACTCAATGAACCAGAAGAAGTTCGTTTTGAACCTGGTACTTATCAAGTCACGACAGTTGGGCACAACGGAGATTTGCCAATGTCCGTAACCCTTTCAGAAGAACGTATTGAAGCTATTGACATTGATTCTTCTGGTGAAACAGGTGGAATTGCTGACGTTGTCTTTACTCGTATCCCAAGTGAAATTATTGAGGGACAAACTTTAAATGTCGATGCGGTGTCAGGTGCTTCGGTGACATCAAATGGTGTTATTGACGGAGTTGCTCGTGCTGTTCGACAAGCAGGGGCCAATCCAGATGCGCTCCGCTCACGTCCAAAAGCACCATCAGCGCTTGATAAAGAAGATAAAACTTACAATACTGAACTCGTTGTTGTCGGTGGTGGCGGAGCAGGACTTGCTGCTGCAGCTCGCGCCCTTCAAGCTGGTAAACAAGTAGTTGTCGTTGAAAAATTCCCATCTGTTGGTGGAAACACTGTTCGTGCCGGTGGACCAATGAATGCTCCTGACCCTGCTTGGCAAAATACATTTGCTGCTAACCCTGGTGAAGCTAATACGCTTCAGGAATTGCATGACATTGACGAAGCAACAATCGACCCTGAATTTATCGATGACTTCCGTGCTTTAAAAGTTGAAATCGAAGAATACCTCAAAAACCCCACTTATCTCTTTGATTCAAAATTACTCTACCGTATCCAAACTTATCTTGGCGGTAAACGAAAAGACCTTAAAGGCAATGAAATTCACGGAAATTATCAATTAATCAGTATTTTAACCGAGCGAGCTCTCGAATCTGTCCGCTGGCTGGAAAATATCGGTGTTGAATTTGTCCGTGATGAAGTCACCATGCCAGTTGGAGCTCTCTGGCGCCGCGGTCATAAACCAAAAGTTCCAATGGCGTTGCCTTTATTTCTGTTTTGAAAGACTTTGTTTTAAAAAATGGTGGCATTATTTTAACAGATACACAAGTCAAAGAATTGCTTATTACAGATGATATTGTCACAGGTGTTAAGGGAACAGGACGCAATGGTCAAACCATTACCGTAAACGGGAAAGCTGTCATTCTGACAACAGGTGGTTTTGGGGCAAATACTAAAATGCTTCAACAGTACAATACTTATTGGTCAGAAATTGATGACGACATTGCCACGTCTAATACCCCAGCAGCCACTGGTGACGGCATTTTACTTGGTCAATCCGTCGGTGCTGACTTGGTTGGAATGGGATTCAGCCAAATGATGCCCGTATCAGACCCAGTTACTGGTGCTCTCTTCTCAGGTCTCCAAGTTCCACCAGCTAACTTTATCATGGTCAATACCAAAGGAAAACGATTCGTTGATGAATACGGCAGCCGTGACCAATTGTCCCAAGCGGCAATTGATAATGGTGGACTTTTCTACTTGATTGCTGATGAAAATATCAAAGAAACAGCTTATAATACAAGCCAAGAAAAAATTGATGCTCAAGTAGAAGCTGGAACGCTTTTCCGCGCTGATACTTTGGAAGAATTAGCAGAGCAAATCAATATTGACCCAGCCATTCTGGTAGAAACAATCACCAATTACAATTCATACGTTGATGCTGGTCATGACCCCGAATTTGACAAAGGTGCCTTCGACCTCAAAGTCGAAAAAGCACCATTTTACGCGACACCACGCAAACCAGCCGTTCACCATACCATGGGTGGTTTGAAAATTGATACCAAAGCCCATGTTATTAACGAAAACGGGAAAACGATTAAAGGGCTCTTTGCAGCTGGCGAAGTTGCAGGCGGACTCCACGCCGGTAACCGCCTCGGTGGAAATTCTCTAACAGACATTTTCACATTCGGTCGCATCGCAACCGACACCGCTATCGCAGAATATCTTGGTTAAGCTAAAAACAAGGTGAGAATTTCTCATCTTGTTTTTATTTTCAGATAACAAAAGAAAACCCCAGCTTCTTCAAGCTAGGGCTCTCTAGGAGATTATGAAAAAGAAAGTTTATTAGGATTGTTTATAGTATAGAGCCTCTTGCTTAACTAAACCTAAATTTTTCTTACAGAAAACTTAAACTTTTTTCTTTTCAATGTCCCCGCTTTTTCTGATGACGCTTTTCTTGCCTAAGCAAGTATTTTCGTTCCTTTTCTAGCTCACGCTTCACTTTTTGCTTAGACTTTTGAGCTTTCTTGACTTCCTCACGCATTTCCTGCATAGCAAGCTGAGCTTTCGTTGACACCACAGGCTTACATTTTGCCTTATTGATATCACGTTGCACTCGTTTTGGATTTCGTTTTTTCTGTGAAATAACTGGCGCTGAAAACTCAGAGCTTACTTCGACCTTATCATACCTGCGCAGCCATTTTCCCAAAGAAACATCAATGAATTTTAGAATATCATCATCCTTTGGTTCTTTGCCAAACACGTAACGAAAAGCCTTGTAACGTTTCTTCGAATCCGTAAATTCAATCAAAGCCGACCAAAATGCCCCATCAAAATATACTGTCATTTTCATAACAGCCCCTCCTTAAAAAATTGACAATGGACGACCTCGGAAGGGGAAGGTTACTGATACATGTTGTACTCACAGACTACCAACTGCGATGTGTTTTTATGTCAGCTTTAGTATATCAGATTTTACTGATTTTGAAAGAGAATACCTTGATAACCTAGAAAACTTGGCAAATCTACCGTAAAGACATTAGCCACCGCAAATTGATATTTCCCTTTAAAATGTCCCAAATGCGTCATGGTTCTGATGTTGTATTTCTTGGCAAATTTCTTATAAGCAACATAATCAATTTTCTTAGTATCAAGAAAATAAATTGTTTGTTCTACAGCCTCAAGCCGTTCCAAACCTCTCTGCGTATCCACATTATCCAAACGACCAACAAAAAGGAAAAATTCCTCTTTAGCCGCCATTTTTTCTTTCACCGCATCAAGCGTAACAAAACAAATATTATCAGCCGTTTCAGCCTTAACATCACCACAATAAAATAAAAAGATAGGAGTAACAACCCCAACACACTCACTACTCTCATTTTTCCCTCCTACCTATTTATTCGAAAAAGAAAGAAAAACCTCCCGAAAAATTTCGGGAGGAAAAACTCACCAAATTTGGTAAGTTTATTCTTCTGAATAAGGTACTAAGTATAATTCCTTGTTTTGATATTCTGCTAAAAAAATCTCCTTTGGGGATTTAATCCCTTGCTTATTAAGTTTTTTAAATAACCACTCTTCTTCATGGTCAATCAATTCAAGAACATCATAGTTAATACGTCCATTACTGATAAGTGGAAATTTAGGAGTTTCAGAATTTTTATCTAAAATTGTTAACTTACCATTTGGTTCCATAATAGCACTTTTAACATCCTTGGTAGAGTTCACACCTTCCATTCTCAAATGAAGCATCAGTTGATCTGCTGATAAGCCAACTTGAGCACAATTTTCAACATTAACCTTACCATTTTTTATCAAAATCACAGGATTTCCAACGACAATAGCTTTGATTATTTTATTATTAATTAGCAGTTTTACAATAATTACTACCAACGACCAAATCAATAAAATAATGAGAAAAGTTAAAATTGAAATAGAATTATTATAGATAACCCCACCAATAATGCCACCAAGAACATAATTTTGAATCTGATTCAGTGGAGTGTTTACCGAAAATTCATATTTTCCTAAAATGTTAATTTGTAAAATCATGACAAGAATCCCCAAAAGAAATTTAATGCTTACTAAGAGATACATATTCATCAATTATCTTCCTCCGTTAATATAGACATGATGATCAATCACATGTGTGCGTTCAAGTGTATAAGAATTATTATCGTTATTAAGATGAACAGTGTAGTCCTCCTTATTGTAACGTACAATAATACCATCCTTTAATACTGTAGAATTAACTAAAATATCTTCTGGCAAAATATCATTATCGGTAGCAACACTTTCAATAAATTTCACCAAAACCTGCGATTGTGAAAAATCATGATTATTTTGCATATAGTCTTCGACTTGTATACCTAAAAGAACTAACATTAAAACCACAATTCCGATACTAATATCTCGCAAACGCGTCTTAAGTCGATTACGCATATAATGGAGACTTGTAAGCATGACAATCACAAGTAACATAATCAAAACTACCGAACGAAACACTAGATTAAATGATTGATTTGTGTAATATACTCCAAATTATAAAAATTCATACTTCTTATCCTTAACTATCTCTAACTTAGTTCATCATTATACTATTTCTAATTGTCAAAATAAAGAAGTATGTTTGTCTTTTAAACAATAAAGCTTGGATTTTTAAAATTAATTTTAAAAACAGCTTTATTCGGTATTTAACAGTTAATTAATAACGATTTTCTACTTTTTGCAAATTATACAGAGCACCATAGAGATTAGCATCATTACCAAATTTCGTTGCCATAATCTCAATATCTTTTGGTATATTAACTTCTAGGATAGGATTAGACTTAATAATAGTATTAAATTGACGATTGATTTCTTCAACCAGAATTTTTTGAGCACTAATTCCTCCACCAATAACAAATCGTTTTACATCCAAGATTCCTTGAATGGAAAGAATTTGATTAGCGATAACATAGCAATAATCTTCAAAAATTGAAATAGCTTGTTTATTATCACAATGAATAGCTTCAAAGGCTGCCTTGCCATCTGTTATATTATCATTTCCAAGCATAGTATTAATACGCTCAACCATACCAACAGCAGAGCTTGTAAAACCAGCACATGAATAGTCATCAGCACTATAATCAGATGACATAAAGCTAAACTCTCCTGATTGGAAATGTGGTCCAATACGAAGTTTACCGTCTAGAATAATTCCTCCACCGACACCAGTTCCTAAAATCATTGCCACACCGTTGTCAATTCCTTTAAGATTTCCAAGCCAAAGTTCTGCCAATGCTGCTGCTTTACCATCATTTTGAACTGAAATGCGTTTACCATAAGTTTCTAATTCGCTTTCAACACAAAAACCATCTAAATAAGTTAGAGCTCCCCCAAAATAAATCGTTTCTGTTTTAGTATCAATTTTTCCCGGAACACTAAAAGCGTAGCCACAAACTTGCTCATAATATTGATCTATCAAGGACTGAATAAGTTGTGTGAATTCAGCTAAATTATCTGGTGTTGATTGCTTCTTACTCTCTTTTAGATGGCCATCTGCGGTCATCACCCCATACTTAATATCCGTTCCACCAACATCTACTGTCAAATATTCTGTCATCACTTATTCCTCCCTATGTAAATATTTCGAAATCAGATAAACCGGTGTACAACTCCAAGCATGGCAATAACTAGAAATAATCGGACTACCATATGGTGAATAATCAGGCTTATCCGGATCAAAAGCTTCCCAAAAAGTATCTGCACCTAGACGAATCATCTGTCCCCAATAGTTTTTCATTAGCTCAGTAGCTTCTTCTTTTAAACCAGCAACAAACAAAGCTTCTGTCACATGATGATACATATACGGTGTCGCAATATTTTTTATTGGGAATAATTTTTCTATTGTAGTCATCATAATTTTCCGATTCATTTCTTTAGGAAAAACACCCGCTAAAACCATCCAAACTTGACTAGCTATATTATACTCAACTTTTTCCGTCTTGAATAGATTTTTTTCCGAATCAAATAAATTATTTTTAGAATAATTTACTAGCTTATCTAAAACAGATTCATAGTACTCAGTACTACCAAAATCTCCTGCTTTTTGAGCTAACTCTATAAATTGTCGTAAAACATAAATCATGATAGCTTGTAAACAAGTTGTTTTATCAAATTCAGTTGACCAGTCTACAAAAACAGGATAACTTTCATCAGCACAAACCTTACCATCCTCTTGTATGTACGTCAAACTGGTATTTATTTGCTTCTTAGCAATAGGATATAAATCCCCTAACAACTCTTCATCATCCTCTTGAGCTAAATAATCGTGCAAAACACTAATAAAAAATAACGAGTATTCAAACAAAAAGGTGTCATCTGGAATAGGATAGGGTTTCGTAAAAACATTCGCAGAAATACGACCATCTTCTGTAGTCATAGCTCCAAAAAGATACAAGCAGCGTTTAACTAAGTCATTTTGTTTAAAACTTTCATAATTTGCCAACGCTTGTAAACGAAGATCACCCAACATAAACGCCTATCACGCTTAGGACCATCTTCAAAAACATCAGTCATACAATCTTCCAAAGTTTTCAAGCCAACTTGATAAATAGCTGCTAACTCCATATCCTCAATTTTGGGAAAAGGAAGATTATCACTATCAACACAAGATTCAGTTATTAATCTTGGATTAGAAAAGACAACTGACCATTTTGGAGAGGTATCCAATACTTTGATTTCAACGTATCGAAAAGCATAACGTCTAGGAAGTGAAAGGAGAGTTGGTAATTCATCTAAATGAATAAATTCTTCCTGAATCCAACCTCTAGCTAGCCACCCATCATATTCTTCCGACTCATGTGATAGTTCTGCTGCAACCTCTGCAAAACGGAGTCGAATATAAAGTGGAGCGTCCATAGGTGATCCTACAGAGTTAATATCAATAGCAAATCGTCCCACATAATGATTTCCAAAATCTAAAATCAAACTATCATCTTTTTTATACTCTTTATCATCTATTTTCATATCAAGAGTTTTGATAGTCCATCCTTCAAATTTTGTGATATCTTTAGTCAATTCGCCCAATCTTACCAACTTTTTTCTTTGTTAATCAGAGGAGGGGTTAGTAACTCTGCCTTCTTTAGCAATTCCTCATCATGGTTAAACTTAATTGAATGATTCATTTGAAATGTAAAAGCCATATATCTACTCCTTTTCATGTCCACTTAAACCGTATTTCTTTTGCAAACGAATTTGTATATAACCAAATCCGCCAGCAACGGCAATTAAAACCGCAAATCCAATCATAGTGCTGCGAATATTCTCTGGTAAAACAAGTACCGGTGTAATCAGTGCAAAAGCTGCACAGCATAATCGCGAAAAGCCATTAATAAATCCTTGAATACCTGATCGGTAATTATCTGGAAAAGATTCTTGTGTCCATACCTTATAAATGGCTTCACCAGCAAACGTTGATCCGATATTTTGGAAAGCAAGCCAAACAACAATCATTATTAAATTGCTACCACTCATTGCAAGACCTAATAAAGCGGCAACCATGATGACAATACCCCAGAAGAAAGCAACATTTCTGCGATGCCCACCAGCAATTTTAGAAAAAATCATTGCAATCACTAAACAAACCATTGTTAAAATGAGTCCTGACCCTGTAGCAAAAGATTGTGAGGCATTAGCCTTAACTAGCATATATGTTTGAAACTGACCAAAAGTATTAGCTAATAGATTCCAGCCACAATAAAACACTAAAATACAAATAAAGAACATTAAATATTTTTTATCTTTTCCAAACAAAAGTTTAAATACCGAAACTTTTTCTTTAACTGTTTCTTCACTCTTTTCTATATACTGTGCTTCAGTATGGATCTTTTTAAGTTTAGCGTTATTGTTTCTCATAAAAAGTGTTAAACAAGCAATAATAAGCAAAACTCCCATAACAATCTGTGCAGACATTGCGCCAGGCAAAGTTGAAGTGAGAAATGCTACAATAGTTGCAACCAACATACCAACTGTCCAATACACTTGAGTTCCTGACACTAGTTCAGCGCTAATTTTTTATTTGGAGCATCATGAGAAATCACTGTCAAAGAGATAGGTAAATCTGCGCCTGAAATAAACCCTGCAATAACTGTGCCACAAACAAGCATCACAAAATTATTAGCAAATAAAACTAAAAGTGTGCCTATAATAAAAAAAATATTTAAAAAGTTAAATGCACGAATAAGACCAAATTTTTTACTAATATTTCCTGCTAATAAAGAGCCTGCTGCAATCGAAAATGTTAATAAACTAGAAATCAAACCTACTTGACCCGCACTTAGATTTAAAACCTTTTGCCAAACTGTAATCGTTGATGCTATTCCAACAATAATTCCTGAACCTAAAATTGAACCAAATCCAGCACTATAAAGTAATGGACGATAATATGAGACTGTTTTTTCTTTCATAATACAATCTTCCTTTCTGATAACTCTTTTTGAATTTGTGGATGTAGATAGTCAAGTTTATAGAATGACATAATCAACATTGATATTAAAATCATAATCATAGGAATATAAAGATACATACTTGAAATTACAAACAACGCTGAATCCGTTTGGGTCATACTTCCACCTTGATAACCACCAATAGCAATTAATATTCCTGATAGACCACCAGCTACTGCTTGTGCTACTTTTCCTATAAAACCATTAATAGCCGATAAACTTCCAGCAGTATCTATTCCTGTTTTCCATATTCCATAGTCAACTGGATCAGCTTGCATTGAGAAATAAATTGACATTTTTATTCCCATACCTATCCCTGAAATAATTGCTCCAGTAATGATACCGATATTATTTTTTTCAGAAAATAATATTAATAGAATTCCTAAGACTTGAATTAAAGACGAAATCATAAATAGATTACGCTTGATTGTTAGTTTTGATAGAAATGGAACTGTTAAATTTGATAATACGGGAACTATAGATGTGATAGTTGCTACTACTACTGATAACTTCTTATCTCCTACTACAGAAGTAAAATAATAAACTAACGCACCCGATTGAAGATAATAGGCACCAAACATAAATAAAATATTCAAAGCAAAAATTTTCCATGGCTTATTTTGCCATAATGCACGGATAGATGCTCCAAAACTTATTTTTTTATTTACCTTCACTTCATTTTCTCTTACACTAAAAAAAGTAAAAAAGAAAATTAATGTGCCGATTACTCCAAATAGCAACATAACGTATCTAAACCCCAGCGCTTGATCACCCTGCCCAAAGGAATCAACTAATTTTAATCCTAAAGATGACACAACCGTCGCACCTAAAAAACCAAAGAATTGTCTTATCGTTGCCAAATTGGTCCGTTCTTGTGCATCATCTGCCAGTGCAGGTAAAATAGAAGCCATTGGAATATTAACAACCGTATACATGAACGATAAGCCGATGTAAGTCACATAACAATATATTAATTTATGAGTAACACTAAAACCTAATGGCACAGAAAACGCTAAATAAGCAAATACGGAAAAAGGAATTGCACCCCACAAAAAATAGGGTCGAGATTTTCCAAACTTTGTCTGAGTTTTATCAATTGCATATCCAATTAACAAATCAGTAATTCCATCAATAATACGGCAAATAACAAACATAGTAGCTATCTGGAAGCCAGATAAACCAGCAATGTCTGTATAATAATAAAGAAGATAAAGTGATATCATCTGCCATACAAGATTACATGCAAAGTCAGCAGCACCATATCCAACTCTCTGTCGCCAGAGAAAAACTTTTGAAGTCTTGCAAGTAGCAGTCTCCATATTGAAACCCCTTTCACTTTGATGGTTTCAGTATATTATAAAAAACAGAAATAAAAATGATATATAATATCAATTTTAATTGATTAATTATGACTTCTCAAAGAAGAAAGAGTATAATATTTGTAAGCAGATGCATCGTTAGTATCGTCTATTTTTGATTTAGGAGAGAAATATGAATCGTGAGGAAATCATGCAAAAACTTAAAACGTATGAAGAACATGAAATTTTTTATAGAGAATACTATCTTGCTAAACAAAATCTCAATTCAAAAAAATCATTTTTAAGTCAATTTGATCCTAACGAATTATATCAAAAACGCCTTATTGTCCCAGATATTAAAGGAAGCTGGAGACCAACTTTTATGAATGAGGAAATCATGGATCAACGAGACCTTATCAAAGAACTAACAGTCCTCAAACATTTTCGATATACACCAGCTTTTAAGCACGAACACTCATTTTATGAATTAGTTTATTGCGTATCCGGTTCATGCCAAGAGGAAATAAATGATTTTAAATTTACGTTAACCGAAGGACAGTTTTGCTTAATTCCTCCTCGTACAACACATAGTATAGGCGTATTTGATGATAGTATCGTCTTAAATATCATTATTTGGAGACGAACTTTTGAAGATATTTTTTACAATCTTTTGAGAAGTCTAATATTATTTCAGATTTTTTTAACCAATCACTTTATCTCTACGAACAAAATAGTTATATGCTGATAGACACCCTCAAGGATAGTGAAATCAAAAATATTATTTTAGATATGTATGGCCAAACCCTGGAGCAAAAACCATTTTATGAGCTTGTTAGAAACGCACAGATTATTCATGTCTTCTCACTCATTCTACAAAATTATGAACACTCTATTTCATTTCCATATAAACCATTCCAAGGTAATCATATTATCATTCAAATGATTGCCTATATTGAGCATCACTTTAAAGACATCACTCTAAAACAACTAGCAGAACATTTTAATTTTTCTAGTAACTATTGTTCTCGAATGATAAAAGAATTAACTAGTGAATCTTTTACAGAGATTGTTCTATCAATCAAATTTACCAAAGCCAAAAATCTTTTAGAATCAACTACTTACCCTATTTCTCAAATTGCTACACAATGTGGTTTTAACAACATTGAACATTTTAATCGACTTTTTAAAAAGAAATTCTCAAAAACCCCTGGGCAATATAGAAAAGAGTTGTTATTATGATAGTTTACATAAACTTCCTAGAAAATAAGACACTTCTGAGATAAGAAGAATTCTCAGCTAATAAAAAGAGAGAGTCATATTTAGTGTGAGTTTCTCTTTTTTATTAGTTAATTTCTTGTTGTATTTCAGTAGGTTACAGCGTTTATAACCCAAACAAGCCTTTATCTAACCGAAGACTGATTCCACATCAACTTTGCGTTGTGCGAAAATCTGACTGCTTTCTTAAGCTGACGGCGTTTAAGTTTTCTTTTATCTTTCCATACTAGCTACTACTCAAAATTGATTGATAGTCCGCTAAGAGACGACAAGTTGACCTATTAGATAGGGCATCCCAAGTTTTCAACCATTATTTTTTCGATTTTCCGTCCAGAAAAGACCCCTTGTGAGTAGACAAACAAGAAGCAATTTCTAATGGTAAGTTTGTTTGATTTGTGTTACAGTGAAGATACATGAGATAGCCTTTTAAATAGTTCTTAACAACTATTTAAAGGCTATCTCTACAAAGCAAAAAGCAACAGCATCAAAACTGTTGCTTTTTGCTTTGAGTTACTTTTGTCTCAGACTCGTCTCCAATAATAATTGTTGCACTAAACATTTTTAACCAAAATGTTCCTGACTATGATTAATCCACGACAATCATTGATTTAATGGTTTTGCGGTCTTGCATATCTTTGTAGGCTTGGTTAATGTCATCCAAGCGATAAGAATAAACGAATTGAAAAGTACAAGTCTAAGTGGTATGCATAAAAAAGGTCAGTAGCACATTTATTTGTACGACTGACCTTATAAAACAAACACTATTTTTAGATATAACCTGTCTACTTGACAGGGGGCATATCAAGATCGAATGGGATTTACTTAATTTTACCGTATTAATACTATTTTTGTCTGCTACTTCAAATCTCTTTATTGCAATATTTTTGACCTGCCGTATTATCTTTCTAGCTGTAGTTTTTGCAAAACCCAATCTCATTAATTCTTTATAAGTTATTGTCTTCATAGAATACCTCTATTCTATCCGAAATTATTCGGATGCATGTTACTCAGAACTAAGTTTCACGACATTAGTTGATTTGGAAATCAACATAGGAGTCTCACCTGCTCCTTTTTCGACTAGAGCCTGAACATTCAGAAGTATCGTTAACATTATTTGTGTCATGGAAAATTGGTTTCCAGTCAATTTTTGAATTCGGTATTCCCCCGCTCATTCCATCGTGTATCTGTTTCAGCTGCTTGACAAACAAGTTCCTCCTTGATTTATTCATTTTCGAAGGACTTAAAGAATACATAGAGTGAAAAAGTTCTCGGTCTGTTTCACACTTTATGCGAATCTTCAAGCATGTTTTTTAACTTACTACGAACTTTATCTCTTAATCTAGAACTTTTAGATGGACTGTTTTTTAACTCTTCAGCAACTTAGCGTAATATTTTTTCCTGAAAGTATATAGATTCTATCAAAAGCATCTCACTATCATTCAGTCTCGGAAGTGATTCTGATAGTAGCTCTAATATAATTTTTTTCGACAATTTTTTCACTATCTATAGTCAAATCAAGCAATATATCTTCCAATCTAAAGTTTTCTTTTTCAAACAATGAAGACGGAAGTACGGAAAATAAAATCTCACGTCTTAGTAAATTATTTTGATGATTTACTAGATTCCAGTAGCCACTGTATACCGTTTTATCAACAATAATCTTCCGCCCTCATACAATTAAATAATATTCCATAGTATTCCTCAATTGCTATATACTTTTATGACCAGTTGGAAGGCTCCGTATCCTATTCATACTTGAAACTCTCTTTATTTCCTCCCTACAAAGATTTGAATTTTGTTGCTCCAATGTTAGAAATGTCATGACTGATCGTAGAAGGATTTGCCACAACGGTTCCAATTTCTTTCTCAAATTCTCTGATTGAGCCATCTTTCATTTTTTATGAAATTTTAGTCTCTATTATTGAACTAGGAATGCTGATCCGATTATTCCGTTATTTCCACTATCTATTTTTGAGATGATAATATTATTTAAAATATGTTTCTGTTCATGATGCAAAGATAATCCCAAAACGGTCTTTATATCTTCTATAAATCTGGGTTATTTTGTGCGACACTACCACCCAAAACGATTATTTTAGGATCCAGTAAACAAATCATATTATGAATCGCTTGAACCATACCATCTCTCGCATTAGCAATAATAGCCGATGCTGTAATATCTCCTTTACGCCAATTATCAAACACTGCCTTGGTTGACAAATCTTCACCATACATTTGCTTCCCTTGGCGTTCAATAGCTGGTCCTGAGCAGGAGATTTCTAGACCACTTGTTCTTCCGAAACTCCGAACTGGCATAAAACCGATTTCGCCCGCAAAGCCAGAGCCTCTTAGAATTGTGTTATTTATGATATTGGTAGCTGCAATACCTGTAGAAATAGTAATATAACCAAACATATCCTCTGCTTTTAGAGAAAGCAATCTATATTCTGCATAGGCCGCTACTTTCACATCATTGTCAATTTTTATTGGAATATTTCCAAATTCTTCTTGAAGTTGCTTCACAACAGGAAAATTCTCCCATGGAATGTTGTTTTGAAAAACTGCAACTCCATTTTCAACATCAACTTTTCCTGGCAAGCCAACTCCAATACCTGCAATATCCTCAATATTCAGTTGCTGACTGTTTAGTAGTTCTCGAATAGCTGTACACACGCATTGAAATAAGGTTTCTGACGACTCTTTATTGCTTGGTACTTTTAAACTATAAGCCACATGACCTGTATCATCTACCAGTCCCACAGCAACTTTTGTACCACCAATATCTACACCTAAAGCATATTTGACTGCCATATGACCCTCCTAGTTTCTCTGCGCAATCAGAATTGTATATGGAGCTAGTTCATACTCTGTTTCTGACAGGACTTTATAGTCACCTTTAACCAACTGATACTCAGAAAGATTGATCTTATCTAACTGGATAGTGGCTGAATGACTAGCTGGGTTCCGAAGCGAAAGGATTTCTTTCCCTGCTTCTTCATCAATACATCTGTAACCATAAATTTCAAACGCTGACGGTTTGCCACCAATCATTTGACTGTGTTTTAGAGTTGAGTAATTGTTCTCTATCCACTTGACAGCACGAGCATTGGCCTCCCAACGTTCCTGATCAAACATTGTATAGGAATAATGGAACTCCCAAAAAGCATTTCCACGAGTGGAAATAAACAGGAGATAGTCTTCAAACTCTTCTACACTGGCATACATTTGATGGTCCATGTACCAGGTATGAGCCGTACTTGCATAGACAGGTTCATGGTTATAAAGACTCCAAAGTGGCAATTGAATATCCCGTTTGGTTAAGAATTCTTCATATTGGCAATCACGGTAGGTAATCATCCGTTGAATATCATTCCCAGCATTTTCTGTAAAGCCAACATCCTGCGAAATTTGTATCCAAAGGCTGTTAACCCATTGTAAGAACCATGGGCTTGGATTGACATAAGAAGTCAAGTTTAGCCAGCAATCTCTATCTCCACGCTCTGCCCTCAAATCTTTTAACAAGCCAATCAAGAATTCATAAACAGGCGTCATGGTGTGCATGGAAAATTTACCACTAGAATCTGTTTTTTCTGGCTTCAGCAACCAACCATCAATTTTCCAATAGCTGATATCATATTTTTTTGGTAATCCAACATTTTTTGCTTCATTCGCTCCAAATAATTAAAATCACCAATATTAACATCATTTGACAAAGAATTCTTACTACCGAATTCTGGATGAACCTCCAACCAGTCACTCATGATAACTTCTGTTCCGTTATAGCCTCCACGTGGCCCAATCCAAAGGCCAAGACTAGCACCCAGATTATTTACGAGAACTTTTACCTTTGTTAGACCGTTAGGAAACTTTTCATTAAATTCCCAAACACTTTGGTAATCACACCAGCCATCATCAACGACATAGGCATCCAACTTCACACCATTATCTTCAAATCCGTGTGAAATTTCCTCAAAACTCTTTACAATAATCCCTTCATCAATGGCAGTCATATGGTCATACCAAGAATTGTATTGTTTTCTGAAGTAACTTGGCTGAGCAATTCCACTAATGTAGGTAAAGAAATCCTGTTGAATGCTTGACTTCTCAAATCCAGAAGCCGCACCAATAACAACTGGCCAGATTTTTTTCGGCTCTTTAATCTCATATCCGACATAGTAGCGAGAAAAATAGATCTGATCTACCAGTCTGTTTTCTCCCATTGGAAACTCCATACCAAAGAAGAAAGACTTTGCATAAATCGGTTGCCCCAACTCTACATAATAGCCAGAAAATCCAGCCATTTCTTTAATATCTTCTTGCTGTTTCGGAATATATACCTGCTCTAAATTTGCAAAACCAAACTGCTCCGCATCCATATAATTGATTGTTTTAGAAGATGACAGAATAGTAACCTCTTTAGCAAGTACATCTTCTCGTCCTGAATATAGAATGGTTAACTGGATTTCTGAATGATAGAAACTCACCAAAAGAGTTTCATTGGTTTGTTCGACAACATGAGCTGTAAAATCCTCAGAGCTGAGCTGGCTTCCATCACAGAAAGAAACAACGAATTCCGTATTTTTTTCGTTTCCAATGGGTTCATCAAGCTTTTTATTCAAGAGATGGGAAGTATAAAACTTCCCATCTTCTAATTTAAAATAGCGTGCCATATGTTTATTTTCAATCTTCACTATCATCACCTACTAATTCAATCTTAATCACACTATCTACGCTGTCTGGCAAAGGATAAGTAAAGTGAGGAATATCACCGTACTGGGCAAAACAAATCCCTTCGTAAGCATTAGTTGTCCAGCTCTTAGAAATCTTCACTTCACTACCATCATGAAGGAAACTCATCCTTTTTACTTTGCTTTCATCGATACCAATCAAGGCAAGTGGACCAATTGGCTGTTCGAAGACATGGGCATAAACCGTATTCCCTTTTTGAGTATAGTAGCCCCATTCTGCTTAGGTAATGAACTAACGCCACAACCATAGATAGATTCACCATTCTTATCCAGCCATTTTCCAAAATCATTTAGAATTTCCTGACTCTCTTGATTGATAATACCTAGTGCATCTGGACCTACATTCAGAATCATATTCCCATTTTTACTTACACACTCAACCAACTTACGAATAAGTGTCTTGGACGATTTGTAGAGATGATCCGTAGGATTGTAGGCCCAGTTATTATTCATGGTTAAGCAAAGTTCCCAAGGAATCGGCTCACCATGGATATTTCGAATTCCTTCATGCGGAACAATCTGCTCTGGACTGACAAAGTCTCCAGAATAAAGATTGATATTATCCGTTACAATACTTCCAAATCCTTCTCCTGATGTTTCTAAACGATTGTCAACAACTACATCTGGTTGATGCTTACGTACAAGCGTAATCAAATCTGTTGCACGCCACTTCTCACCGAACATTTCTCCATAAGAGTAGTCAAACCATAGAATGTCCAGTTTGCCATACTTAGTGACAATTTCTTCTACTTGATTGTGTAAGAAAGCCAAGTAGTTATCAAAGTCAATCTTCTCACCTTTGAAGGCTTCATTCTCGCGCATGGGGTGAATCATATCGCCATATTTCGGATAATCTGGATGATACCAGTCAATCAGACTGAAGTATAGACCTACTTTTAATCCTTCTTCTCGTACCGCTTCAACAAACTCAGCCACCAAGTCCTTTCCAATTGGTGTGTTTGTAGCCTTGTAGTCAGTATAGGCTGAGTCAAACAAGCAAAATCCATCATGGTGCTTGGCGGTCAAGACCATGTATTTCATACCTGCCGCCTTTGCCGCTTTTGCCCACTCTCTCGGATTGTATTTGACAGGATTAAATGCCTCAAAAAATGGTTGATAGTCCTCAATAGATAATTGCTGGTGGCTACGAATCCATTCCCCTTTTCCAGGGATAGAATAAAGTCCCCAATGAATGAACATACCAAATCGATCTCTTCGAAACCATTCGGTCCGTTTATTTATTTCTTGTAAATTATTTTTTGTCATCCTTTAACTGCTCCTCCTCCTAAAGCTTCAATAAAGTATTTACTTGCAAATGCAAAGAGTAAAATTGGTGGTAATATAATCACAACAATAGCTGAGAAAAGACCATTATAATTGGTATTAAAGCTAGTAGTGAATTGTCCAAGTAAGGCTGGAACCGTCAACTCATCTTTATTGATAATAAGCATTGAAGCCCAGTAATACTCATTCCAGTTGTTAATAAAGGCTAAAATTGCTGCTGTTAAAATGCCAGGCCTAGCAATTGGTAGCATGACTTTCCAAAATGTCTGAGCATAGCTTGCTCCGTCAATTTCAGCAGCTTCTTCCAATTCTTTAGGGATGATTGCAAAGTAGTTTTTTATGATAAAAAAACTCATGGCAATACCGCTACAAGAGTAGACAAAAATCAGAGCTACTGGTGTATTATAAATCCCCAGAACATTTACTAGGCGATAAACTGGAAATGTCATTGCTGTAGCAGGAATAAAGAGAGTTGAATACAACATTGCAGTTATTAGCTTTTTCCCACGGAAATCCATTCGAGCTATGACGTAAGAAGACATAGAAATCATGATGATACTAATAATCACAGAGATTGAAACTACTTTAAAACTGTTCCAAAAGTAATCCAATACATGTAGTTCTGTAAACACCTTGATATAACCATCAAAACTTAAATCAGTTGGCAAGCTAATACCAGGATTTTTCATTGGATCTGCTTTTAAGGAAGAGAGGAAAATCCATAAAATTGGAAACACTGAAATCAAGCAAGTAATAACCATATAAGTATATATAATCAATTTTCCTGTTTTGGAAAGACTATTCAAACGACTGTCCATACGCTCTCTCACTTTCTACGTTTACTTTCTTTGAATATCAGATTGATAGACAAAATGATTAACATCCCGCCTAGAATCTGAACCACACCTATGGTGTTAGCTCTGGCGTATTGTGTCCGAGAGCTGGATACTGCCAACTCCCTGATGATAAAACTGATACTTTTTGTTCCTGCTGCACCATTTGTTAGGAAAAATACTTCGTTATACAGTAGGAAACCTGAGGTTGCGGCCATAATCGCTACCGTTTTTAATGTATCTTTTATCATTGGAATGGTGATATACCACTCCCTTCTCCAACCTGTTATATTATCTAAAATCGCTGCTTCATGAATTTCTTGTGGAATGGCAAAAATTTGACCTAAAATCATAATGGTTGATGTTCCTGCAAAGAAAACATAGGCACAGGTCATCGCAATAATATTCCAACCAGGTGTCAATAAAATGGCATCCGAAAATTCAGGGTTAAAGAAACGAATAACTTGGTTAACGACTCCATAATTTGGATTGTAAATTTGGAGAAAAATTAAGCCCATGGCTGCACTAGAAATAATACTTGGAATAATGTAAAGATTCCGTGATAGTTTCCACCAGCTAATTTTTAGATAAGGCGATAGCTACTGATAATGAATGAACTTGA
>ENA-OQIC01000121-OQIC01000121.1-human-gut-metagenome-genome-assembly--contig:-NODE-121-length-33519-cov-2.225982_pt1 | contig 33519 bp, 34 predicted proteins | sample MGYA00242572_ERZ504736 | MGnify/ENA primary metagenome ERZ504736 (study PRJEB26092, sample SAMD00036201) | human gut metagenome | host: Homo sapiens | study: EMG produced TPA metagenomics assembly of...
TGTATTTATCCGGTTCGATTACTTCATGTACCCACTTTTCATACTGTGTTTTAGTCAGCCAAACCGGATGGGCTGTCTGTAGAAACTTTTCTTGAGCTCCGGTAGCGTATGAACCCATTACAGCTCCATCCCGGTAGATTTGTTTGCCGAACTCCTCGACAGTAGCAGGAAGCCCGCCGACATCATAACCTTCGGTGCGTAGCCTTTTCAGAAAGTTGTAAAGTGACGGAATCACTTCCATTCCACTGGCCAATAATGCATCTTTGCCCGGTGTCTTGAAGTAACAGATGGCGATACGTTTATCCGAGTTGGGTTTAGTACGTAAATCCAGATATTTGTGTACATGGCTGATGAAGTTATCCACTCTTTCCATTTCCGGTTCGTGCAGATAATATCCGCTTTTGTGTAAATTCTGTGTAGCAATTAACAAAGGTGTCATTCCTCCGTCTATTTCGGGGACGAGGACACGAGCTGTAAGGGTTCCGCCACTGACGGGTTTCATCGGATCAAGCCACTCTTCCCGTGACTGAATAAGGGGGAAAGGATTGAAAATGGGGATATTTTCGGTATGCAGCCAGTTAATCAGCGAATCATCTCCAAGTCTTCCCATGGGAAGGTAAACCAATGCATCCGGATGTAGAGAACGTAGCATCTCTTCCCGCTTTTCCTTTCCTGCTATGGGATAAACATTAAATCCGGCTTGTGTCATTTTGGATATTAATGTGTCTACATGTGCTCTGTTACCTTCCATTGGAAAACTGACTCCGGAGATGAAAGCGATTTTAGGTCCGTTTTCATGGAAAATACCTTTTTGACGCAGGTATTGTTCAAGGGCTTTCTGAGTCTCGAAGTATTTTCCATATTCTTGATGATAAAATAGATTGTTGGGTAGGCGAAGAGGGGCATCAAAAGTTTCAATGTTCCAGCGTGTCGGTGTGGCAATGTGTCGGAGATAACGTAATCCGTTCCGGTAATTCTGTCGGCAGGCATCCCCGAAATATTGCATAAGCATGGCTTCCTGCTCAGGGGTGATATTCCTGTTGATAATTGTATTGAAGTTACGCAGTGAAATCGTGAAAAGTGGAATACCGGCCGATGCGGCACGTTCCGCCTCCTTCATTTGTCGATCGTTCAGGTTGAGGCTGCGTCCATAGAGAACTACGGCATCATAGCCTTAAAGGACTCCAATTTTTCGGTTTGTATGCAAGTAACTTCTATATTCCGGCTATCGTTGTTCAATACTATGTCGGCAGCTTGTGCCGGTAGCGGATTGACAATCAGGATCCGTGTCGGGGCCATCCAATAGCGGTAGCCGATAGTAAAGGCAATAGCCAGAAGCAATACGCTTCCGGCTATGTACAGTGTTCTTTTATGACGAAATAAGGTCAATACTTTCATGTTATCTTCTTGTTTTCTTTCTGCATTTTCGTTCGATATATCTCACTCCGAGTACAACTCCGCTTAATGAACAAACCGTGCCGCCAAGCAGCAATACCCACAGTACACTTTTACGAAGTGTAGGAGAGGAGTTCAGTCCTTGTATGCGTAGTCTGTGCAAAGCGGTATACATCCAGTATTTCCAACGGGCAGTGCTATTGACGTATCGGACTGTGGCTGTTTCCGGATGAATGTAATAACAACTGTGGTCGGGATCGTCTACTGTGATTTCCATACCGGTAATAAACTGCGGTCGCGATACATCCTACTCATGTCGCGGTAGTAAGTTTCGAATTTATCAATCAATTCGACCTTCAGATGGATGCTGTCCCCATGGATTGTCCTTACTGCGTCAGTAACCTGTTTTTGTCCAAATTCAACGGATGGGCAGAGAGTCGGAGGCATCGATGTACAGATCTCCTTCACTCCGTTTTACTATGTAGTAGGGTTTTGAACGGAAATTACTCCATTCCACCTGGCGTACGTCCGGATATTCGGTTAGTATTTGCCGATAATCCAATAGATACTGATCTGGTTTGGGTGCTCCCTTCTTTATTTCCCGTGTGGGGTTCCTGTCCAATACCGGTTTGCTGATCCATGCCGGCACTTCCGCCAGTGACATCATACCGCTGAAACAGAATGTCAGAACAAAAAGTCCAAAACAATTCCCGTTACATAATGCCAGTGATACCACTTTTTACGATAGGGTGAGAATTTTCCTTTTTGCTTTCGTGATCGACGCCATACATCAATACCTACCCACAATCCGGCAATAGTCATCAGGCATCCGATACCGGATAACCAGATTACCGTAATGCTCCATAAAGCGGCATCTTGGCGGAGCAAGTAAAATAAACCCAATGAGGAATGGCTCCCAGCCATGCCCAGAAACGTTCGTTACGGGTAGTGAACTGCAAGACTTCTCCGCTTTGCGAACCAATGTATAGCTGGTGCTTTTCTGTGTCGGCAAAGTGAAATTTATAGATGGGAAACTCTCTTTTCAGACTGCCGAAGGGTATCCATTGATCCAGTCGGTTCAAAGTATCGATTCTGTCTATCGGTGCGTTACACCATAGAGAGGCTACCCGGTGGATGCGGCTTCCGTCTATAACCGGAAGTGCCTGAACGGAGTCGGCCGGAAGATTGTGTTCACCTTTGTCCGTACGGATATGGAATATGGTTTGTCCGAGGTATCGGTCTAAACGGATTCCCTTAACTTTTTCTCCTTCGGGCAGGCGAGAAGTAATTTCACTGACAGAAGGCAGAGAAGGAGACAGAGGCTCCAGCTTTTCTAATTTTTCAGCTTGTGATGCACGTGGAAATCCGTGGTACATCATGACAAAAGCCGATAGGAACCAAACTAAAAACAGGATACTGAGCAGTGTGCCCAGTACCCTGTGAATGGTATACATGAATTTCGTGATCATCATTATAAAGTATAAGATGCGGAAAGCATGAAGTTACGAGGCATGCTTGGTATTAACTGATTACCAAGTGCCTGATTACAGTATTCTTTATTGAACAGATTATTGATGTTGACTCCCAGGCGCACATTGCTCTTTAATGTATAAGAGAAACCGAGGTCGGTCAGCCAGTAAGCATCGAACGAGCTCGTATTATCCGAGTTGCGGTATACTTTGTCCTGAAAACTGGTAGAAAAGTTTACTCCCAGTCCCTTTAACACGCCTTTGGATACGGTGTAAGCGCCAAAAGCATAGAATGTGTTTTTAGGAATGTAGGCATATTGTTTGCCTTTGCTTGAAGTGGTCGGCATATAAGGGTTGTCGGCTAAATCGCGTACTTTTGCATCGGTATATCCGTATCCGGCGCTTATCGACAAGTTGTAGATGGGACTCCAGGTAATGTCAATATCGAATCCTTTGGAATCCATTTTGCCTACTTGTCCCACAACTTTCTTGTCCAGTTCTACGCCGTTGGCAATATCGCCTTTGTTGGCAAGAGTCTGGCGGATATTATCCTTATTGATATAGAACAAACTTACGTTAGTCTGCAATGTACGTGTGATCTCGTATCGTGCACCCACTTCTACCTGGAAACCTTTCTCCGGCTTGAATACCTCTTTACCATTTACGGGAGTGAACTCTTTTCCATCCTTGTCGATATAAATGGTGTTAGCGTCATAAAATGCGCGGATAGGCTTGAAGTAAGTACCGTATGAACCGTAAACAGATAGTTTTTCAATAGGCAGATATACCAATCCGGCACGGAAGGTGAAGGCACCATTGGTTATTTTATTATAAGCATCGTCATCCGGTTTATCATAATGGCGTCCTCCGTCACTGGTGTTCAGGTTAGCAGTCTTATACATAAAAAGATCGTAACGTCCGGCCAGCATCATTTTCAGTTTATCACTGAATTCCACCAAGTCTTGCAGATAAAATCCGTGGGTAAATGTTTTCTGTGCAGTAACAAATCTGAAAGGAGCTTCCATCCAACCAATGCTGTGAGGGTTGTATACCGAGCCATGTCCTGTGGTTCCGGGACCGGTGGCTCCGGTGCTTCCATTGCCATAGGCCATATAAGAGTCACGCATCAAGGATACAAAAGAATAACCGCCCAAATAGTTGTGTGCAACGTCTCCCGTATAGAACTTTCCGCTTGCCTCCAATTGATTGTTCACAGTTTTAGCGATATGTGAAAAGCGTAGCGGGTAACTGTAGTAGATGGAGTCCAGGCAGATATACTTTTTGGTATCATTGCCCTGTTTGTCTTTGGTCATGTAATAATGATCATAGATGGGACGGTCGCTTGTGAGGTAGTCCAGTGATTCGGTACCGAAGTAGTCAATGTCGTCATAGGTATAAGACAATTTCTCCATCAATTTGAAAGCTTCGCTGAATGTGTGCTTATACATGGCGGAAGCATTGAATCCACGGTTGTACATAAAGTCCGATTCACTGTTGTAGCGGGCTTTCTTGTTCAGTCCGGGCAGGGCATCCCCCTTACTCAGATATTTGCTGCCGTCTGTGGCTGAGAGGATGTCATAAGACATTGTGGAGGTAAACCGATTTCTGTCGGATAGAAATCGCGGTTAGCTCCGATACGGATATCCAATTCGTCATTTTCTGTCAAATGCCCTCCTAAGGCAGATAGCCGGAGAGACGTTTGGTAGCATTGCTTCTCCATCCCTCCTGATCCTGCCAATTGACGCTGGCACGGTAGTTCAATGGTCCTATCAGTTTACCACCCAAAGCCATTGTGGCCTGCTTGTTATAGTAACTGCCATAAGCCAGGCGGGCATAGACACTTTGCTTGCTTACAGGAGCCTTGCGGACAATATTAAGGACACCACCCACAGCGGATTGTCCGTAGAGTACTGAAGCCGGACCTTTTAACAGTTCGATGCTTTCCACAGCCGATAAGTCCATGAACGGATAAGAGTTGTCAATAGACGAGCGTTCGTCACGTACCCCGTCTACCATGATTACAGAATTATCGAATCCACGGATTGAGAATTGGGTAAACGCTCCGTAAGAGGTACGAAAGCGCACACCGGGAAGGAAACGGGAGGCTTCCTGTATATCCCGGATGTTTCGTTTCTCAAGCATTCCGGAAGTAATGGAGTTGGTTGAAATAGGAATGAACTTTGCCGGAACATCCAGTTTCAAAGCATCGGTCTTGCGTCTGTAGTTGGTTGCCACTACTACTTCGTTGATTGAAAATACAGAATCGTTGAAGTTAGTATATTCTTTATTTTTCTGTTGTGCCTGTGAGGGAAGTAATAGAGCACTCCCCAATGCAGCTAATATGATTCTTTTCATTCGTCTTTGTCTTTTGCATATTTGGCTTTTTTCTTCATTATATCCACCATTTTATGCTTTAGCATAAATTGGGCATGATCGATAAACAGTTGTTGGATGGCGGGTATTTCGCCCAACCCCTGCATACGTACATCTACTTTCAAACCTTCTTTTTCAAGGGCTTCTTTCCAGTCGACGGCTATATCGTTATTGGCGTGATCACCTGCCACAAACATGAACGGAACCAGCGTAACCTGTTTCGTTTTGTTATCTTTGAGTTGCTGAAGCATGGTGTCGAAAGTAGGATAACCCTCGATAGTGCCTACATGAAAGTTTTTTAATCCTTTGGCTTTCAGCATGTAGTCGATCATTGCATAAGTGGCGGTACTGGGAGTGTAGGTTCCATGACCCACAAGTACTACACTTCCTTTTTCCGGTTTGCCTGCACCGAGGATATCTACTACTGCCTCAGCATCTTCTACCGAATAGAGCAGCGGGTTACCTACCGGATCTCTTTAAAAAACGGCTACTGAAGCAACATCACGCCTCAATGATTCCATTTCAACGCCTTCTATGATATTGGTGCTTTGCACAATGACGTGTGTATAGCCATCTCCGAGAAGTTTCAGCAGCGCTTCCAGCGGATTAGGTTTTTCAATGCCACGAGCTTTGAGGCGGCGCATTACGATACGTGAGGTATAAGCTTCACGCATTTCCATTTGCGGAAATGCTTCTTTGGCTTTCGCATTGATGGCATCGATCGTCTTGGTGCGGGTGTCATCATAGGTAGTGCCGAAGTGTACCATAAGCAAGGCGGCTTTATCACCCGGCTGCATGCCGGCCAGCATATCGGAGGCCACGAAGTTCCCCCCTTCGTGCGCAGAGCAGAAGAGGGAAACTAACAAGAATAAAGAGAGAATATATGTTTTCATTGTTTATTTCTTAAAACGAAGGGTTAAACTTACATATGCCATACGTCCCGGAGAGAGGAGTGCGTAGTTCACACCGTTAGGACGGGTATCACGTTTGTTGAAAATATTGTCGAGGCCCATACCGAAGTCCAGTCCCAAGTGTTGGAAACCTGTCAGTGAGTGTTTCACATTCAAGTTCCATACGCCATAGCCCGGAGCGTCGCCGTAGCTATGTCCCGGGTGGAAGCGTTTGCTTTGGAAACGACCGTTGATATTTACGTTCAGCATATAGTCGTTCCATGCATGTGTGTAGTTTCCTGCTACGGTTCCGGTGTGGCGTACCGAGCGGTCTATGTTACCCCATATACCGTCCACACTCTTGCCACGTGCATAAGCGTAAGCATAGTTTCCGTTCAGGCTGAAGCCTGCGCCGAGGTTGGTGGCTGCGTTTACTTCAAAACCTCTGACAACACCTTTGTCGAGGTTACCATAAAGTTTGTAATTGGCTAATGCCTTTGTTTCAGAGTCTGTCAGATTGAATTCTTTCTGGGCCTGAGCACGTAACTCTTCACCGTTAGGAAGATCTACAAGTCTATATGTAGTAGAATTAATCATATCATCTATATAATTCAAATAACCGGTAACAGAGACATTTAAGCGGTTTGTATTGTATTCCAAGTTAACAGAATAATAATTACTGTGTTCCGCTTTCAAATCTTTATTACCTTGTGTGATCGTTTTGCCTTTATTCATATAATAATAAAGTTCGTCCAGACCGGGGGCACGGTAACCGGTGGAGTAAGTACCACGAATATTGAAAGCACCTACTGAATACATCACAGCCACTTTCGGAGTGAAGCGTCCGCCTGCCAGCTCGTGATAATCATAGCGTACGCCGGCAATACCGGTCAGACAATTCCATAATTTAATTTCGTGTTGCGCATAAGCGGATGCCGTATACACTGACTTGTCCACCCTTGCACTGGGACGATCCAGGCTTTCAGAGCGGTAATCCACTCCCAGTACCGTCATGTTGTTTTTGGCAAAGTTGAAGATTCCCTTTAGCTCTGCATCATAAAAGTGCTGCTCTTTGGTTTTGGCGTAATCTCCAATAGCAATCTTATTTTTATCGTCAGCTACAGTATATTTGTAATTCTGCATATAGTTATCATTCATCAAATCGAGTTGGATGGAAGAACGCTTGTTGATTTTGTAACGTCCTCCTAAACCGAAGTTATACGATTCGTAATGTAGATCATACTTGGAACCTCCATCGATATCCGCTGTGTATACAGGGCGGTCCGTCAACTTCCAATAGTATCCTCCGTTAGCATAGAACGAGAGCTTTTCAGTCGGTTCGAACGTGAATTTCTGGTTTACCAGATTAGAATGGAAACCATTGGATGTAGCTGATACGGTCGGTACTGTCGATACATTACCTTTTTTATCAGTAACATATGCCAGATCGCTGTTCTGCCATCCTGCACTTTGTTCGTGTTTATAGGAGGTATATGAGCCGAACTTTTCTGTTGCAATATCCGCATTTACCATTTGTGTCAGTTGGCGATGATCTTCATATCGGGTGGTAGAAGTCACCTGCATCAGTTCTTTCGGTTCGTTGGTGATGATATTGATCACACCGGCAATGGCGTCAGAGCATAGAGTGACGAACCGGCACCATCCAGCACTTCGATGCGTTTCACACGGCTCATATCAATGCGTGAGAGGTCGATATTATTAGATGTATCTCCGGTCAGTTTACGTCCGTTGATCAGAATCAGCACATATTTATTGGAGAGTCCGTTCATCATCAGGTAAGATCCCATTGAGTTGGTAGAGAACGAAAGAGAAGGAACCAGCATGGTCATTGCCTGCTGAAAGTCTGTGATACCGGCTTTCTTTATTTCATTGGCGGTTACTACTTCCACCGGTGCCGGTGTGTTTTTGAGCCTTTGGTGTGTACCGGTACCTGTTACAACTACAGGATTCAGGTCAACACTCATCTCTGTCTTCTTGCCTGTCGCGTGTTGTTGTGCAAATGCACCCATTGCCGCGCATCCTCCATGAGGATGGTCAGTAAGCATCTTTTGTTCATTGATGTTTTTGAATAATGTGTTAGTAAACGGCCTTCCTGACCCCGGGAGGGCACTGTTATCTATGTCTGCTTCGGCAGGTTTCCTGACTATCCCTTTTTGAAAAGCTACCTTCCCTCATGCTTTACAGGCTATGACAGTGGTATATGTAGAAATGCTTTTCTTATCTTCTTCCGATTATGATGGCAACAGTAGAAGAGCAGGGGGATCACAGTAGCGGGCACTGTTCGGGATTTACACCCGATTCCCTTTTATGCAACGAACAGAAAGTTCGGTATGCATCACCTAAGCGGCTGCAAATATATACATTTATTAGATTATATAGAAATAAATTAAAAAATATACCGATTAATAGGTACATATAAAAAAGTCCTGATAGACGCTTTGTTTTTGGAAATTTGACATTCTGCATCCTCCTTTTAGAATCTCTATTTTGATGAAAAAGAGGCTCTAAAAGAGGAAGATGCCGATTCAGCCTTTATTGAGGCACTGATGGAAAGGGAGCCGGATTCTCGCTGTCGGAGTGTATAAAGGAAGATGAATCTTATATTTTTCATTAACAATTCTTCATCTATTGGTTTTTATCCTTATCTTTGTCCCGAATTGGTTTCGAATGAAGACTTTCGTCATTCGGATTAAAAGGGAATCGGGTGTAAATCCCGGACAGTCCCGCTGCTGTGAAGCTTCATCGATATCTTGAAACAATCCTTTCGCCACTGACGTGGGGGGAATACCTCCGTCGGGAAGGCTTCAAGATTAGAAGTCAGTCAGAAGACCTGCCGTTCATCAAAGGCTGTTTTTACTCGTGGGATTAGGAAAGCAGTACGAAAAAAGTATTTAATCAGGAAAAAAAGAAAGGTGGTGTGCCTGTGAAAAAGGTATGTCCGTGTTGTGGTGCTGTGTTTCAATGCCGGCACGACAATATATTATTATGTCATTGTGCTACGGTAAAGCTCGACTCGCTGCAACGTGCTTATATCAAGGAGCATTTCCCGGACTGTTTGTGTCACGATTGCCTAAAGAAAATACAAGAAGGGGAATTGGCCTGTAAGGCAAATCTTTCTTGTACGGATGGTGTGGGTGAAGTAACTGATCGACTCTCCGGGGATATGTAAACAAGTATTCAATCAACATAACTTTTTATACTATGGAACTTTTAAGAAACCTGTTTGAGGGATACCCCAACCTTTGGGGTGGAGGAGTGGCACATTCCGTGCTTATCCTGTCGCTGGTCATTGCGTTTGGCATTATGCTGGGTAAAATAAAAGTAGCAGGCATCTCTCTGGGAGTTACCTGGATTTTGTTTGTCGGCATTGTCTTCGGACATTTTAATCTGAATCTGAACGAGCATTTATTGCACTTTCTGAAGGAGTTCGGACTTATCTTATTTGTATATTCCATCGGATTGCAGGTGGGGCCCGGATTCTTCTCCGCTTTTAAGAAAGGAGGATTCACCCTCAATATGTTGGCTATGATCGTTGTCTTTGCAGGAGTCATCATTACCCTTGCATTGCATTTTATAACCGGAATACCGATTACCACCATGGTAGGTATTTTATCGGGAGCGGTGACCAACACACCCGGATTGGGTGCTGCGCAACAGGCCAACAGTGACCTGACCGGGATAGATGCACCGGAGATTGCTTTGGGATATGCTGTAGCCTATCCGTTGGGCGTAGTGGGATGCATCATGTCGCTGTTAGGCCTTAAATACCTTTTCCGTATTAATACCAAGCAGGAGGAAGCCGAAGCCGAACAGGGACTGGGACATTTACAAGAGTTGACAGTACGTCCTGTTTCATTGGAGGTCCGTAATGAAGCTCTTCACGGTAAACGTATTAAGGATATACGTCCATTGGTAAACCGTAATTTTGTGGTATCGCGTATCCGGCATTTGAACGGAAAGAAAGAGTCGGAATTGGTAAATTCCGATACTGAGCTTCATCTGGGTGATGAAATATTGGTTATTGCGACTCCGATAGATATAGAGGCGATCACTGCGTTTTTCGGCAAACCGATCGAAGTGGAATGGGAACAGCTGAACAAAGAACTGATTTCACGCCGAATTCTGATAACCAAGCCCGAACTGAACGGTAAGACATTGGCGCAATTGAAGATTCGTAATAATTTCGGTGCCAGTGTCACCCGCGTCAACCGTTCGGGAGTGGATCTGGTGGCAAGTCCCCAGTTGCAATTACAAATGGGAGACCGTGTGACGATTGTCGGCAGTGAGTTGGCGGTGAGTCATGCAGAAAAGGTATTGGGTAATTCGATGAAACGCCTGAATCATCCGAATCTGATTCCTATTTTTCTGGGTATTGCCTTGGGATGTATCTAGGTAGCATCCCGTTTATGTTTCCCGGAATTCCCCAACCGGTTAAACTCGGTTGGCAGGAGGCCCGTTGATTGTATCGATTCTTATCAGCCGTTTCGGCCCGCAGTATAAGCTGATTACTTATACCACTATGAGTGCCAATCTGATGATAAGGGAAATCGGCATCTCGCTGTTTCTTGCTTGTGTCGGTCTCGGAGCCGGTGACGGATTTGTGGAAACCATTATCCATGAAGGCGGTTATGTGTGGATCGCTTACGGTATGATTATAACAATCGTTCCCCTGTTGCTGGCCGGTCTTATCGGACGTTATGCTTTCAAGCTGAACTATTATACGTTGATAGGGGTGTTGGCCGGTTCCACAACGAATCCGCCGGCGTTGGCCTACTCCAATGATCTGACATCATGTGATGCGCCGGCAGTAGGTTATGCTACAGTCTATCCGCTGACGATGTTCCTGCGTGTGCTTACGGCACAATTATTAATTCTTTCGTTAGGTTGAGTTCTAAATAATAATAAAGATAAGCAATGTGACAAGGAGAGTCTGGTGAAATGAAATGACTTATGTGCTTTCTCTTTCCTTTCTTTTTTGTACTTTTTGCGCCCGATTTAAAAAAAGTGAGCAATTTTATGACTACAAATGAATCTTTGATTTCCATATCCAAGTTCATTGCCGGATATTCGGCCCATTTGATGGGAGCAGGTGTGCATACCTCCCGTGTGATCCGTAATTCAAAGCGTATCGGAGAAGCCTATGGAGTGGATGTGAAGTTGAGTGTGTTTCACAAAAACATCATTCTGACTATCATCGACAACGAGACGCGTGAAGCCTGCAATGAAGTGATTGATATCCCTCCCCATCCGATCAGTTTTGAACACAACTCAGAGTTGAGTGCCTTGAGCTGGGAGGTTTACGACAAACATCTGTCTTTACACGAATTGTCGGATAAGTTCAACAAAATCATATCGGCACCGAAAATAGATCCGCTATTTGTTCTTTTACTGGTCGGATTTGCCAATGCTTCATTCTGTAAGTTGTTTGGTGGCGATATTATTTCTATGGGCATTGTCTTTTCGGCTACCATCACCGGACTTTTCCTGAAGCAACAGATGCAGAAGAAGAAAATCAATCATTATATTATTTTCATTGTTTCCGCTTTTGTTGCGTCGCTTTGTGCATCGACGGCACTGATTTTTGATACCACTTCGGAGATAGCTCTTGCCACCAGCGTGCTTTATCTGGTTCCGGGTGTACCGTTGATCAACGGTGTGATTGATATTGTAGAGGGATACATCCTTACGGGATTTGCCCGATTGACGGAAGCCGCGCTATTGATTGTCAGCATTGCGATAGGCCTGTCGTTTACATTGTTAATGGTTAAAAACAGTTTGATATGATAGCTTTAGATATTCTTTCCGATGGATTTTTTGCCGCAATAGCGGGTATTGGTTTTGGAGCCATATCCGATCCTCCGTTGCGGGCTTTCAAGATGATTGCGATACTTGCGGCAGCCGGACATGCCTGTCGTTATTGCCTGATGACTTTCCTGGGTGTCGACATTGCCACGGCTTCTTTGTTCGGGGCATTGGTTATCGGCTTTGGCAGTTTGTGGCTCGGGCGGAAGGTGTATTGTCCGATGACTGTGCTTTATATACCGGCATTGCTCCCGATGATTCCGGGTAAGTTTGCCTACAATATGGTGTTCTCGTTGATTATGAGTCTGCAAACAATGAACGAACCGGAGCGTCTGGGCAAATACATGGAGACGTTTTTCTCTAATGGCCTGGTTACCTGTACCGTTATCTTTATGTTGGCAGTAGGAGCTACCTTCCCCATGTTTCTGCTTCCTCACAAAGCTTTTTCCCTGACACGGCATTAATCAATTTATCTATTAAATAAAGAATCTATATTTTATGGAGATTTTCTGGAAAACTATTGCGTATTATAATTCTGCTACATGGATCTATCAGTTGCTGATCATTGTCGCCGGCCTGCTGTTGACAGTGATGCTTATAAAGAATCCCCGTCCGTGGGTAAAGATGGGCATGAAGCTATATATGATTTTTCTGTATTTGTGGATTGCTATCGCATATTATGCCATCTGTTGTGACGAGCGCAGTTACAACGGGGCGCTGGCTATGTTCTGGGTGGTTATGGCCACGATATGGGTATGGGATGCCATCACCGGATATACTACTTTCGAACGTACATATAAATATGATCTCCTTTCGTACGTATTGTTGATTTTACCATTTGTATATCCTTTGGTATCCATTGCGAGAGGAACTTACTTTTCCAGGCATTACATCTCCGGTAATGCCTTGCTCGGTAACAGTTTTCACGATCGGTCTGCTTTTGTTGTTCTCCCGTAAGGTAAATATGTTTTTGGTGCTGTTCCTGTGCCATTGGTCGCTGATCGGCTTATCGAAGACTTACTTCTTTAATATTCCGGAGGATTTCCTTTTGGCCAGTGCAACGATCCCTGCCTATATCTCTTTTCCGGGAGTATTTCCTCAACAACCTGCATGCCGATACAAAGCCTAAAGCAAAGTACATTAATTGGTTGCTTGTCTTTGTATGCGTATCTATCGGAATCTTACTTACCACCACCCTGTTTCTGGAGTTGATGCCGGGCAAGCAGCCGTAGCACTTTTTACCGGTAAAGATGCACCCTCACAGAGAAATATCCGTATCTTTGTAGGATAAAAACCGACAATAATGGAATGTAGGATGATTTCTCAATTTCTGATAGCGGCTCCTTCTTCGGGCAGTGGAAAGACAACGGTCAGTCGTGGATTGATGGCTCTGTTGATTAAGAAGGGACTGAAGGTTCAACCTTTCAAATGCGGTCCCGACTATATCGACACCAAATATCATACGGCAGTTTGCAGACGTCCTTCCATCAATTTGGATACCTTTATGGCTTCGGCCGGACATGTAAAGGAGCTTTATGCCCGTTATGCCACAGGAGCCGATGCCTGCATCACGGAGGGTATGATGGGGATGTATGACGGTTACGACCGTGACCGGGGTTCCTCGGCAGAAGTGGCCGGATTACTGAATTTACCTGTCATATTGGTGGTTGATGCCAAATCGGCCGCTTATTCGGTGGCTCCTTTGCTTTCGGGCTTCATTCACTTTCGTCCCGAGATCAGGATAGCGGGTGTTATATTCAATCGGGTAGGGTCTCCGCGCCATTACGAAATGTTGCAGGAAGTCTGTACCGAGTTGGGAATTGCCTGTTTGGGGTATTTGCCCAAACAGGAGAGCTTGGTACAGGAATCACGTTATCTGGGGCTGGATTTCAGCCATTCGAAAGGAACGGACGCACTGGAAGAGCTGACCGGATTAATGGAAAAGTACATCGACTATAACCGTTTGCTTGAGGAAACGAAACTTCCTGCTCCGATACCTCCTGTTTCAAATCTTTCTCTACAGGAAGATTTAAAGATTTCCGTGGCATGCAATTCGGAATCTTTCTCTTTCATTTATCAGGAACATCTGGATGTGCTTTGCCGCCTGGGAACCGTTATTCTCTTTAATCCGGAGGATAATCGCCCGTTGCCTGAAGGTACGGACTTGCTTTATCTTCCCGGAGGCTATCCGGAAAAGCATTATGAGAAATTGCGTCAGGCTTGGCAAAGGATGCAGTCTATACGTAACTACGCGGAGTCCGGCGGACGAGTACTTGCCGAATGCGGAGGAATGATTTATCTCTCTAAAGGCATTCTCCTTGACCGGTCGGAGCACTCGGACAGTGAGGTCGGGTTGCAGGCAGGGGTACTTCCGTTCTTTATCTCGAATCGTAAGGCTGACAGGCGCTTGACTCTGGGGTACCGGCAGTTCGATTATAACGGCCAACATCTTCGCGGACACGAGTTTCACTATACACAATTCGAGCCGAAACCGGAAGAGTCACTGGAATCTGTCACTCAGGTATACAATGCCAAGAGAATGCCTGTCAGTACACCTGTGTTCCGATATAAAAACGTGATAGCCAGCTATACGCATCTATACTGGGGAGAGATCGATTTACTTAAATTGTTTGAATGATGAAACGAATCTATACACGGACCGGTGACCGGGGAACAACCGGCATTCATGGCGGAGAAAGGGTAGAGAAAGATGATATCCGGATCGAGGCGAACGGGACCATCGATGAATTGAATGCAGTGATCGGCATTATCCGTTCATTGCTCCCTCAGGAGCATGACTGGCAGAAGTTGCTGCACCACCTCCAAAGAGAGTTAATGGTGGTTATGAGTCATGTGGCTACTCCATCCGCCATTCGCGATAAGAATCCGAATGTGCTGTCGCCCGGACTGGCGGCTTTCTGTGAGCAAGAGATGGATACAATGACTGCCGGACTGAAAGAGAACGGTTATTTTCTGTTGCCCGGTGGCACACCTGTCTCTGCTCAGTTACAGTTTGCCCGTACCGTAGCCCGCCGTGCAGAGCGGCGGCTCTGGACCTTGAATCGGCAAGATGCTGTTCCGGAAGAGATTCTGAGCTTTATCAATCGTCTGTCCGATCTGTTTTTTGTAATGGCACGCTTCGACATGCAACAACAGGACTGGCCGGAGGAACGCTGGCAGGCTTTCGCATATAAGACAAAGAAGAAATAAAAACAAGCATTCGTTCCAAATCCTTTCCGGCAGAGGGACAGGGAGGATGATATAAAAACGAAGTGAAAACACTCGGGCAGTAACTGTTTCCCTTCCAAAACAAAGCAAACATGATAATTAGTAAAATCCTTTGGGCGACATAGCAAACTAAACAGGATTTGTGCTTCGGCACAGATCGGATGGTGGGAAGTGAACTTCACTACAGGAAAGTGTTTTATTTCGGAAACCCTGCTTAAATCATTGGAAGTCAGTAGTGAATGGTTAGACATTGACGAGTTGATGTCTACCGTACGACAGGATTATCGTAAGCGCATTACGGATGAGTTTACCTCCATACCTCGGAAGGGGGTGTTCGAACAGACCTTTCCTGTGACTTCCGGTCGCGGTAATGTATTCTGGATACATTGTGCGTTGAGCATGGAGGAGGAGAATGAAGAAGGGCAATTGATCGCCACCGGATATGGCCAGCGGATAGAGAGTCCGGAGACACAAGGTTATCAATGTGCATGGAATCAGCGCATCAACAATTTGCTCTATTGCCAGAACTCCATTGCCAACTCGCTCCTGAAACTTTTGAGTAATGATACCGGTGACGAATTGTTTGAAGAAATGCTGGCTGACATTCTGTACTTCTTTAAAGGTGCCCGGGTCTACATCGTGCGCTACAACTGGAAAAACGGAAATCAAAGCTGCCTTTATGAAGTGGCGGCCTGTAACGTGATCACCCTGAAAGAGAAACTACAGAATATCTGTTCGGAAGATGCTCCCTGGTTCTATCAGCAGATACATGCTAATCGTCCCGTTATTTTGAACTCACCCGACGAACTGCCTCCGCTTGCCGTGCGTGATCGCGAAGTACTGGCCGAAAACGGGACAAACTCGATGATGCTGGCACCTCTGATGCGTGAGGAAGGGGTGTGGGGATATATGGGTATCGACATCGTAGACGGATACCGGAAGTGGAACAGTGAAGATTATCAATGGTTCTCTTCGCTGGCAAATATCATTAGCATCTGCATGGAGCTGCGCATCATCAAAGAGCGGGTGATGCACAGCGAAAAATTGTTTCACGATATATTCACCAATATTCCGGTGGGTCTCGAACTATATAATAAGGAAGGTGTGTTGCTGGACTGCAATAACCGCAACCTCGAGATATTCGGTGTCAGCGATAAGAGCCGGATCATCGGACTGAACCTGTTTGAAAGTCCCAATATGACCCGGGATATACATGAAAGCCTTCGGGCAGGCCGTCCCGGTACATTCCATCTGAAATACGATTTTGATGAAGAACGCAGGCTTTTTCAGTCGGAGCGAAGAGGGGTGATGGATCTCGACATACGGAGCCTGATGCTTTATGATGCGGAAGACAACCTGTCAAACTACCTGTTGGTCAATATCGATAATACGGAGCGCAACAATGCGCTGAGTAAGGTGCACGACTTTGAGAACTTCTTCTCTATTATCTCTGATTATTCCAAAGTGGGGTATGCCAAAATCAATCTGCTGGATCACACCGGATTCGCCGTTCGCCAGTGGTATCGTAATCTGGGAGAAAGCCATGATACACCTTTGGCGGACATTATCGGTATCTTTTCACACATGCATCCTGATGACCGTAAGTCAGTGCTCGATTTTTATGAAAAGGCGAAAGCGGGTACGGAACGCTTCTTTGACGGTGATCTGCGTATTCGTCCGGCAGATGGTTCGGATCGGTGGAACTGGATACACAAGTCTTCTATGGTGACTGCCTATCAGTCACCCAATCCACGGTTGGAACTGGTAGAGGTGAACTATGATATAACAGTCCAGAAAGAGACGGAAGCGGAGCTTCGGGCCGCACGGGACAAGGCGGAAGAGTCCAATCGGCTGAAGTCTGCTTTCCTGGCAAACATCAGTCATGAAATACGTACGCCGCTGAATGCCATTGTAGGCTTCTCCGATCTTCTGATGACGGTTGACGATCCGGCAGAGCAGGAAGAGTTCCGCCGGACCATACAGAAAAACAATACATTGCTTCTGCAATTGTTTTCGGATATCATCGATCTTTCAAAGATCGATGCGGGATCGTTTGAGTATATGCCGAAACCTGTCTGCCTTTATCAGTTCTGTGCCATGATGGTGCAGAAGATGAGGAACAAGGTGCCCGAAGGAGTCGAACTGCAGATTGACGAGGACTCACCGCTCGATGCCTGGTTCAGTGCCGACAGCGGATATCTGAATCAGGTGGTTACCAACTTTATGAGCAATGCGATTAAGTTTACGCATCGAGGCACCATCACTGTCGGCTATCGGATTGATGCCCGGCAGCAACTTGAAATGTTCGTAGAAGATACAGGTATCGGTATTTCCATTGAAAATCAGGAAGCTGTTTTCGACCGCTTTATGAAAGTGGACAGTTTTGTACAAGGTACCGGGTTGGGGCTTCCCCTGTGCAAAAGCATTATCGAGAAGATGGGCGGACACATTGGCGTAATCTCCGAGTTGGGGAAGGGTTCACGTTTCTGGTTCACGCTTCCAGCTTTTTCTTGTATACCCACACGCTGAGCCCGAAATAGACGATCACCTGTATCCACAGTGTAATGTATTCCGGCTGTATGTCTGCCATATCGGCTCCCATCGAGTTTAGCTTGACGAAAGCAAGCGTGGCGGGTGCGGCCGGGAGGATGTAATGTGCCATGCGCCAATACCATGGCATCAGTCCAGCGGGTAGGAGACTCCGGACAGGAAAATCAAGCCTACCGAGAAGAAAGCGATCATCAGCAGCGGAGCTTCCGAATCGGTGAAGTAACGCGAGGCTGCCAGCCCGAAGAAAGAGGTCGCCATCAGATAAGGTACCATCATAGCGGTAATGTACAGTCCGTTTCCGATATTGGGAATGCTGAAGAAGTGGGGTAATAATCCTAACAAGAACATGGAGAAGACCGTATAAAGTCCGCAGTACACAAAAGTCTTTCCGGCAACGAGACGCATTGCCCCTCCCAGAGTCCGCTTTATCCGCTGTCCTGCCCCCCGGAAGCAACGGTTCTGTGGAGCGGTGCTGATACTCGTCACCCGTCAGCATACCGATAACCATCAATAAGGTCTGGAAGATAATGACCATCATGACAGCTGGAATCAGATAAGAACCATACCCCTCGGTGTGGTTATAGAGTGCGGTGCCGGCCACGTTTACGGGCTTGGCCATGGCCACGGCAAGCAGTCCCTGCGGGGGAGGAATACGGCACCGTCCATGCGATGGGCATCGTTGATGGCAAGGTATACACGTGAAGTGGCTTCTTGCAGCGCTTCAAAATAGAGAAAGGCGTCTGTGGTGGCGTATAGTGAGAATACAGCCTCGCGTCCCTGGAAGACACGGGTCTCAAAATCATGCGGAATGTACAGAATCCCTTGTACCTTGCCCTCTTTCATCCATTCGCGGGCTTCCCGATAGTCCATGGCTTGTGCGTATACGGCTACTTGCGGCGTGGCGTCGAGCCAACGGATGTATTGCCGGCTAAGGCTGCTGTGCGAGTTGTCGACCACTGCCACCGGAGCGTCGGTCACGATATTGGGAGCATACATATAGTTATAGAGCAACCCATAAACAAAGATACCTCCCATCAGTACCAACAGTACGGCATAGCTGGTGCTGATGGCACGAAACTCACGTGCGATGATAAAGGAAATCTGCGAAAGTTTACCGGATGTTTTCATATTTACGACTGATTATGGCTCGTCTGAGGTGCGGAAGCATCGCCAACGCCAATAACGGAAGATACAGAGTATCACTGCCGAAGGCCATAGGTGGATAAATCCGCCGCCATAGTAGAGCATGGTTTGTGTAATTTCGGTGTAATGGCGCACCGGAAACAGATAAGAGGCGTCGCGCACCAACGGATACATGTTGAGTACCGGAAAGGTGACACCGGATAAAGTAGCTCCCAGCGAGCCGACCATGGATACGATACTGATGATGATTGCCACGGCAGGGAACAGGGAGAAGATGAACAATGCCAGTGCCTGGGTGGCAATGATAAAGAGCACTGTCATGACGTTGAGCAGCAGCCAACTCCCTTGAAAAGGTATATGCAGGATGCCAAACATGACAAAGTTGCCCAATATACCGATCAGGCTGAAGATAAGCGTATAAGGCAACAGCTTGCCCGTAACGGCAACCGTGATGTCGCCGCCCGCCGCCTGCAACCATTGACCGGCTGTACCGAACTTTATTTCGCTTCCTACGGCATATACCGTGATAAGCAGTACCAACACCTGAAAGAGTACAAAAAAGAAAGGCTGGCTCAGGTAGACCGAGTAATCCAGCGACGGGTTATAAATGGGATGATTGTTGGCTTGCACGGGGAGCAGAAAGGTTTCTATCTGCTGTTCGTTCACTCCCAGCGCCACAGCTTTCATCACGATGGGGGAGAGAGCTACGGGTGCGAGCGAGCTTCGAAAGCAGCCATCAACTCACCTCCCACCGAGAGCAGGGCATAGTGATAATAATAGTTCAGAGTGGCGTCCTGCCCCGATATCATATCCTGTTCAAAGCGGGGAGGGATCGAGAGATAACCATATATTTCTTTCTGCTGTACGCTTTGCGTGCCTCGGCTTCGTCAACGAAGTGGCGGGTTACCCGGAAAGTGGGTACGGCAGACATCCGCCGGGTAATATCTCTCGAAGTGGCCGTGTTGTCCCGGTCGACAATGCCGATGGGGATATTTCCATCTGCCCGTTGCCGAATATGGTAGCCATGAAAAAGAGCGTGAACAACGGAAGTACCAGGCAGACACCGAAGTAGAGGCGTCGAGAGGTCATCCGTTGCCACTCACGTTGTATGACACGGGTTATAGGGGAGTGTTGCATAATTAGATTGTCTTTGAGTTTTGATTTACCACAGAGTAGCACAGAGTCCCACAGAGAATATCTTTTCTCTTAAACATCCTGTAAACAAGAGATTAAAACTCTGTGAGTCTCTGTGTCTTCTGTGGTGAATCGTATTCATTTCTCTATTTGATTTCTACCAGTACCGACATTCCCGGACGCAGCCCCTCCACTTTCTTAGTGGGACGAGCGTGGATTTCGAATGTCTGTAAATCATAGCTGCCCGTTTGCTTGGTCGATTTCCAGGTAGCAAAACTACCCAGCGGACTGATATAATATATCTTGAACCCGATTCCTTTTTGGGCCAGGGCGGGCACATCCCCAATGAATGTACCTCCCATACGGAAGTCCGGCATCAGGTCTTCCCTTACGTTCAGTACCACGTGTATATCATCCATCACCACCAGGTTCATGATCGGAGTGCCCGGTGCGACAAGTTCGCCCCGTTTAGGAAAGATGGTTGCTATTTGTCCATCTTCCGGTGCGATCAGGCGGGCATCCACCAGGAGTGATGAAACTTCATCAACCGTGCTGTTGGCCGCATTGACCATCGAGCGGGCCGAGGCTTTATCTTCACTTTGCGCTCCGTCTACAGCCATTTGATATTGCTCGTAAGCAGCCCGTTCGGCCGCTTGTGCGGCTTTGTACATGGCTTCCACTTCATCTTTACGTTGAGAAGTGATTACACTGTCCTTATATAAAGTGAGAATACGGTTGTACGTTGTCCGTGCCAATGTCAGGTCGCTTTGAGTTTTGTTCCATAATTGCTGCGCCGTAGCTATGATCTGCTTGCGGGTTCCGGCGTCAATCTTCTTGTTCTGTTCTACGGCTACTTGTTTCAATGCGTCCACCTGGCGATACTTGGCCTCTACAGTCGGACTGTTGATGACTACCAGCGTATCTCCTTGTTTCACCCACTGGCCTTCTTCAACCAGGAAGGTGTCGATGCGTCCCGGCAGTTTGCCGCTGATGCGAATCTCGGTAGCTTCGGCCTGCCCTTGCAAGACGAGAGGCTGGTGGCGCATGGCAATCATTCCGATGACGGTGAAGAGTGCTACTGCCACAAGTACAACGATGAATGCGATACTTAAGGTTCTGCCTTTTTTAGATTCTGAATTCTCCTATCTCTTATTATTGTTTTATTGGTTACTCCGTTCATTCGATTTCTATTTCATTTCTTCTGTTCTCCGTAATGGGAAGAGAGGTGACGTCCTTCATGCTTCCGAACTGTTCCGGTATTCCGCACACTGCCAGCAGATTCATCAGCGTCACGTCATATTCGTAGTAGGCCGCCAGTCTGGCTACTTTTGTTTTCGAAAGTAAGGTTTCTGCGTCTACTACCTCTGTCGAAGTGGCCATTCCTTCGGCGAAGGCTTTTTTCCGCATCCGTACCAGTTCTTCACTCAGTTCGATGGTGGTGTTCAGCGCCCGCACGTTGTCGAGTGCCTTTTGCAGGCCGGTGTATAGTTTGTCTACCCCGACGGACAGGTCGTCACGCGCTTTCTCCTGTCCTAGTGCAAGGGTTTGTTGTGTCAGGCGTGATTGCCGGATTCGCTTCTCCCGTTCCAGTCCGTCGAAAAGGTTCCAGGTGAAGCCTACCCCGATCATGGTGCGGGGCAACAGGTTGCTCTGTATGCCATGTGAGTAAAGAGTTTGTTTGCCGAAAAGGGCGATATTGGGCAGATAGCCACTCTGGTCGATGCGGACCTGCTGCTTGGCCATGTGTTCTTGAAGACTCAGTTGGTTGAGCAGATAGTTGCTGATGCCCACTACCTGCATAAACTCCATCTTCGGAGGAAGAGTATCGTTGATAAACAAGGGAGAGGAAGGTGAGATGTCTCCGCTCGTCTCCAGATTCAGCAAGGTCTTGAGGGTGCGTTGCACCACTGCCTCTTCCTTGCGGGCGGCTTCCAGTTCACGCAGTGCTTCGTCCATGTTGACTTGGGCAAAGAGGCGTGCCGCTTTATCTATCATACCGGTGGACTCCAGTTTCAATGCATTCTCGTAATGCAGCTTCAGAGCTTTGTACGATTCCAGGCGGACACCGACAATTTCTTGTGCCAGGCGCAATCCGTAGTAGCTTTCGGCAAGCAGTGTTCGTTGGGTGGCATCGGTCTGTGCCCGGTTCTCACGGGCAAGGTCTATCATCGTATTGCCTATCTTAGTGGCATGAATACGTTTGCCTCCGGCGAACAATACCCATTCGGCGGTCAGGTCGACAGTGGTCAGGTTGCGCGGTGCCAACGGAAAGATGAGGGTGTTCGTCCCGATTTGATCGAGTATGGACGATATGATTTTATCGTCCGGCAAGATGGAATGTACGAAGTCTTTGGCCGGATCGGTGAATTGAGAAAGCGGTTGCTTCACTTCTATCTTCTCCGAAAGGTGTACAAATGCTCCGGTCGATTGCAGGCTGGGCATCCAGAAAGCATTCAGTTTCCCACGTTCGGCACGGGCTATGTCGATGCCTTTGTCGGCTATCTTCAGGCTTTGGTTGCCTTTGTGCAGCAGTTGCAGCGCCTCGTTAAAGCTAAGCTGATGTTGCGAAGTTTCCTGCGTGGGAGGGAGGCTCTGCGCCGCGACGGTGTTGTTGTATAAGAGCATTCCTGCCGCTATCATCAGTGCGACGGGTATTTTCTTTTTTCCATACGTCTGTTACGGTTTAGGTTTATGAGTCCTTGTAACAGAGAGGGGGGAGGTTTGTTCAGATGATAAAGGTTGGTAAGTGTTACTTCTTCAGAATTTCTTGTTGAAGTCTTATTATCTCATTGTCGGAGATATTTTCCCGGTCGGATTTGTCATAAATGGTAAGTAGGGTAACTCTGCCTTCTTCTACGCTGATAATGGCTGATGTATCGGTGATGACCCGTGCGCCTCCGCTCTTTCCTTTCCCTTTACTGGCTATAGCCATTCGTACTTTTCGTATGCCGTTTCCCAGGTCTACCCCTATATGCGGATTCTTTTTTAAATCTTCTATCAGAGCTGCGTAATCTTTAATTATTGAATGATACTTCTTACTAAGCCGTTTCATTTCTTTATCAAAGGTTACGATGGTATGTATTTCAATCATTACCTTCCCTTTCTCTGATAAGTTCTGCAAGTAGTTCTTCGGCCGGTCTTGACTTGCTTTCTCCGGTTCTTACTCTTTCTTGTTCGCAGAAGGCTTCTTTTATATTTGCGAGAATATATTTTTTACACTCCGGTTCGGTTTCCCTGTTTTTGTCCAAACCGAGTACATCGTGAAGTTTCTGTTTCACTTTATCGATGATTTCTTTACTGTCTATGTTGGCAATAGTCCGGATCAGTTCTGCTTTTTCTGCTTCTAATTCGAGATAAGCCATACTATTGTAAGCTACTGTCGGCTCGGACAGTCGGGTGGTTTCCTCTTCTGGTTGCTTGTATTTTTCAGGCTCTTTCATAATACATCTTGTTTCTTTTAGTACAAATACAAAGATAATAAATTAATTGATAGCGAATGATATTTATCTGTGTAAATCAGCGTAATCTGTGGTGAAGTTCATTATAACATATTCGTTTGTCAAATTGGTACCTTATAAAATGTTTTCTGGATCAAAAAGACAGGTAATGGCATTTTCTGCTAACTATCCCTTTTTGTTTTCTTACCCATATAGGGGAGAATGTCCCGGAACTTTCTGCTTCTTTGCCCGGAAAACCGGGCTTGGGAAGGGGAAGAGTCTGTGTTTTCACTTCGAAGAGCCGATATTTCGACCAAAAGAAGTAAGCATTTACTCCGAAAGACGGTTGTGTTTTTCAAAAATGAATAAGAGTTTTGCCCAATATCTCTATATGTTTTCTTCCATTACATATATTGTTCTTATTTGGGAGTGAAAACAGTGATCCTATTTCTCTGGTTGCTCTCGTAGAGTGATAGGTTGATGATTGATAAAAATGTGATATTTTATTGGTTTTTGTTTCTGTTGTTAAACGATAATGCAAAGTAGGTATCCTTTTGTTCTCGTAATTGATGTATTGGTCTCTAACGGTATTTTCTTGATGCGAAAATACGGCGATTTTAGCCCATCCTTGGTACTTTGTACGGGAAAAAGCGAATCTGAAGCGTTTGGATTATCATTTTGATAAAAGGGTATTTTGTATCTGTTTCAATTCCCTTCGGGATACTCGGTTCTATCTTTTTTATATTACCAGTGCAGCGATCTCTGGTGACAGCTCGATGTTTCCGTCTTTGCGGACAATGATGAAGTTGGCATCCCTTAGTGCGTTCATCACACTCTTATACGTACCAGTCCCATACCCTTGAAGCGTCTCAGGCTTTGCCATCCGTTCTGGGTGGCGTATTGTAGAAGGTCGCGTACTGTCCTGAATCCCATCTCTCCATATAAAACATTATAGGCATGCGCGCCGACAAGGTTTGATAGGGGAGTATTTACGGGTGTGACCGCATTGCATTTATCGAACATCAGTTCCATCGTCCGACTGCGAAATGTGGCGATTCGTCCTTATGTTCACCCAGAGTCCGGAGGATGGAACTATAGCAAGTCGCCACTCGTGCATACGTCATTTTGTTACGTTTCGCCACCCGTGCGATGGGTTCGCCACTGGAGACGGAAAGGAATATTTCCCGTTCATGATCGTCTGTAATCAACTGGCCGAGTTCCTGAATGAGGATATGAAAAAGCGGTTGGTGTAGTTTCTGGGTTTTCAATAGAAATAGTTCGTCGTCACATTGTGAGAGGAGTACTTCACGTTCCAGTTCCTTTTCTTTGATAATCTTTTCCAGATAGTTCTCACCTAAATCTTTGGTCTGGTGAACATCAAGATATTGGGTCAGGCTTTCGTCATCAATCATTAGGACGTTCTCTATCCTCGATGAAGTGATATATCCCAAGTTTGCCCATGTGCGGAGGTCGGATTCGGCAATACCGCGTTTCTCCGACAGTTGTTTGAGGGTTATCCAGTTAGCCATGCCTGCCCCTCCTTGTTACTTCTTTGATTGGTCTGTTCATACCTTTTTGATTATTATGAACGTCCACATCCTTATGTATACCTTATATATAAGAAGTCGGGCGTTGAGTTCATATTTACGCGGAAAGAGGTAGTACCAATACCTAGAACTTCATAAATATGTTCACACGCCCGACCCTACGTCGCACGTATGAAACTGATTTATTGAAGTTCTTGTTTTTATGCATTAATTAAATTTGGTACTTTTCTTTCCGCACAAAACGTTTCAATATGCCGCATTTCTCTTCGGCTTTCAAGTGACAAAGATAAAGAATCTTGTGGGAATAGCAAAGAATGTGACAAGAAAGTTGAGACTGTTATAACTTCCGCATGGAGGCACACTGCATGGATTGGAGATGTGTCATTATCCACCACAGAGTGACACAGAGTTCCATGGAACTGACTTAATCTGTTGATAACTAATGATACTTATCTGTATAAATCTGTTGTGAATACGAGTTTCGACATACCCCCTCTCTGTGTTACTCTGTGCTCTCTGTGGTGAGTTTTTGATACGCCCACTTGCTCTCCCCGAATATTTTCACTAAGTTTGTCACCCATTAACGTGACGAACACGATATGAATAAGAACTTACACCCTTTGATGCTGGCCGGAACCGGTAGCGATGTACAAAAGCATCATTGCCGCAGCTTTCTGCCGTATATTTCTGCAAGACGGTTATCATCCGGCACCATTCAAAGCACAAAACATGGCATTGAACTCTTATGCCACTCCCGAAGGACTTGAAATAGGAAGGGCGCAAGCCGTGCAGGCCGAGGCCGCAGGTGTGCCTTGCCATACGGATATGAACCCGTTGCTTCTGAAACCATCGTCCGATCATACTTCACAGGTGGTGCTCAACGGACGCCCCATTGGTAACCGGAATGCTTACGAATATTTCCGCCGTGAAGGGCGGGAGGAATTGCGAAAAGAGGTTCATGCCGCATTCGACCGTTTGGCTGTCCGATATAATCCGGTAGTGATGGAGGGAGCGGGGAGTATCTCCGAGATCAATCTTCGTGACAGTGATTTGGTGAATCTGCATGGCCATGCATGCCGGGGCAGATGTGATTCTCGTGGCTGATATAGACCGTGGAGGAGTGTTTGCCAGTGTTTACGGTTCGGTGATGCTGCTTCGGCCGGAAGAGCGGAAGCATATCAAGGGGATATTGATTAATAAATTCCGTGGAGATATCCGCCTTTTCGAGTCGGGGGTAAAGATGCTGGAAGATCTTTGTGGTGTTCCGGTGGTTGGGTGGTGCCCTACTATAAAGATATCTATATTGAGGAAGAAGACTCGGTGATGCTTCAGACCAAGAATATCCGTGCCGGACAAGGCAAAGTGAATGTGGCTGTCGTGTTGCTTCGTCATTTAAGCAATTTCACCGACTTCAATGTCTTGGAGCGCGATCCGCGTGTACACCTGTTCTACACCAACAATACGGACGAGTTGATGAAAGCGGATATCATCCTGTTGCCCGGTTCGAAAAGCACTTTGTCCGATCTGTATGAGTTGCGCCACAACGGAGTGGCGCAGGCCATCGTCCGTGCCCACCGCGAAGGTGCCACGGTAATGGGCATTTGTGGAGGTTACCAACTGATGGGTAGGGAGGTTTGCGATCCCGATCATGTGGAAGGCGAGATAGAACGCTTGCCGGGATTGGGGTTACTGCCTGTCAGCACCCGCATGCAGGGAGAGAAGGTTACCCGCCAGGTACGGTTTCGTTTTCTTGAAGACAGCGCTGTCTGCGAAGGATACGAAATACACATGGGAACGACCACGCCCCTTGCGGATGTTCCAGTTTCTCCACTCAACATCTGGCGGATGGAAGGGAGGATGGGTATTTTGTAGACCGCACCTGCATGGGAACATACGTACATGGCATTCTCGACAATCCTTCAGTTATCGATTACCTGCTGGAGCCTTTCGCCGATAAACTGAAAGAGACGGCTTTTGATTACAAAGCATTTAAAGAAGAACAATACGATAAACTGGCAGCCCATGTCCGTAAGCACGTCGACTTGCCGCTTATCTATCAAATATTGACAGACAATGATTGAAGGACACGGAGACGATTCTTATAAATACCGCTACCCGATACGGAGCAATTTCAGTTCCAATGTATATAATAAGGTGAACCTCGACGGACTGCGTGCACATTTGTGCGGGCGCATCTCTGCCATATCCGCTTATCCCGAACCGGAACCTTATACGCTGGAGGCCCGTCTGGCGGACCGCCACGCTCTGCCTGCCGCTTCGGTTTGCGTGACGAATGGTGCTACGGAAGCCATTTATCTGATAGCGCAGACCTTTCGGGGAACGAACACGGCCATTCTGATGCCTACGTTTAGTGAGTATGCCGATGCCTGCCGCATGCATGGGCACAAGGTCACATCACTGTACACACTCGATGCAGTGCCGGAGGACGTGCATATGGTCTGGCTTTGCAATCCGAACAACCCGACCGGAGAGGTGCGTGATAAGAAGTATCTGACGGAACTGATCGCAAAGCATCCCCGGGTCTGTTTCGTGATCGATCAGTCATACGAGTATTTCACGCTGAAAGAGCTTTTTACGGCGCAGGAAGCTGCCGGATTTCCCAATGTGATCCTTCTACATTCGATGACCAAACGCTATGCCATTCCGGGACTTCGGTTGGGGTATGTCACTGCGCATCCCGGACTGATAGGGCGTCTGCGTACGAACCGGATGCCCTGGTCGGTCAATCAGCTTGCCATCGAGGCAGGACTCTACCTGCTTTCCGAAGGCATCCCGGCCGGTCTCTCCATGAAAGATTATCTGGCGGAATGTGCCCGCCTGAAAAGTTCGCTCGAGGCGATAGGCGGGTTAGAGGTCTGGCCTACCGATACTCACTTTATGCTGGTGTGCCTGCGTTTCGGAAAAGCTGCTGCTCTAAAGGAATATCTGGCCCGTGAAGAAGGGATTCTGATTCGGGATGCTTCCAACTTCGAAGGGCTGGACGAACGTTTCTTCCGCATTGCCACCCAGACATCGGAAGAGAATGACGAACTGGTGGGAGCGATTGCGAAGTGGATGGCGGAGTAATGACTGACTGATAGGATAGAGAAAGTATGGATGGAATGTTCTTTTGGTATATTAGCCTTGTGTATTTTTGCAGGTTGTTTCCGTTACCGTTAGCCTGGTTGTTCGATCGCTGGCAAGGCGATCCGTCCTGGTTGCCGCATCCTGTGGTAGGATTCGGTAAACTGATAGCTTGGGGAGAGAAGTGTCTGAATGCGGGGAGGGCCCGCGTTTGGAAAGGGGGAATGATGTCGGTAGCATTGATTGCGGGAGTCTACTTTTTTACCTTCCTCTTTTTTAAAGTGATCGGAGAGTATTCCATCATACTGACAGCGCTGATACAAACACTGCTGATCTTTTGTTGCCTGGCAGGTACAACCCTGATACGTGAGGTCCGGATGGTCTTCGAAGCCGTAGACCGTTCATTGGACGAGGGGCGTAAACAAGTGGCCCGCATTGTGGGACGGGATACCTCTGCACTATCTGCACAAGAGGTGCGTACCGCAGCTTTGGAGACTTTAGCCGAAAATCTGAGTGATGGGGTAATTGCACCACTTTTTTGGTATGCAGTGTTGGGAGTGCCCGGCATGATGGCGTACAAGATGGTGAATACACTTGACTCTATGATCGGTTACCGCAACGAGCGTTACCGTCAATTCGGCTGTATAGCTGCCCGGATCGATGATGTTGCCAATTATATTCCTGCCCGCCTGACGGCTTTGTTGATGATCCTCGTCAGCGGACGGTTTTCTTTGCTCAGGTTCGTGGGTAAATATGGCAGCCGGCACGCCAGCCCAAACTCCGGTTATCCCGAAGCTGCTTTGGCCGGTATTCTGAATTGCCGTTTCGGCGGGCCCCACTATTATTTCGGCGAAGAGGTGTGGAAGCTTTTATAGGCAACAACGAACGGGCATTGACAACCGAGGATATGAAGAAAGCCGTCTGTGTCAATCGGCAGGCAGAGGTACTGATGGTTGTGTTGGTGTGGCTGACTATTCTTCTGTCTTTGAGTTAAGTTGCAGCCGGACCACTCCGCCGTAAGGTGTCAGTGCGTTAAAAGCGTCTTCCATTCTCAGTATCCCTGCATAGATTGTGCACAAATCAGCACCCCTCCATGTGCAAAGACGGCTATGCGTTTATACTCTTTTCCACTCACTTCATTCAGGAACTCCGATACCCGTTGAAGCTGCATCATAAAAGACTCTCCGCCTGTAGCAGCTACATGGAAGTAGTCGTTATACCACTCCTCCAGTCGCGGATCACATATTTTATCAAACTCCTGCATCTCCCATTCACCGAAGTTCAGCTCTTTCAGCCGGGCATCACGAATGGCATCCGGATAACCGCAGTGGTCTGCCAGGCGGGTGCAACGACTCAGCGGGCTTGTGAATACGGCATCAAATACGTCGTTCTGTAGTTGTTGAGCCGTAATTGAGGCTTCTTCTTCAAAACTATCTCGCAAAGGTACATCAGTCTGGCCATAACAGACTCCTTTAGGAACATCGACAGAGGTATGGCGGATTAATATGACTTCCATGACTATATAAACATTAGTATAACTATTCCCAGGTAGAAAGACAGTTCGCTTAGAAGAAACAGTGCCCCGCAACAGTCGCCGGTATAACCTTGCAATTTCCGTTTCATCAGTGTGCAAAGCAGATACAGCATGACCAGCGGAAATACGATAGCCATCCAGTATCGGTACGGTAGCAGGAGTGCTGAAGGAAGTATACCGCATAACAGACCGAAAGCAAATTCTCCGCCTGACATTCTGTTATATACTACTTTGGCCTTGCTTTCTTCTTCTTTTCGTGCGTAAGGCAGGAAGTTGATGATTTGTGATGAGGTCAGCTTGCTTATCGTGTCGCCTGCAATCAATGTAATACATGCGAAGGAGAGGGGGAGCGACATCAAAAGACTCCATAGAAGAAGGAAGTAGAAAATCAACCCGATGACACCGTAGCTGCCGATATGCGAATCTTTCATGATGGAGAGAATCCGCTCCCGGTTCGTACCTCCTCCGAATCCATCGAAGAAATCTGCCAACCCGTCTTCGTGTAGGCACCGGTGATCAATAACCGGGCGGCAAGTGCCAACAATACGGCAACGGAGAAGGGGAAGATCTGTGCGCTCAACCAAAGTACTCCTGCCATGATGCTGCCCGTGAGCCATCCGGACAAAGGCCAGTAAGGCACAACGTGTTTAAAACATTCTGCCGGAACTTCGCGGATACGCCAGAAGGGGAGGCGGGTAAAAAAGATAAATGCTGCTAATATATTCATCGGCAAATCTTATTAGAAATATTTGGTGATGGCTGCATGTGCAAAGTTGTCCATCTCGTTGATCATCCGTATGGCAGAGTCAATGATAGGATAGGAGCAGATGGCGCCGGTTCCTTCTCCGAGACGTAAACCCAGATTCAGTAATGGCTTGGCTCCCATGGCATCAAGTACCAGCTTATGTCCGGCTTCATCTCCCTGATGACCGAAGATGGCATAATGCAATACCTCAGGGTAAAGTTGGGAGGCTGCAAGGATGCAGTTTGTCATGATGAATCCGTCTACCAGGATAATCATCTTTAACTCGCTGCCTGAAGCATGGCGCCTATTGCCATTACCATTTCCAGTCCGCCGAAATAGCGGATCAGGTCGTGTGCGCTTCCGTCTCCCTGATAATGGTCCAGTGCCTGCTGCAATACATTATATTTATGACGGACACCTGCATTGTCGAGTCCGCTGCCTGCTCCGACACACAGTTCGAGAGGAATATGGGTGAAGCACGTCATCCACATGGAAGACGAAGAAGTGTTGCCGATACCCATTTCGCCCAAAGAAAGCACATTGCACCCTTCGGCATGACACTGACGGACTACTTCCGCTCCGCGCTCGATGCACAAATTCATTTCTTCTTCTGTCATGGCTGCCTCGTACAGATAGTTACGCGAGCTTTTGCGTACCTTCATGTTGATGATTCCTTTCTCGTATGGGAGGTCGTAATCCACTCCGGCATCTACAATCTTCAACTCGAATCCGTGCTGGCGGCAAAGGAAGTTGACACCTGCCCCTCCGTGAAGAAAATTGCTGATTTGTTGCCAGGTGATCTCTTTGGGAGAGAGGCTGACTCCCTCGTCGACAATGCCATGATCGGCTGCGAATATGATATTTTGAGGATGTCTCAGCTCGGGAGTAAGTGTTTGCTGGATAAGCCCGATCTGCAAGGCCAGTTCTTCAAGTGTTCCCAGAGAGCCTTTGGCTTGGTCAGATTATTTATTTTGTCGGTCAGTGCTTCCCGGATGGTTTCGTCCGGTCTGGTGATTTGAAATGTTTTCATTTTATAAGGGTTATTCTATCATTTACTTTTCGTCTTTTACTTTCACAGGAATCCCCGATACCATTAGTATTACCCGATTGGCCCGGGAGGCTATATACTGGTTCATCCATCCTTGCATGTCAGTGAATTTTCGTTGTATCAGGTTTTCTGAAGTTCCTCCCATACCGATTTCGTTGGTGACAAAAATAAAGGTCGCGTCCTGTTGTGTCAGTCGGTCAAACTCGGCTTTAACAGCAGTCAGTGCCTTGTCGGTGTCTGCTTCGAGATCAAAGAAATAATTGGTGCACCAGAGGGTTACACAATCGATCAGCACTACACGCCTTTCCAAAGAGTGGCGGCTCAATTCTTTTTCTTCCTCTATATTGGTCCATTCCGGTCCGCGGTTGGCTTGATGGCGCAATACCCTTTGACGAAATTCTTCGTCCCAGATACGTGAGGTGGCTAGGTAAACTGGATTAGGAGAGAGGGATAACGCCAGGCGTTCGGCATAGCTGCTTTTGCCCGAACGGGCTCCTCCGGTGATGAGTATGATCTGTTTCATGAATCTATCTGTGTATTTTTGGTTAGCAAATGTACGGTAATATTTTATATTTCCATTCCCGGATGCAAAATATTGTGCCATTGCTATGGGTATTTCGGAAACAATATTTATCTTTGCATGGCTTTACAAAATAAAAGCAACACATGCGGTAGTAGCTCAGTTGGCAGAGCGGCGGCTTCCCAAGCCGCAGGTCACGAGTTCGACCCTCGCCTACCGCTCAAAAGTTTATCTCCTCAACTAAAATAGAATATCGCAGATTTCTCCAGTCTTTTTGTAGGAAAAGAATGATGGATCTGCGGTTTTTTTATGTATTTCTTCTGTCACTCTTTGTTCTTTTCTTACCTTTGTGAATCAATTTAATAGATAATCACATGAACAAGAAACTAATCCTATCTATTTTCGTTCTGGCAGGTGCTCCTGTGCTGCTGTCGGCTGCAGGAGAAGCACGGTTGTTGCGTTTCCCCGCTACGAACGGAAATGAGATCGTATTTTCGTATGCGGGCGATTTGTATAAAGTGCCTGCTTCGGGAGGTGAAGCACAACGCCTGACTTCCCATGTGGGATACGAAATGTTTCCCCGGTTTTCTCCGGACGGCAAAACGATTGCATTCACCGGGCAGTACGATGGAAATACAGAAGTGTATACCATGCCTGCAACGGGTGGCGAACCACTACGGATAACCTACACGGCTACCAATAGCCGTGACGACTTGGGTGACCGTATGGGACCTAACAACATTGTTATGACATGGACTCCGGACGGACAACGTATCGTGTATCGTAATCGCATCAGCGACGGATTCTCCGGTAAACTTTTTACAGTAGACAAAGAAGGCGGATTGTCAGAAGTCATTCCTCTTCCCGAGGGAGGCTTTTGCAGCTATTCACCGGACGGAAAACAATTGGCATACAACCGGGTGATGCGCGAATTTCGTACCTGGAAGTATTATAAAGGCGGTATGGCCGATGACATCTGGGTGTATAATCCGGGAAACAAAACAGTGGAGAATGTAACCAATAATGTAGCTCAGGACATTTTTCCGATGTGGATTGGCGATGAAATCTTTTTCCTTTCCGACCGTGACCGTATCATGAATATCTTCGCATACAATACGAAGACCAAACAGACTGTAAAGGTGACGAACTTCACTGAGTATGATGTGAAATTCCCAAGCGTCCATGGCAATACCATCGTTTTTGAAAACGGCGGATATATTTATAAGATGGATGCTGTGGCCCGGAAAGCTGAAAAGGTAAACATTACACTGGCTTCTGATAATATCTATGCCCGCACCGATTTGAAAGAGGGAGCGAATTATGTGACTGCGGCCAGCCTTTCACCGGATGGAGCACGGATGGTAGTGACAAGCCGGGGTGAAGTATTCAATCTGCCGGTAGAGAAAGGGGTTACAAAAAATATAACTCGTTCGCCGGGAGCTCACGATCGTGATGCGCAGTGGTCACCGGACGGAACACAGATTGCTTATATCTCTGATGCCACAGGGGAAACCGAACTTTATCTGCAGAATGCGGCAGGTGGCGAACCGATGCAGTTAACTCATAAGAACGATACATATATCCGTGACTTTAAATGGA
>ENA-OQIC01000123-OQIC01000123.1-human-gut-metagenome-genome-assembly--contig:-NODE-123-length-33483-cov-2.759623_pt1 | contig 33483 bp, 39 predicted proteins | sample MGYA00242572_ERZ504736 | MGnify/ENA primary metagenome ERZ504736 (study PRJEB26092, sample SAMD00036201) | human gut metagenome | host: Homo sapiens | study: EMG produced TPA metagenomics assembly of...
GTGCTGTTCCATCTGCCAGACTGGCTGCTCCCTGTGTAAGCTGTTCTATACCTGTACTTAACTGTGTTGCTCCATCTGATAATGCTTCCAGTCCTCCCTGTAATTTCTGAGAGCCTACAGCAACTTGTGCTGCTCCTTCATTTAATGCAGTATTCTGTTTACATAATTCCCCACTTCCTGCTTTTAATGCAGCTACTGCATCTTTCAAAGTAGATGCCATTGTAGAAAATCCGCCCAGAGGCTTTACAGCTTCCCCAAAAGCTGTTACACCCTTTGTCAATTCCTCTGCTCCTGCTGCTGCTGTTTGAGCTCCTGTCTTTAACTGTCCAATCTGCTCCTGAACTGCTCCAAAATCTGTACCTGCAATTTGCTGCTGTACTGCTGACATCTGTGCCTGAATATTCTTCAACTGAGCAACTGCCTCTGTATTTCCTGCATTTACCGGAACCTCAATGTTAGCAGAAGTTTGAACACCTACCGAAATATTACCCAGATTTGACAAAACTGCCTGTTGCTGTTCTTCTGTTAAGCCTGCGGCTGAAAGTGCAGCCGCTACATTGGTACGCTGCTGTGCGTTTGCCTGTGCATTCACTGCTGCGTTTTCTTTTGCAATGGCTGCTTTCGCCTGTTCTGTGGCTGCTGCTGAACCGTTATCATTTAAACTTCCAATATAATTTTCAATAATTCCGGCTGCACCTCCTGCACCTTGGGCTACTCCACCTGCTGCCTGTGCAAGTGCTCCTACGCTGGCTTCCATATTCCCCGCAGCAGCTTCAGCCTGTTTCGCACCCTCCTGTAACTGTCCTGCTCCGTTAATTAAAGCTTTTGAGCCTTCTGTAATTCCTTTTATTGCTTCCGGAAGCTGTTCTGTCTGACCAAGTGCTCCCTGTATCTGGCTGTTCAGCAATCCCAGACCTTTATCTACCTTATCAACACCTGCTGTATATGCACTAACACCCTCTTTTAATGTCTGTGCACCATCTTTCAAATCTTTACTTCCTGTACTTAAATTTCCAATTCCCTGAACCAGTGCTTCTTTCTTCTCATTCAGAGTATCAATGCCACCTTTTAAAGTAGATGCTCCTTCTGCTGTTTTAGCAATACCTTCTCCTAATTTCGCAGAACCTGCTGTATAAGAACCTACACCTGTCTGTAACTGAGATGCGCCATTTTCCAGAGCTTCCATACCCTGTGTCAGACGAGAAATCCCGCTTAATAACTCACCTTTACTGCTGTTCATCTTATCAATACCGTTTTTTAACTGTCCGGCACCGTTATCAGCGCTATTTAATCCATTTACAAAAGTATCTGCAGAAGAATTCAATTTTGAAATACCGTCTTGTAATTCTTTGCTTCCTTTCACTAATGCTGTAGAAGATTCTGTAAGCTTATTCATATTTTCCTTTAATTCATCTGCACTGTCTATTTCACCCAGATTTAATTCATCTAAAAGTCCTGTAGTTGCCACTGTTGCTGTCATAGATAACTCAAAATCTTTTACATCCGCTGTGATTTCCACAAAATCTGGAATTTCCAAATCTTTTAATTCCTCTGTTTCAGAAAGCTGCAAACTGTCAGAAAGTCCCGGAAAACCAAACCCCACAGCAATAGTATTGTTACCGTCTGATAACACCTTACCATTTTCAATTTCTATGTTGGTAAACACATCTGTTGGTAAAATCATAGCTGTCATCATCATAAAAGGTGTATAAATTTCTTCTTCATTGCCGTTTACTTCTGCTGTTTCCTGTTGTTTATTTTCATAATCAATACGAATTTTCACTTTTCCACTTTTCCCAGCCAAATCAGAAGGTTGAATTTCCTTTCCATCTAAATAATAAGTAAGATTTACACCTACAGGAAGTTCCTTTGTTGTTTCTCCTTGATAATAAATATCTTTTCCATTAGCATCCCATGTAAGACTGCTGTCGCTTCCCTGTTTAAATCCCTCATCACCTTTTACATTTTGAATATTATTTAATTCACTTTTATCTGTAAGCTGTGTATCGCCATCTATATTTTTAACCAGTTACTTACAATCACATTTTCAGATTTTCCATTTTCATCTGCATTTACATATACGGTCTGCTCTTTCTCCGGAACTGCTGCCAATACAGAAGTTGTAGGGAGCATTACGGACATCATGACTGCCATACCTGTCAACATAGCCTGAACATTTTTTTTCTTCATATTAAAAAACCTCCTATTTCTGTTTTCTTAATCTAAAATTTTTACTTGTTTTACATATAACTCCATCAAAAATCCAGTACATTGCCGGTAAGAACAAGAGAACAGACGCCATACTGATTAACGCACCCCTTGCCATAAGCAGGCACAAGGAACTAATCATATCAATCTTAGAATAAAGTCCAACTCCAAAAGTAGCTGCGAAGAAACTGAATGCAGATACCATAACCGGTCTGATACTGCTTCCCAGTGCAATACTAATGGATGTTTTTTTATCATGTCCGAAACATCGTTCCTGCTCATATCTGCTGGTCATCAAAATAGCATAATCAACCGTTGCTCCTAACTGAATTGTCCCAATTACAATCGATGCTATAAAAGGCAACTCTGTTCCTGTCAGGTACGGAATACCCATGTTAATAAAAATTGCACCTTCAATTACCAAAACCAAAATAATCGGCAGTGAAATAGACTTAAATACAAACAAAATAATCAAAATACTGCCAAAATTGAAACTGCACTTACAACCTTAAAGTCATGGTCTGTAATCTCAATTAAATCCTTAGTACATGGTGCTTCACCTACTAGCATTCCTGCCGGATCATACTTTTTCAGAATTTTATTTAATTCATCAATCTGCTTATTTACTTCATCTGATGCTGTCTGATACTGATTTGTAATTAACATCAATTCGTAATTATCACTTTCAAAATTTCTTTTATATCATCAGGAATCATACTTCCGGGAAAGACGGACCAATAATTGTTTCCAGTCCTAATACTTCTTTTACACCTTTAACCTTTTTCATTTCATCAATCATTTTATAGGTGTCTTTTTCTGAAATTTTATTATCCAGCAAAATCATGTGGGCTGCGCCCATATTATAATCTTTCTGAAGCTTTTCATTTGCCTGGATAGACTCTAATTCCTTTGGCAAACTGGAATCCAGATTATAATAAACTTTTGTATTTGCCTGAAAATATGCAAATGGAATAAACAACGCTACACATAAAAATGCAAGAGCTTTATGATGTTTCACCAGAAATTCCGGCACTTTTGGAAAATCCGGTATTAGCTGGCGATGTTTTGTCTTTTCCAATGCTCTATCAAAATCATAATCATGGAAGGCAATACTGTTACACAACAGATTACTCCGAAGATAACACCTTTTGCCATAACAACTCCTAAATCCATACCCAATGTAAAGCTCATGAAACAAAGAGCAATAAATCCGGCAATTGTAGTAATAGAACTTCCTACAACAGATTTAATGGTAGCTGCAATGGCCTGCGCCATGGCTTCTTTATGATTATCACCAAATCGTGCTCTCTGTTCCTGATAGCTATGCCACAGGAAAATGGAATAATCCATAGTAACACCCAGCTGAAGTACTGCACTCAAAGCTTTTGTAATATAAGAAATCTCTCCTTGGAATACATTCGTTCCCATATTATAGGCTATGGCAATTCCGATACTCGCCAGAAATAAAAACGGGATTAAATAAGATTCCATGGTAAGTGCCAGAACAATACAGGACAATACAACAGCGATCAATACGTAAACCGCAACCTCTGACTCTGCCAGATTTTTTGTATCTGTAACAATTGCTGACATACCACTGACAAAGCATTGTTTTCCTGCCAACTTACGAATATCTCCGATTGCATCCATTGTTTCATCTGCAGATGTTGTTGTATCAAAAATAATAAACATCATCGTTGAGTCATCTGCAAACAAAACTTTTTTAATTTTTTCCGGTAACATCTCTGCCGGAATACTGATGTCTGACAAGCTGTCATACCAGACTACTTTGGCAACATGGTCTACTTTTTCAATTTTTTTCTTTAAAGCAGCCACATCTTTGTTTTCCATGCCTTCACAGACAAACATGGAATACGCTCCTGTACCAAATTCATCTACCAGAATATCCTGCCCTTTCATAGTTTCAATATCATCCGGTAAATAATACAGTACATCATAGTTTACTCTCGTATTCAAATACCCAATTGCTGATGGAATTAACAGCAAAAGACTTAAAATAAAAATTGGAATACGAAACTTAACAATTTTTCTTCCCAACTTTAGCATGATCTTTCCTCCCTTTATGACTATTGGTCATTTATTGTTATACTCCAAAACTGACTAATAGTCAATATATGTTTTATATAATTTATGACTAAAAGTCATTTTTATTTTTATGCAAAATGCGGAAAATTTATTACAGCTGTTTTTTCATTTGACTTTTTGGCCGTTTCATTTCTATAATTGAGCAAGAACTTTAAGTTTTTTGGAAAAAGAGGGTTGGAGAAATGAGTAAAATTGATAACAACAAGCAACAAAAAAGGGACTCCCTTTTAGAGTCCGCTTTCTCTTTATTTATTAACAATGGTTTTAACAAAACTTCTATCTCGATATCGTAAATCAGGCAGGTGTGGCAAAAGGTACTTTTTACCTTTATTTTAAGGATAAATACGATATCCGCAATCATTTAATTAGCCATAAGGCCAGTCAGGTATTTCAAATTGCCTATAATGACCTTCTGAAACATGAAAGTATTACAGACTTTGAAGAACAAGTGCTTTTTATCATTGACAATATTTTGAACCAGTTAGCAGCAAACCATAACCTTGTAAAATTATTGTCAAAGCATTTAAGCTGGGGATTTTTCAAAAATTCTCTATTCTTTGCTCCCGGCAAGGATATACCGCCTATTTATACTATTTATGAGGATTTACTGGCAAAGTCCACCTATACCTACCGCACACCAGAGGTTATGATGTACATGATTTTAGAATTGGTAAGCGGTACCAGTTACAATACGATTCTTTTTAATCAACCGATATCTTTGGAAGAAATAAAAAATCCCCTTTATGAGTCCATAAAAGGGATTTTCAAACAATTCAGAGTTTAACGTTTCTTAAAAGCATACAACACACTGGTAAGTGCCACTGCTGCGATTGCAATCACAACCCAGCCAAGGCCCATAGAATACAGCGGCAGTGCATGACACCAGTCACTTAAAAATCCCAGCGGAACCTTTAATTGCTTATCTAATACGTAAATGATACTGATACAGCCTACTGCTGTAATCGTCCACGGATAAATATACGGATTATTTTTAATCCATCTCTCACAAATTCCCAAAACAATTAACATAATAGAAATTGGATAAATTGCATTCAATACCGGAATAGATAATCCTAAAATTGTATTCAGTCCCTGATTACATACAAGGAATGAAAAACCGGAAATTAAAAATACCCACTGTGTATAAGAAATCTTCTTTGTAAGTGTGGAAAAATACTGGGAAATAGAAGTAATCAGTCCCACACAGGTTGTCAGACATGCCAGCGTAAAAATCGCTGCCAGAAGCACTGCTCCCGGACCTCCAAACAACTGTTTTACAATGCAACGAAGAGTCCAAGCACCATTTTCCTGAATAGGAAATACGTTAGAGCTTCCCATTCCCATATAAGAAAGCATTAAATATACCAGTGACAAAATCGTTCCGGCAAAAATACCGGCACGAACGGTATAGCTCATAACACTCTTTTTACTCTCAATTCCAAGACTTGTAATCGTTGTCGCAATCACCAATCCAAAGTTTAATGCGGCAATCGTATCCATGGTCTGATAACCTTCTAAAAAGCCCTTTGCCAGAGGATTTCCGGCATAAGCTTCCTGTGCTGCTGCTATATTCACTTCTCCTCGAAATACATAATTTATAAATACAAATACTAAAAGTAACAATAATGTAGGTGTCAAAAACTTTCCAATACGTTCCACTAATTTATTCGGTGTCATAGCCAGCCATGCTGCCAAAACAAAAAATACCAATGAAAAAATCACCATGCAAATAGTAACCGATGCTTCTTTTGGAAGATAAGGAGCTACTGCCATCTCAAAAGGTACAGAAGCTGCACGAGGAATTCCCAACCCCGGTCCTATGGACAAATAAATTAAAATAGTAAAAATCATAGAAAAACGAGTTCCTACTTTCTGAGAAAGTTTATCCAGTCCATCAAAACGTGCAACAACAATAACCCCTAATACTGGCAATGCTACTGCTGTAATCAAAAATCCTAAAATAGCAAGTGGCATCTTCTCTCCTGCATTCTGTCCCAAAAAAGGTGGAAAAATCAGATTTCCTGCACCAAAGAACAGAGAAAACAACATAAAACTTACCAGTAACATCTTTTTCTTTCCTAGTTTCATTACAAATCCTCCTTAGTATTTAAGAGTAAATACATCTCTTATGTGAGCTTTTTTATTCCATAGGCCACAGCTTCCTATAGAATAAAAAAGAGTTGCCCTATCAAAAGGACAACTCTCGTCGTGGTACCACCTTAATTCCCCACAAATACGTGCTCATTCACACATCAATTTAATGTGTATCACCTATAACGTGGCTCTACTCCGGCGTACCTACTTATTTCAGCTTACTTCTCCGGGATGATTTCACCTTTTGGTTTCCTTGACAGCTTCCACCAACCGCTGCCTCTCTGTAAATTCCACCAAGGGCTACTTATTCCCATCAACGAATTTTACTCTTTTTCTTAAAATCTATAATAAGCATTTCTTTTACATTCGTCAAGTGTTTTAATGAAATACTTATATTATATTGTATTGTTTTTATTTGCCCGTAAACCTCAATTTATGAGATTTACGGGTATTTTGATTTAATTTTTGAATTAGATATGATTTAGATATTACATTTTAGAAATGAAATCATCCAGTGACTCTGCCTGTAACGCTGTTTCCATCCACTTTCTGATTACTTCTATATCCTGCTGTTGATGCAGGGTTTTCAGAAGATTTTCCGACAATTCTCCAAATCTGTTTAATGCCATCTGGAGCATTTCTTGTGCTCCTTCTAATTCTCCGGCTTTTCTGCCTTCCTTACGACCTTCTTCTCTTCCTTCTTTTCTCCCTTCTCTGCGTTCATCTTGCAGCAATAATTCCAAAAGCATAAACCTCTCCTCCATTTCCCTGTTTTCCTTGATATGGATAACTGATTTCTGCACTTGTCTTACATAATCGTCCTGAAAGTCCTTCTGACTTTCTTTTAAGTCTGCATGCACGAATTTCAGAAAAGAAACCAATTCTTTTGGTACGTCTTCCGGATTTTTTCCATGAGTATTTAGGAACATAATACAGCGCCCGTCTTTTAGAGAAACTTTCTCTGTCTCCTCACAAGTTGTCCAAAAAGTATAGCGATATTTCCCTTCCCCGAAAGGATCAAAGTCACATAAGAAAATCACATAACTATCAGGAAGCTCTGCGTATTCACATCCCTTTGCCAAAAGTTCCATATCCATCTGGCTTTGATAATAGCGACTTCTCCGCCCCAAAGCAGACTGCTTTAACACCTGCATTTCTATATTATAGCGGGTATTATTTTCATCTTTCGCATAGACGTCTAACCGCACACCTTTATACTCCGGATGATAGACAATATTTTTCTCTGTATTGATTTCTACACGGTCAATTTTCATAGAAAGCGCACGTTCCAAAAAACCTTTGCAGTTTTCTTCGTCCGACATCACTGCTGCAAACATAAAGTTATTTTTGATTGTAAGATTTTTTAATAATGTATTCATGTTCTTCCTCCACTTTACAGAGGAATTCTATAACATCCATTATAACAGACGGCGAAGAATTTTATCAATAACTCAAATTATAAAATTATTTTTCCATCCTCAATATGCACGATTACATCTGCCTGTCTTGCAATTTCCAAATCATGTGTCACTACAATTAAAGTCTGTCCAAACTGCTCCGAACACTGCTGCAATAAATCCAGCGTATCTTCCCCTGTCTTTTTATCCAAATTTCCCGTAGGTTCATCTGCAAAAATAATCTGCGGTCTCGCCAACAGACAGCGGGCAATGGCTGCTCTTTGTTGTTCTCCACCGGAAAGCTCACATGGATATTTCTTCAATTTATCCTCAAGTCTTAAAAGTCCTGTCACTTCCTCCAAAAATTGCTTATCTACTTTTCTCTGGTCTAACTTCAAAGGCATACAGATATTATTTAATACATTAAATTCGTCCAATAAGTTAAACTGCTGAAACACAAAGCCCATATACCTTCTGCGAAATACCGCCATTTTCTCATCTGAATACTGATAAAGATTTTCTCCGTTTATAAATACTTCACCCTTTGTGGGACGGTCAAGTCCGCTTAATGTGTGCAAAAGTGTAGATTTTCCTGAACCGCTTTTTCCTATAATGGCATAGAACATTCCCTTCTCCACCTCCAGACTTACACCTCGAAGTGCAGGTACATCACCGGAAGATGTCTTATATGTTTTATAAATATTTTTTGCAGATAAAATAGTTCCCATAAAAAATTCCCCCTTTTCCTTATTGTTTTAACTTTTCCATCAATGTTGTTTTTGTCAAAATTCGATTGCACCAATAGAACAGGATTAAGAAAAAAATCAAAATCGCAACTATGAATAAAATAAATACTTCAAGACTGACTCCGCACATTTCTAAATAATAATAGGTGCTCTGTATTCCCTCTTTCAACGTATAATTATCTCCAAAATTTTCTATGACATATCTCACTTTCAGCCATTCTCTGATTACAAAATAGACGCCGTAAAAGAAAAATGCTAAGAATAGAGAAGAAACACCTGTAAGCGCTCCCTTTTTCAAAATTTCAATGTACATTTGTTTGTTTGACATACCGATTGCCTGCAAAATTCCATACTTTCTACATTCGTATCTGGCTGCAAGTGTAATCAAATTCCATAAAAGTAAGAACAGCGTAAGTCCAATACATCCTCCGCAGACACAAATAAGAAGCAAATTCTGCAAATGTGAAAGAACCTGTGCAGACACTTCTTCTCGATTATGATCCAAGGTTGTACCATAAGCTTTTGCAGTCTGAGCAACCAGATAATCTGTTGAAAGATATTTTGCATTTACAGATGTATAAATCTCTGCACTACTGTCGCCGTATATATCGCCTCCTGTATAATGACTGCTGACTTCTGCATCTTTACTTTCATCAAGCACTTTCTGCATGAAATTAACTGATACTAAAATATTATAATGAGCTCTGTAGCTTCCGATATATCCTTTCCCTGCCCCTTCTCGAAGTTTCCGTTTCACAGGCTGTGCGGCAAGCTTCAAAGAATGTTCCGATGCAAGACTTGGATTTTGAAAATCCTCTGAGTTTCTATCATAAAATCGTAAGTTTATGATATCTCCTTTTTCTAAACCGGTATCTTCATACACCGTACCGTCAAAAGTAATTTTTCCATCATCTTCTGTAACAAAAGTAACTAATGCTGTTTTTCCTTCTTCAAAAGCTTTCTCGTCAAATCCGGAAATGTCTGTATCAAAATAATCCTTCCAGTACTCCTTTTGAATACCAATTACACGAACGCCAATTCCCTGCGGAAAACATATATATTCCATTGTGCCGTCTGCATTCTGCTGTTCCATAAAAATAGGCTGATTTTTGTTCTTATTTTCTTTACAAGCTGATGCTAAAGGCACTTTTTTCATATTGTCAAAGCTCAACTCTCCTACCATTTCCCCATGGGGCAAAACTTTGGTTATTCCCGGCAGTTCTTCCAACACTTTTACTTCTTCTTCACTGATTGTTTTTTCTGCCGCATCTATCCTGTAAGAGCTTTCCTTTTCTGCCCATCTCTTTTCAAAAAACTCCGGTATACTCTCCATCATTACAAATAACATTACTGTGGAAAACATTCCTGCCAGCAAAGTAAGAGAAGCTTTTTTTATACTTCTGTAACGCTTTCCCATCTTTCCGGACATGGTAATTTTTCCCGTTAACGGCTGCTTCATAGCTAGATAAAGCACCAGCAAACGACAGAAAAAGATAGATCCAAGCCATAAAAGTGTTACAACCAAAAATCCGAAAATCGGAATAGAAATTCGGAAATCCGTAAAACTTACATTGATAAATACCTTAAAAATCCCCCACAAGCCTGCGCTTCCAATTATCGTTCCTAAGCAAATGCAGGGTACAACCATACACATTGTTTCATAAAATAAAAGTCCAATCAGTTGCTTTTTTGTGCCTCCGATACTGCGAAACAAGGCAATGGAACGAAGCTGCTCCTGCATCTGCACAAAATAAACGCAAGCAACTGCCAATACCGTAGTAAGCAAAATCAATACCAGATAAAGGTAATAATCTGCTTTCTCTGATAAAGAATTATATGCAAATGTGTTACCCACAATCTTTAAATTTTCATTCTCTTTCTTCCCCAATGTGCTCCGAATACTACCTGTTAAAGTCTCCTGTTCTTCTTCAGAAGTGACAAAGTAATGATAAGCAGGAAATGGCTGTAGTTTCTCCCCATCCTCTTTTACAATAAAGGCGGCAGGAAGACTGATGTTTTCCTCACAGTTCCATAAATGAGAATATTGTTTCAATACACCGCAAAGAGTAAACTCTGCCTCCACCCATGTTTCCACATCCTTCTGGAAATTAACTACGATTTTTGATTAAGCTCGTAATCGTAACCTAGCGCACTTAGCAGACTGGCTTCCATAGCGATTTCTCCTGATTTTTCAGGAAAACGTCCTTCCAAAAGCTCCAGATTTCCCATCTCGATGAGAGCATCATCCGGTGTTCCGATGGTATCTGGACCTCCGATATTACCATAAGATAGCAGTGTTCCAACTTGTTTGGAAAGAGAATTTTCTTTTAAAACTTCTTTTTCCTTCTCAGTACCATTATAAACTGCTGTTTTCCACGAACCATAGGTATCCAGCCTATATTATGCATTTGTTTCATTCAAACTGTCTGTAATTCCCAGCGTAATTACCGTAAACGCAAAGGAACAAAGAAGAATAATCCCAAGCAGAAAACTATTCCTCTTTGTTCCTTTTATCCGTTGTACCGCCAGAAAAAACAACTCATTTTTCATATTCCCACGCCCCTCTCTGCTACTTTCTATATAAAGATTATAACAAGAAAAGCTTACAGTTTTCTCTCATTTTCCCTTACGATTTTGTAAGGTTCTGTGCCATAAAGCATTGGAAGACTTACAAGAAAACAAGCGCCCTTCCCCTGAATATTCTTCACGGAAATACTTCCGTGATGGGATTTTATAATATCCTGTGCCATATTAAGCCCTATACCATATCCTGCTTTTCTGGAAGTTCCACGGCAAAAACGCTGGAATAAGATTGGCATTTCTTCCGGTGAAATTCCCTCTCCTTCATCACATATAGAAACCTTAATATCCCCTTCTTTTTCTTCCAAATTCACCCAAACTATTGTGCCCTTTTTGGTATGCTCGGCAGCATTTTTTAAAAGATTTTCAAAAGCCTGCATAAGCCAGAAACCATCTCCAAAATACTTTTTAGGAAGCTCCCCTTTCATCTCAAAGCTTACTTTTCTCTTATGTGCAATCACTTCCAGTCGCTCAATACAAGCGCTTATCAGCTTTTCTAAATCCAGCTCCTCATAATCCATAAGTACCTTACCGGCAGCCAGTTGGCTGGATTTTAAAACCCTTTCAATTTCCTCTGTAAGGCGGGTAACACATTTCTGCCCCTCTTTTAAAGCTGCTTTTTCCTCCTCTGTTTTGGTATGAAAATCAGCCAAATCAAGACGTATCTGTAAAGCTGTGACCGATGTTTTCATCTGATGCGCCATATTTTCGATAAAACTGTTTGTATAGCTTTCTTTTTGCTTTTTCTGATGTCTTTCATGAAGAAGCTGTTCCTCCAGCTCACGAACCTGATTGAGTAGATTGAAGCAAACACCTTCCTCCAAAGACTTTTTATTTACCTTTTCAGGATATAAAAGGAAGTGGCTGATATCTGCTTCTGCCTGTCTAATATTATCTTCCATTTTTCTGCTTTTTCTAAAGAAAAAATGGCAGTAATGGTACTGATACACGCTATAATAAAACAAACTATTGTCAGCATGGTTTCTGATACCTCTTTACCGACACTGCCCAGCGATAACCCACCCCACGTATGGTTGTAATGTAGGGTGCTTCCTCAAAAGTCCCCAGTTTATCCCGTAAACGACTGACATTTACATTCAATGTATTTTCCTCCACAAACTGAAAATCATTATCCCAAACATGGTAAAGCAAGTCCTTTCTGGTAATGGTATTGGGCCAGCTTTTCAATAACAACACGGCAATCTTCAATTCCACGGAAGTAAGGGGAAGCGCTTCTTTTCCTTTTATCATCTGGTGTGTAAAATGATTATAATACAACTCTCCGCTTTGATAATATTCCCCCTTATTTAAGGAAGAACGGCGAAGAATTGCCTGCATACGCACCAGCAATTCCTGCATACGGAAAGGCTTTGTCACGTAGTCATCTCCCCCTACCTGAAATCCCCGTATAAGCTCTAATTCGCTGCTGCAGCCTGTGAGAAAAAGAATAGGAACGTCCGAAAATTCTCTGATTTTTTTGCATAAATCATACCCGCTGTCCTCACCGAGACAAACATCTAAAATCACAAGCGCAATATTTTCTCTATTTAAAATTTCCATTGTATCTGCACTGTTATCCGCCACAGATACCTGATAACCATAACTCTTTAAAATATCTGACAAGCCATTTGCGACATTTTCATCGTCTTCTGTAATCAAAATATGAAACTTCATTTTAGACCTCTGTAAATCAAAAATTTTGTAAACATTATATCAAAAAAGTTTTGCGTTTTTCAACCTGCGCTTTGATAAATATAACATTAGGAACACTGCTAAAAATGCTGCTGCGCTAATCCAAAACGCCTCAAATCCTCCTATTCCGAAAATTTTCATGCTTTCGATTTGCTGCTGTAAAACTTGAGAAAAACTGCGCACTTCCCGAAATTCCTGCTGCAAATACCTCTGCTGTTTCCACACATTTCCAAAAATCCAGACTCCATATACACCCCAACCGCAAAAAACAGAAAAAACTGCTGTTTTCAAAGAATTTCTTCTTAGTCTATTTTGAAGCTGTCTTTTTGACATTCCCAGTGCTTTTAAAACTCCTATTTTACGTTTCTGATTTTCATAATCAAAAGCCAGAATATTACAAACTGTAAGAAGTAAAATCAATATAATGCACACTCCTCCAAAAAACAGCAAGAAAAATTCACGTTCTGCTTCCTGTACAGACGCCGTTATCATTTCACGCTCATTGCGTAAATTCATTTCATACTGCTCACATAAATCTGCCACAATAAAATCCGTAGATAAATATCCTGCACTTTCTGATGTATAAATATCTAAAGAATTATAACCTAATTCCGTACCGGTTTTATTAAATCCCAGCTCGTAACCCTCTTTTGCATTTTCCAAGGTTTCCTTTAGGCTCTCATAAGAACATAACACCATATACGGTTTTCCTGTAAATAACAACGGATCATAAGCTGACTTCTCCCTATTTACTTTTATAACAGCTCCTACTTTTGCTGTCATATTTCCGACTATTGATACATCACTCGCCTTTCTTTCTATTCTTTCCCCTACTGGAAAACCATAAAAATTCAGCTCAATCTCATCACCTGCTTTTATTCCTGCTTCTGTATAAGACTTCCCTCCATACACAAGATTACCATCTACATCTGTGGAAAATATAATAATAACTTGTTTCCCTTGACGAAAAGCTTCTTTGTTTACTTGTTCTGCGTGCGGTAAAGTTTCCATTCGTTCCTCTGGTATCCCATAGATAGATACCCCTAATCCGTTTGGATAATCAATAATTTTTTTATTTCCTGCGCCATCTATCATATTTAGTAATACCGGCTGTGTATCTTCAGAATTTTCTCTGACTGCCTGAAAAAAATCATTTTCTTCCATATCTTCAAAACGCAATTCGCAATTCTCTACCAACTGTGCATCTATCTTACTGACTCCCGGTATCGCTTTTATATTAGAAAGTTCTTCCTTTGGAATACAGGCAAATGGATTTTCCAGCGCATTGATACTATAAGAACGTGACTTTTCGTTTATTTCCCTTTTATAAAATATTGGAAAGGCTTCCATACAAACAAAAATCACAATGCCTGCCATAGACACCGACAATCCCGCCAATAACACACCTTTCATCCTGTTTACCTTCTGCTTTTTTACCTGCTGGATTTCAAATCTTCCTGTAAGAGGCTGTTTTAATGCCATTTGTAATACCAAAATCCTCATACCTGCAAGAGCGATAATCCACAAAGTAAAAAATAACACAAGCGAAACAACCGGTATATCTAAAACAAAGACTGCATTTTTCTGTCTCAGTAAGACTTTTACCAAACACCATGTCCCCAATGCCCCTGTAATGCTCCCCAATACTGCTGCCGGAAAGCCAAGCAGAGCTGTCTCGAAAAAAATCAAAATTCGTAATTGCTTCTTTGTAATTCCAATGCTTCGAAAGAGAGCAATCTGATATACTTGCCTGCGCACCTGCAACATATAAAGACACACAATCGCAACAAGTGACACTATAAAAATTGCCCAATGAAACAGTTGCTTTTTCTCCATCTGCTGTACATCAGGGTATGCGTATGTGTTTATAAGAACTTCCTGTTGAATTTCTGCGTCTTCCTGTTTCAATCCCTCATTAATCTCACAAATTTTAGAAGTATCATGGTTTTTCATAGTGAAAAAGCAGTTCTTTTCAGGCGGTAATGGCACCATTTCCTCCTGCTGGATTTTTGCCTCCAAAAAAGCTCCTGTGCGCCCTTTTCTGTGAGAATTGCACTGTTTAAGGTCGCTTTTCTCCCTGCTTCCCAAAGGTTTGTATATTCTTTCAAAACCCCGCAAAGAGTGTAAGTTTTGGTTACCTGAATAGACGGAAAAGCATCTTCTTCCTGCTTCTGTTCATCTAAATATTGAGCAGGTACAGAAACTGTCAAATCTATCTTTTGTCCCAGCTCATAATCATAGCCCAGAGCACTAAGAACATCTGCTTCCACTGCAACTTCATCACCGAATTTCGGAAGTCTTCCGCTATTTAACCCTAGTCTTCCCAGTTTCCAAAGGTGGTCATCCACTGTTCCTATTCCACTGTTTCCCGCAATTTTTCCATAGCCTTGCGCCATTCCGCTTTCTTGAATAAAAGGTGTCTGCCCTAAAAAATCCAGCTCCCTCTCGTTTGCATTTAAAACTGCACCTTCCCATATACCATAAGTATCATATCTGCATTCCTCATTTGTTTTATCCATACTTTCTGTAAGAGAAAGAGAAATCATGGCACAGGTAAAGCTCAGAAATAATACAAAGAAAATCAAAAAACTGCTTCTTTTTCTCCCCCTTGTTTCATCAAGAGCCATGGAAAATAAATAGTCATTTTTCAAAAAAACACCCCCTCTATTGAATATTGAAGCTTTTATATTTCTTTCAATTATACCGCTTATAGCTTACAACTGCATTTCAATATTCTTACAATAATGTAATAATAGAATTCCTCTGCTTTTCTTGAAATTTTGCCTGAAATGGCGTTGAAATGGCATTGAAATGTTTTCATCCGAGGTTGTCGTATTAAGTAAAAATGCACTTAATACAACAGCCTCATTTTTCAGTTAGATATGATTTAGATACTACATTTTAGAAATGAAATCGTCTAAGGACTCTGCTCTCAAAGCTATCTCCATCCAGTTTTTAATTACTTCTATGTCTTCCTGTTCATATAATGTTTCCAAAAGGCTGTCCGGTAATTGTCCGAATTTGGATAAAACCATCTGAAGCATCTCTATTGCAGCTTTTAATCCTTCTTTCCTCCCCTCTTTTCTACCTTCTCTGCGTTCATCTTGCATCAATAATTCCAAAAGCATAAATCTCTCCTCCATTTCTCTGCTCCCCTTGATATGGGTGACTGATTTCTGCACTTGTCTTACATAATCATCTTGAAAATCCTTCTGACTTTCTTTTAAGTCTGCATGTACAAATCTCAGAAAAGAAACCAGCTCTTTTGGCACATCTTGTTCATCTTCTCCGCAGGTATTTAGGAACATGATACAGCGTCCGTCTTTTAAAGATACTTTTTTAGTTTCCTCACAAGCTGTGCGAAAAGTATATCGGTATTTCCCTTCACCAAAAGGATCAAAGTCACATAAGAAAATCACATAGCTGTCAGGAAGTTCTGCGTATTCACATCCCTTTGCCAAAAGTTCCATATCCATCTGGCTTTGATAATAACGACTTCTCCGCCCCAAAGCAGACTGCTTTAACACCTGCATTTCTATATTATAGCGGGTATTCTTTTCATCCTTTGCATAAACGTCTAATCGCACACCTTTGTACTCCGGATGGTAGACGATATTTTTCTCTGTGCTGATTTCTACATGGTCAATTTTCATGGAAAGCGCGCGCTCCAAAAAACCTTTGCAGTTTTCCTAATCTGACATCACTGCCGCAAACATAAAGTTATTTTTGATTGTAAGATTTTTTAATAATTTATTCATCTTCTTCCTCCACTTTACAGAGGAATTCTATAACATTCATTATAACAGACGACAAAGAATTGTATCAACGAAAAAAGATTAAGCAACAGCGCAATCTCCTGTGAACGGAAAAATCCGCCTTGCTGCATTTCTCAATGCTGCAAGACGGATATACATTTCCTAATAATTTTCTGCTCTGACTTCAAAATAACTCTGTGGATGTGCACATGTAGGACAAATCTCCGGCGCCGCAGTTCCCACTACAATGTGTCCGCAATTTCTGCATTCCCACACCTTCACCTCACTCTTTTCAAATACCTGTGCTGTTTCTATGTTCTTCAATAATGCTCTATATCTTTCTTCATGGTGTTTCTCAATTTCCGCTACAAGGCGGAATTTTGCAGCCAATTCCGGAAAACCTTCTTTCTCTGCTGTTTCAGCAAATCCGGCATACATATCTGTCCATTCATAATTTTCCCCTTCTGCTGCTGCTTTAAGGTTCTCTTCTGTATTTCCAATTCCCTGTAACTCTTTAAACCACATTTTTGCATGTTCTTTTTCATTATCCGCTGTTTTCTGGAATAATGCAGCAATCTGTTCGTATCCCTCTTTTTTTGCCACAGAAGCAAAATAAGAATACTTATTTCTTGCCTCTGACTCGCCTGAAAAAGCATTTCTTAAATTTTTCTCTGTTTCTGTTCCTGCATATTTGTTATTTCCCATAAGTTTTAACCTCCTTCATAATACAAAATAGTTGTCTACTCTATTTTATCACTTTTCTCTTATATTTACACCTCAAAACGATTATATTTGTCATAGCAATCCAGACAAAACAGTTTCCCACCCTGTAAACGAAGCATAGGCTCTGCTGTAATTTCTCCACAACAGCTGCATGGCTCTGATTTAAAAATTCTGGCTGCTTCCGGCAGTTCAATTACAGTCTCTTTTACATCAAATAACTCTGCCGGTTCATGGCTTTGGAAATAAGCAAAGGAGTCTGCTCTGCTCATACCTTCCGGTGTTGGTTTTAATACCAGACGCACAGATTTCCCATTTTTTCTATTATAGAAAGAAAATGCCTGTTTCCCTCTTATGTGGAATAAAAGGTTTCCTTTTCCCACGCTACATCCCAAAATTACCTGAATGGCATCAATCCCACAGGCATCATTTTCCGCAATACAAACCAGCTCTTCATCTCCGGAAATGCAGCCTTTTTCATCTGCCTCTAATCCCAATAATTCAATAGCATACAGCGCTGCCTGAAATCCAATGGTGAGTCCTCCGCACTCATGTCCATGAAAAGCAACACATTTCTTCCATAATTCATTTCTCATTTTCTTCACCTCTATACACACCAACTCATGGTTACAATGGTGGTGTTTGTCCTTTCTGTAATTCTTCCGTTCTCACTTATATCTGACAAATATGCCTGCATTTTGCCTCTTTGTTCCCACGTGACTTCTCCCTGCAAATTTGCCCTGTCAATACACCATGCCAGCATATCTTCCACACTTTGACCGATTTCCCATACCTCATCACGATAAGAAATATAGGGAGAATATCCTTTCAACCATAAATAAGAGAATATCATGGCAACGGAGGTATCTGTTTCTTTTTATTTTTTTCTATTCCTGCTGCCTGAAATGCCCCATCAAGAACCATATCGCTTCTCCTCGAAGGCTTTACCAAAAAGCACTTGTTTTTGGAACAATTACACATTTTTTCCAATGTATGATAATCTGCAACAGCAGGTGTCATGTGAGCAAACACTAGGTCAAAATTTTTCAAAAATCCCATTTTTCAATTTCCATACTGCTCCAATCAGCATGAAAAATGATACATTTTTCTGATGTTCTTTCTCTGCCAGCTCCTTTGCCGCCATAATCATTTCTGATGATACATCTGTGCCTGTCACCTGTGCTCCTGACTTTGCCAACGCCAAACTAAAGCGCCCTGCACCGCATCCGATATCCAGAATACGGGTGTGTTCATCTATCTGCATTTCTTCATAAACTTGTTTCAAAAAAGGATTTTCTTCCGGTGTTGGAATAGGTTTTTCCTTATACTGTCCTGCCTTTTTATCCCAAAACTTTGCCTGTAATTCGCCCTGTCCGTTATCCTTTTACTCCACTCTTTTTCCAGCTGTTCTAAGTTCATTTTATCACTCTTTTCTTTATATATCTGTCACCTGCGAGTCTACCAATACCATCTTCTGTCCGCCCACAGATACCACCTCACCATGAATATGATAAACGTCCCAGATAGCTTTTCGATTAAGAACCTCCGCATCTCCGCTGGCATACACCTGCCCGTCCTGCATCAGCAAAAATCTGTCACAAAAGCGAAGAGCTAAATTTAAATCATGGATGACAACAATCGCAGAGATTTTTGTTTCACGACAAATATCTCGTACAATCTGCAATACCTGATACTGATTTTGAAGGTCAAGACTGCTGGTAGGCTCATCTAAAAGAAGCAGTTTGGGTTCTTGTGCCAAAGCTCTTGCCAGCATAACTTTTTGACGTTCTCCCCCGCTTAACTGGTTTAAAAAGCGTCCTCTCATATTCGATACTTTTAATTTATCCATTGCTTCATGAACCATTTCATGGTCTTTTTCCGTAACGCCCCACTTCATATAAGGCTTTCTTCCCAGCATTACCATATCATGAACTGTCATTTTCACATTGGGTACACTCTGAGCCACGAAGGCAATTCTCTTCGCCATTTCCCTTGCAGAAAGCTTTAAAATCTCCTCATTATTCAAAAAAATACTTCCCTTTTTCGGTGTTAAAATCTGATTAAAGCATTTCAGCATCGTGCTTTTTCCTGCTCCGTTATTACCTAAAATCGCCATAAACTGACCTTCATCCAGAGTAAAACTAATATCTTTTAAAACCTCCGGTCCTCCCGGATAACCATATTGAAGATTTTCAACCTTTAGCATGAACGGCTGCCTCCTTTAAACAATAAATATAAGAACAACGGCGCTCCAAGGAAGGAGGTAATCGCTCCGATAGGAAGGATAATCGGACTTATAAGCGTCCTTGCTGCCAAGTCGCCAAGAAGGAGCAAAACAGCTCCCGCCAGCATAGAACCGGGTATCAGATACACATGATTATTTCCCACTACCATTCGTACAATATGAGGCGCAACAAGACCGATAAAGCTGATTAAACCAATATAAGAAACAATGGTAGATGCAGTAAAACAGCATAAAATCATGTTAATAATAATCAATCTTCTTACGTGAATTCCAAGGCTGGTTGCAGTCTCATTTCCACTTAACAATGCGTTAAAATCCCATCGATGCAGAATAAAATAAACACCTGCAAGGAAAACAACGACTGCCATAAAACTAATCTCTTTCCAATCCGTGCTGCCCAAATCTCCAAAAGTCCAAAATACCAGTGCGTTTAATTCTACCTCATCTGCAAAATACTGAAGAAGGGTAGTAGCCCCGGTAAACATGGAGCTAATTGCCACGCCGGCAAGTACCACAGACTCCGCTGAAATCTGGCAGAAACGAGACAATCCAAAGATTACAATGGCAACTGCCATGCTTCCTACAAAGGCACAAACAGGAATAATAAAATTTCCGTTTGCAGCGCTTCCCGCACCTAAAATAATAATTGCAAAAGCTGCGCCAAAGCCTGCCCCCTGAGATACCCCAAGGGTACTGGAGGAAGCAAGAGGATTGTTTAAAATTGCCTGCAAAATACAGCCTGTTACACCAAGTCCTGCTCCTGCAATCGCTGCTGTACAGATGCGAGGCAGTCTTACATTTCGCACAACCACATTAATTTTATTATCTGATGCCTGTCCGAATATCCCTAAAATCAGTTCCTTTAAAGGCGTATCGTAAGAGCTGCCCACATGGAAAATAACACAGTAAGAACCAATATGATTGCTAAAATAATTAAAAAGAAAACACTTTTTTTCTGGTTTTTCCGGTATGCACCATCCCTTCCGCTATTCTCCAATCTGGACCTGTCTGAACTCATATCCATTCTCCTTTAACGTATCATAAAACTTCTGTCCAAGTAGCTTTTCAAAGATTTCATCTGCTTTTTCTTCCGGATTAATATCCGCAAATTTCTCAGGATACAATACAGAACCTGCATAATATGTATCAGCCAATGCCATATCCAAATTAGAGGCACTGGAACGGAAAGAAATCTGAGAATATACTTTTCCTTCCTGTACTGCCTTTAACTGATTATAGTAATCAGGATTTTCCGCATAGTGCTGTTTAATCAATTCCATACCGTTAAAATCAACAAAAATCACATCCGGGTTCCATGCCAAAACCTGCTCTAAATCAATATTAAAAGCTCCTGTCTGGTCTGTTTCGTTTGCCAGATTTTTTGCATAAATTGCAGAAAACGGCGCATAATTTGCCTCTGTTCCTTCAAATCCGTGTGCCCCTTTAAAGCTTACTCCGCCGACATAAACACTCTGCTTTTCTTCCTCAGGAATATCCTTTGTTCTGCTGTCCAAATCCTTTTTTGTTTCCTCTAAATAAGCAATAAGCTCCTCTGCTCTATCCTCTTTCTGGTAAACTTCTCCCATAATTCGGAAGGTTTCATACACATTTTCATCCATCATCTGGTCACTTCCGGGAATAACGACAACAGGAATTCCTGTTTTTTCCTGCACATCATCTGCATCACAGTTTCCCAATGCAGACATCATAATTACATCAGGCTCAGCCGTAATAATTTCTTCAATATAATGTTCTCCATTATTTCCTACCACAGGTAAATCCTTAAATTTATCAAAATTTACATAGTTATATGGTCTGGAAATACTCTGTTTCTGCTCGTAATCTTCCACACCCACAACTAAATCCTGCGCCTGCATATAACAGGTATAACGAAGACTTGTGACATTTAAGCACACAATACTGTCTACTTCTGCCGGAATTTCCACTTCTCTGTCCATACTGTCCACAATCGTTCTCTTTCCGTCTTTTTCCTCTGTATCCTGCGCTTCTTTCTTTGTATCCGTATCTTTATTTTCTGTCTTTGCTCCGTCACTTCCGCATGCTGCCATACCTGCCGTCATACATGCTGCGAGAAGCAGCGCCAAAAGCCTTGTTCGTTTCTTCATGTTTACATATCCTCCTCTTTATGTTAAATCAAACTATGCCTGATGAATTATTGCGCACTTTATTCCGGCATTTTGATATTATTTTATCATATTCTATAACTTACACAAGCCTCCCGGGGGGATAGCCACTTCGTAAAAAACAAAAAAATAAGAGTTGCTACGTTAAACAGCATACAAAAATATTCTGGTATGCACCTAACGCAGCAACTCCCTACTCTTTTATTTTACAATTTTCACTTTGAAAAATCCTGTGTAATAACCATCCGGCTTCAAGCTCACCAGATTATCCTGTTTCTCTAAATCTTCTATAACATCTTTTCTGGCCGGAAGGGAACTCCACGGCTCAATACAGACATAAGGAGCATCGCTGGCCGGTTTATGCCAAATTCCCAAATATCCCAAATGGCTGGTTTCCATCTCAATTCTGGCGCTGCCCTTTTCTGATGCAATCGCTACTCTGGACGGGGCATCTTTCAAGATAATCGCATCATTATCAAATAAATTATGACGCAGAGATAATCTTTGATTTTCCTCTAAAGGAAAAGCTTCCTCATCTCCTGTAACAAAGCAATCCTCTGACATTCCCACACGTTTCATATCTGTTCCTTTTGCAAATTCAATGAAGTAATCTTCAAAAGACAAGTCCTGCTCTATTGGAACTTGAAAACCGGGATGCCCTCCAACACCAAAATACATCACTTTTTTCTCCTTATTAGACACACAATAAGAGACTTAAATTCGTTTTCAAACAGCTCATACTTACTTTTATCTCAAAATGATACGGATACATCTTATAAGTTTCCTCACTGTCTGTTAAGGAAAATACCATCTTAGTCTGTGTCTTTTCTTTTAATTTCAATACAGAATTTCTTAAAAAACCGTGCTTTGGCATCTCATAGGTTTTACCCCTCAAAGTATATTTTCCCTCTGTCAGACGTGCAATATAAGGAAACAAATTCGGAGCAGAACCGTTCCAATATTTTTCATCTCCCTGCCACAGGTATTCCTTGCCTTCTGCATCCTTTATAGAGCGCATCTGAGCTCCTAAATCCTCTACGGAGACTTCTATTTTATCATTTTTAATTGTGTAAATCATTTGCCTTTTCTCCTTCTATCTATTTTTATTACAATCGTTTTAAGGTTCTTTTATTTTAAATCAATTCATATCATTTCGCAATTGTTTTATATTTAGAGGAGGTATATAATTACTATACCTTTAAAATCACAAAAGAAAATGGAGAATAATCGTTCATGAAACGTCTTGTATATCTATATGAATTAGACTCTGTGCGAAACTCAAAAAAGAAATTGTACTGGGCTAGCAAGCTTTATTTGAAGAAATTGTAAAAAAAGGAAATACCGTAGTTCTTTCTTACAATCAACTAACTGACTCTGAAGCCTTTTTATATGCTGTTAAAAATCCGGATACGTATGCAGAAATATTAAAGCTGTTCTCTTTAGGTGTATTGAAGGTTTCCCGATACGGAGAAATCAATACTCCATCCAAATACATTCAAAACGCTATTGAAAAATGTAATGCCCCAGACAAAAATGCTTTTTTATTTTCCGGTCTTCCTGTACGTTGTACAGAAAAAGAACTTCTTTCTAAAATACAAAAAGCTCTGCAATATAGTGATGTAGAAAGTTTACAGACTCTCTGCGATAATACTCTCGGTGATGATGAAAAGAAGCGTTTGGAATATATTAAACGTTTTGTTGAAATGATTTTGACTATGAGTTTAGACAGCTCTTCCGGAAACCCTGCTAAAACTTCATCGAAAAAAAGTTTTACTGAATTTTTAGAACTTATTCATTCTGTCATAGCTCAAAGCAGAATAACAAAACAATATTCTTCCATGCCTGCTGCTATAAAAATCCTTAAAAATATTGAAGCAGCTATACGAAACACTCCAAATGGCAATGCTCTTATCCAAAATAGAACCATCTGGATTTCTCACATAAATAAGTTGAAAAACACCGAAGCTGCCTGTCTTGCTGAAGCTATTATAGATTTATGTTATAACTATACCGTTGAAGATAGTATTTCCAACGTCTCAAAACGCTATGACGCTGGCAATATAACATTATTTCAAAACGATTTTTTGAAACGTTTGAAAAATTATTGGATATTATATCAAGAAAATAACCATATTTTCCATACAGGTGACAGCAATACTACACAGATACACGAAATTCCTTTACCCCCTTGGGATACTGCCGTACGAATTATTAGCGAGGACCAAAAGCTGGAAAAATATGAGAAAACCAAATCCTTCTCCTTGAGTCAAACTCCACGAGCAACAGACTGCGCCAAAGAAAAAAAATTATGGAACAAGCGTCTCGCACATCAAATGTTATCACGATTACAGACTGCTTTTATCTATATATTTGTTTTTTGCGGTGTAAATTATCTTATGGGATTAATTCAGGAAAATTTTCTCGGATTATTTAACAGTCTTATCCTTAATGAAATTATGCAAATATGCGGTTCAACTGTATTTGCAACAATTATCTTCGGTATTATTGGTTCCTTAATTTCAAAATGGTTCCACTTACCTGATATACTGGAAAGTGTCCAAAGCATTGGCATTGGCATAAAAGATTTATACAGAATTGTATCATTCCCCAAAAAGAATTCTTTAAAGCATGCAAGAAAGGTGTAATATGAAATCTAAATATAGCGAGAATAAAGAATGGCAAGATTATCTAAAACTCTATAAAGAAAGACCTGAATTATTTTTACAGTCTGACCAAATTTCTATTATCTTTGATGAGAATACAATAAACACTTTTGTTGAAAAAACGAATAAAAAAATAGGCGTACTATATGAGAGTGATTTTCACATTTTGATAGTTGATCTTGTCTCTGATAAAAATAAGAAACTATATACCTATGAAAGATTACTGCCATCTGTCAATTCAGGAGCTGTGGTTGCCCTTCCTATTCAAAACAAGAAGTTGGTTTTGTTAAAACAATATCGACATGCTATCAGACAAAGCCAATATTGCTTTCCCAGAGGCTTTGGAGAAGTTGGATTATCAGCACAACAAAACGCAGAAAAAGAATTAAAAGAAGAATTACATGCACATATTACAAAAACTCAATATTTAGGCAATATAATTGCTGACAGCGGTATTTTAAGTACTCAAACAGCTGTATTTGTATGCGAAGTAGAAGATATTCAAAAAGAGTATGGTTACGAAGGAATTGAGGACATTGTTTTCCTTACTCCCAAGGAACTTGAAACATGGATTCTAATAAAAAATCACAGACAGCTTTACGCTCTCAGCATATAGTCTATATAAATTCCATTGCAAATAAAATTTTATATTATTAAGGCAAGTAAGAACGTCTCTCACTTGCCTTATCTCTTTTATTCCGCTATTACCTCTTCATTCATGCCAATCCTTGGCTTTGTATTTAAAATCCGCATAAATTCCTCACCTGTAATGGTTTCGTTTTCATACAGATATTTTGCCAGCTCATGAAGCTTAGCAATATTATCTTCCAAAATTTTATACGCCTTATCATGCTGTTTCTTTACCAGCTCCACAACCTTTTTGTCAATCAAGGTCTGTGTCTCAAAAGAGCATGCAAGCGAACTGTCACCGCCTAAATATTGATTAGACATGCTCTCCATTGCAACCATATCAAATTCTTCACTCATACCAAAACGGCTAATCATGCCTCTTGCAATTTTTGTTGCCTGTTCAATATCATTGGATGCACCTGTTGTTACAGAGTGGAAAATCAGTTCCTCTGCTGCTCTTCCTCCTGTAAAGGTAGCAATTTTATTCTCCAATTCCTCTTTTGACATAAGGAAATGTTCTCCCTCGTCTACCTGCATGGTATAGCCCAATGCACCGGAGGTTCTCGGAATAATTGTAATTTTATGCACAGGTGCAGAATTTGTCTGAAGCGCCGCTACAAGGGCATGTCCTACTTCGTGATAAGATACAATAAGTTTCTCCTTTTCGGAAAGAACCCTGCTTTTCTTCTGATAACCTGCAATCACAACTTCTATACTTTCTTCCATATCTGCCTGTGTTGCAAATTTTCTTCTGTCACGAACCGCTCTAAGAGCCGCTTCGTTTACAATATTTGCCAGCTCTGCGCCGGATGCACCGGATGCTGCTTTTGCAATCTCATGAAAATTCACATTATCTGCAATTTTAATCTTTCTGGCATGAACCTTTAAGATTTCTTCACGGCCTTTTAAGTCCGGCAATTCCACAGGAATACGTCTGTCAAAACGTCCCGGACGAAGAAGCGCTGCGTCAAGAGAGTCCGGTCTGTTTGTAGCAGCCAGAATAACAACTCCCTTAGAACCGTCAAATCCGTCCATCTCTGTAAGAAGCTGATTTAAGGTCTGCTCACGTTCATCATTGCCGCCCATTGCACTTCCGTCACGTTTTTTTTCCAATCGTACAATTTCATCAATGAACACAATACACGGCGCTTTTTCGTTTGCCTGTTTAAATAAGTCTCTGACCTTCGCAGCACCCATACCTACAAACATTTCCACAAATTCAGAACCTGAAATAGAGAAAAACGGCACGCTTGCCTCTCCTGCAACTGCCTTTGCCAAAAGCGTCTTACCTGTACCCGGAGGTCCTACCAAAAGCGCACCTTTCGGCATAGAAGCGCCAATTTCCTTGTATTTATCAGGATTATGCAGATAATCTACGATTTCCGACAGCAATTCTTTGGCTTCATCTTCACCTGCTACATCTGAAAATTTAATTCCCGTAGATGAGTTTACATAAATCTTGGCATTACTTTTTCCAAAAGTCATTGCCCCTGCGCCAGCTCCGCCGCCCATGTTCTTCATCATCTTACGCATGAGCCAGCTTCCCACAAACCACATAAGTACAAACGGGAGTACCCATGTAAGCAAAATACTTACAAGAGGTTCATTTTCGTAGGAATTTCCTCTGAAAAGACAACATCTGCCTTATGCAATCTGTCCACTTCCTGCAAGTCGGAAATTCGACCTGTTTTATACACCTGCTCCTTGTTATCTTTTCCCTTTTCCACATAATAGATAACATCAGACTCCAAAGTAACCTCTGAAATCTTGCCTGCTTCCAAATCATCTAAAACTCATTGTAGTCCGCTTCCTTAATGCTTCTTTCTGCCACATAAGGGACTACAAAAAATTCAGCAATACTAAGACCAAAAGTATTATTCCATAATAAAATAACACCGGTTTCTTAGGAGGCTGGGGTTTCTTCTTTTCTTCAATATCCATTTCTCTATCCTCCATTTTTACATTGTTCCCAATGCTTCAGGCTTTACCCTGTTATATAGACTATACTGCTTCACCTGTTATTATGCAATGAAGAAAAGATAGTAATTCTATTAAAAAACAATAAAACTCTACTTGTCATCTCCTGTTAATCGAAGCACAGACTCCATTTCCTCAAGGTCCATATCCAAAAATGCAGCCAACTCCTCCACGCTGTACTTCACATCCTCATCTTCGGTAAGCTCTTTTACCTTCTTTTCCAAATCTCTGACCTTTTCTACCAGAATATTGTCTTCTTTTTTCTGCTGAGCCTGTTCCTCAATAAATAATTTCATGGTACTTTCAATTTCCCTGACAATCCATTCATCCGGATTTTTCTGCTCAGAAAGACGTTCCAAAGCTGTCAAAAGCCCCATATTTCCTTCCTGAAGTAAATCTCCGAAAAATATATCTTCACGGTTTAATTTTTTTGCAGCTTTTACAATCTCATCTTGATATGCACGGATTAATTTTTCTGTACATTCCTGATTTCCTGCTAAAAATGCACGAAGCAGTTCCTCTTTTAATAATTCTTCCTCTGTTTCAAAGCCCAAAAGATACTCTTCTAAAAATTCTTTTTCTTCTGAAGTAAGAGGAATTTCTGCTGCTGCCTCCTGCATTACTTCTTCCTGTATTGAAGCTTCCGGTGATTTCTCTGTTCCTTCTACATGAATACCTTGTATTTCCAAGAAATCATAGACCTTCTGTAATTTATCCTGAGTAATGTCATCTCCTTCGAAAAATTTTTCTACTAAAGCTGCCTTTACCTTTTTTCCATTGTTTAAAGCAAGTGTCTGTACTTCCTTTAATTTATTTTGAAATTCAATAATATCCATTTTACATTCTCCTGTCTTTCTCTTATATTTGAAGTTTAACACAAAGCAGACACTTACACCATAGCTTTTCCATCAGCTTTCAAATAATGGTGTAGAATAATAGCGGTCTCCGCTGTCCGGAAGCAATGCCACAATCGTTTTTCCTTTATTTTCCTCACGTTTTGCCTGTTCAATAGCTGCATACAAGCTGCGCCGGAGGATATACCACTAGAATTCCCTCTTTGTGGGCAAAAAGTTTTGCTGTTTCAAAAGACTTTTCTGCTGTAATCGGCATAATTTCATCATAAATCTGTGTATTTAAAACAGTAGGTACAAATCCAGCGCCAATTCCCTGAATTTTATGAGGTCCCGCTGTACCCTTTGACAGTACAGGAGAGTCTGACGGCTCTACTGCAACAATCTTCACAGACTTCTTCTTTTCTTTCAAATATCCGCCGACACCTGTAATTGTTCCTCCTGTTCCTACCCCTGCAACAAAAACATCCACATTTCCATCGGTATCCTCCCAGATTTCCGGACCGTAGATACAATATGTGCTGCCGGATTTGCCGGATTATCAAACTGTCCTGCAAGAAAGCTGCCTGAAATCCGCTCTGCAAGCTCCTTCGCTTTCTCAATCGCTCCGGTCATACCCTTCGCTCCTTCTGTAAGAACAATCTCTGCCCCGTAGGCCTTCAGAATATTTCTTCGCTCCACACTCATAGTCTCAGGCATAGTCAAAATTAACTTGTATCCTTTCGACGCTGCAATAGAAGCTAAGCCAATTCCTGTATTTCCTGAAGTCGGCTCAATAATCGTTGCGCCCGGTTTCAATTTTCCTTCCTGCTCTGCTGTTAAAATCATATTTTTTGCAATTCGGTCTTTTACACTTCCTGCCGGGTTTAAGTATTCCAATTTTACAAGGAGTCTGGCTTTTAAATCCAGCATTTTTTCTATATTTGTAGCTTCCATCAATGGTGTTTTTCCGATAAGTTCCTGTACGTTTCTATATATTTTTTCACCCATAATTTTATCCTCCTTTTATATCCGACTATTTTAATAGGAATTATAGGATACTTGCGTAATCCTGTCAAGAAAAACTGTCTTTCTTATAATATAACGGAGAAATTCCGTAATGCTTCTTAAACAACTTACTAAAATGGTACGCATCCGAATATCCCACAGCTGCCGCAACCTCTTTTATCGGTTCTTCGGGAGATATTTCTAAAATTTCTTTTGCTTTTTCCATGCGAAGCCGAATTAAATAATTGATAGGGGTATCTCCCGTTTCACTTTTAAAAATTTTTGCGATATAAAAGGAGCTTAAATACATATTTGCCGCAATTTGCTCCAAGGATATTTTTTCCCGGTAATTTTCTTCCATATATTTCATAATCTGCTGCACAACATATTTCTTTCCTGTGGATTGAAAAATATATCCTTTTCCTTCCCCTTCCTGCTTTTCCTCTTTTTGTTCTCTGACAACCAGACACAAAATCTGAATTAAATATGCCTTCAACATAAAGTAACGCCCAGCGCTGCATTCTCTGGCTTCTTTGTTCATAACTGTACAAATCTGAAAAATATTCTTTTTCATCCTATCTGCCATTTTTATAATTTTTCCGTTCCCTTTAAATGAAGGGAAATACCCGCTTTTACACCCTTTAAAAGAAACTCCCGAAAATGCAATATAGCATTCCTTCAATCCTTCTTTTGAGTATCCTGCCTTACTCCTATGATATGTTCCGGGATTGAGCAAAATAAAATCGCCCTCCTCTACCTCATAATCTTTACCGTCAATATAAAACTTCCCTTTTCCGCCCATAATAACCGCAAATTCTATAAAATCATGGGCATGATAATTCTGTTCTTCCTCTGTCCTCGTTGAAACACAGGTAAACAGAAATTCCGGATTTAAATCACCCTCTGTGATATCATACATTTCTTTACACATACCCTGCCTTCCCTTCTTGTCTTTTTGTAACTATACAATATATTACATCCATTGCACAAGAAATTACATTCTACTTTTCAAAAAAATTTTTATAATAGGACTTATGTCTATAATGAATTTTAACAGAAAGGAAGTATTTACTCATGACAAAAACACTTACAGAAGGAAATCCGGCAAAGTTGATTTTGTTCTTTTCCCTTCCGCTTATTATCGGAAATATCTTCCAGCAATTTTACAGTATGGCAGATACTTTAATTGTAGGCCGAACAATCGGCGTAAATGCGCTGGCAGCCGTAGGTTGTACCGGAAGCATTACCTTCTTAATTCTGGGGTTCGTTCAGGGCCTTACCTCCGGACTTTCTATTATTACTTCCCAGAAATTTGGGGCAAATAATGAAGATGCCGTAAGAAAAAGCTTTGCATCCAGTATTCTTATCAGCAGCGCTGTGGCAATTATCACAACGGTTTTCTCTGTATTGCTGACTCGCCCCTTATTAGAGCTTTTGCAGACACCTGCCGAAATTATTGACGACGCAACCGCATACTTAGTAATTATTTTTTTAGGTATTCCGGCAACCATTTTATTTAACCTTTTATCCAATGCAGTTCGGGCGCTGGGGGACAGCAAAACTCCTTTGTATTTTCTGATTTTTGCCTGCTGTGTAAATATCGTACTTGATTTGGTATTTATCCTGTATTTGCATCTGGGCGTTGCAGGCGCCGGCATTGCGACTATACTTTCGCAGCTTTTATCCGGTATTTTATGTATCTTCTTTATTATAAAGAAGGTTCCTATCCTCCGGTTAAAAAAAGCAGATTTTCAAATACATTATGAGGTAATTGCTTCCCATTTAAGCATTGCTCTTCCAATGGCTTTCCAAATGTCCATTATTGCCATTGGTTCTTTGATGCTGCAATTTGCCCTAAACGGATTGGGCGCCGCTTCTGTGGCTGCATACACCGCTTCTCAAAAAATCGAAAGTATTGCTACCATGCCCCTTGGTTCGTTCGGAACAGCCATGGCAACTTACGCTGCTCAAAATTATGGTGCGGGAAAAATTTCCCGTATTCGAAAGGGTGTATTTCAGTGTATTTTAATGTCCGGAAGCTTCAGTATTCTTTCCGGCGCAATTAATGTAGTTGCCGGAAGCCAGCTTACCAGCATTTTTGTGGGTTCTCAGGAAACAGAAGTTCTCTCATTGTCTCATACTTATCTGGTAATCAGCGGATGTTTTTACTTTGCTCTGGCATTATTATTTATCTATCGTTTTACGCTTCAGGGGTTAGGAAAAAGTTTTATACCGACTGTTGCCGGTGTTATGGAGCTGATTATGCGTGCCATCGGAGCACTTGTTTTGACCGGCGCTTTTGGCTTTGCCGGCGCTTGTGCTTCTAATCCTCTGGCATGGATAGGCGCCTGTATTCCCCTCGCCTGCTCCTATTACAGGACTATGAAAAGATTAAATTAAAAAAGAAGATTTCCGGCAATGCCTGATTTACGCACTGCTGGAAATCCTCTCTATACTCTCACAAGACTTTTGTCTTATCCTTCAATTGCTATATATTTGTTTTCTTCTACCTGTTTTGGTGTTTCTTTTGGTACTGTTAATTTCAAAATTCCATCCTCAAATTTTGCATGAATGTCTTCCTGATGAATATTTTCACCGACATAAAAGCTTCTGCTCATTGCACCTGCATAACGCTCTCTACGGATGTAATTACCCTGTTTATCTGTTTCGTCTTTATCCAAACCCTTTGCAGCATTGATTGTCAAATATCCATTTTCCAGTTTTGCTGTTACTTCATCTTTCTTAAATCCCGGCAAATCAATATCTAATTCATAGGTATTTTCTGTCTCTCTTACATCTGTTTTCATAATATTTTTTTCATTCTTTCCATACAGAGGATTTTTCTTCCGAAAAACTCTCTCTCAAATGGAAAATCCATAAAGTCATCAAATAAGTTTTCTCCAAAAATACTAGGCATCATCATAAGTCATATCTCCCTTCATATAAGACAATAGATTTTATTTTAGCACTTTGGAAAATCCAGAGTGTCGATTACATGAACCAATGGATTAGGTCTTTTTCCTTCTCCTTTGTTCTATTTGTAATATAACACTTATATTCAGCACTGTCAAGCTTAGGCTGCCAATTTCACAGTTTTTTCACAATTGTGATAAAATCACTGACTCACTTCTATTCTTCTTGGTATAATAAATAAAATTTATTCTATCAGGAGGTTGCTATGGAAAGAAAAAAGCGAAAGGCTTTTGTCAACACCGATGATTGTGTTGCCTGCGGCTGCTGTATAAAAGTATGTCCCAGAAACGCTATTGAAATTTGGAAAGGAATAATGGCAAAAGTAGATATTGCCAAATGCGTAGGATGTGGAAAATGTGAAAAAGAATGTCCCGCTTCCGTAATTAAAATTCAGGAGGTGAAATCATGAAGAAGCATTGGTATGACTATCTTTGGATTGTATCTCTTACCTACTTAATATTGGGATTTTTCAATATTCTTTTTGCATGGCTCGGACTGCTCTGTTTCTTCATTCCTTTAATTATTTCTATTGCAAACGAAACAAAAGGCTATTGCAATCGCTACTGTGGAAGAGGACAGCTCTTTGGACTCTTAGGCGGACGCTTCGGACTCTCCCGTAAAAAAGATATTCCCCAATGGATGAAAAGCAAAGCATTCCGATATGGATTTTTAATTTTCTTTTTCATCATGTTTTTTCAAATGCTTTGGAATACTTATCTGGTATTTTCCAACGCACAGAATTTAAAACAAGTTGTAACACTTTTATGGACCTTCAAAGTTCCTTGGCACTGGGCATACCATGGTACGCTATTCATCCCGGAGTCGCACAGTTTGCCTTCGGCTTTTATAGTGTTATGCTGACTTCTACTATTCTTGGTTTTATTACAATGCTCTTGTTCAAACCTCGAAGCTGGTGCGTCTATTGCCCCATGGGAACCATGACTCAGCTTATATGCAAAGTGAAAAACAAAAAAACCTTATAAAATCTAATTTAGGAGAAAATACAATGAAAATAAAAAAAATTGTTCCTGTTTTAGCTTCTACATTACTGCTTCTTGCAGGATGTGGCTCTAAAAATTCAAGCACAGAAAACAGCGATTATCGTCAAATTGATATGGAAGAAGCTGAAAAAATAATGAAAGAAGAAAAAGACTACATTATTTTAGATGTAAGAACTCCGGAAGAATATGAGGAAGGGCATATTCCTCATGCAATCAATATTCCAAACGAAACTATCAGTACAAAAGAGATTTCTGAGCTTCCCTATAAAGAGCAGCTCATTCTGGTTTACTGCCGCAGTGGAAACAGAAGTAAACAGGCTGCCGGAAAACTCAGTAAGCTGGGATATTCTAATATTGTAGAATTTGGCGGAATTATTGATTGGAAAGGCGAAATCGAGAAATAACAAAATAGAATTGATATTTGGAGTTGTGCATAAAAGACATCTCCATTTTTTATGTGTTTTCTGGAAATATAAAAACGGCTGGATTACTCCAACCGTTTTTGTCTTGTACCTTCAAAACTACATATATAAAACGAAACCTTCCAACTGCCGTTCAGCTTAGTCCACTTAACTTCCTAAGCTATTAGGTCAAGCCCTCGACCGATTAGTAACAGTCAGCTCCATACATTACTGCACTTCCACCTCTGTCCTATCTACCTCGTCGTCTTCAAGGGGTCTTACTTCTTTCGAATGGGATATCTCATCTTGAGGG
>ENA-OQIC01000124-OQIC01000124.1-human-gut-metagenome-genome-assembly--contig:-NODE-124-length-33361-cov-2.520311_pt1 | contig 33361 bp, 47 predicted proteins | sample MGYA00242572_ERZ504736 | MGnify/ENA primary metagenome ERZ504736 (study PRJEB26092, sample SAMD00036201) | human gut metagenome | host: Homo sapiens | study: EMG produced TPA metagenomics assembly of...
CTAACGATAACCATCTTTCACTCCGTTCCATGTTATAATGGAACTATGATAACCAAAGACTATTATTAACGATTTTTTGAATTAGGGCAACAGAAAATTAACTTCAGTTTCTTCGAATTGCGTTTACCTGATGACGATCCAGTCTATACCCTGAAAAAAGTGATGGAGGATTTAGATTTTTCTGGCTTGTTAGCCAATTGTTCAGATAAGGGAAGAACCGGGTTCGACCCAATTATGATGTATGCTGTTGTTACTTACGCAAATATGCGTGGGGTAAGGGCTGTTGACCGTATTGTGGAATTATGTGAAAGAGACCTTGCATTTATCTGGCTTACCAAAGGGCAGAAATCTAAAAGAGATGCATTCTATGACTTCAAGAATAAAAAACTAACGGCTGATGTATTGGATGAATTGAACTATCAGTTTCTCCGTCGTCTGCAAAAAGAAGGGCTCATTACGTTAAAATTGCTTTTTATTGATGGAACCAAAATAGAAGCCAATGCAAACCGTTATACATTTGTATGGAGAGGAACGCTCAATTATCATCTTGCGGGATTGTTGGATACCATTGATTCGTTGTATCAAAAGTATAACGTTCTGATTGACGAAAATGAATATGGCATCAAATATGATATTCCTCATGCTCATATGTTTGTGATTGAAGGAGTGGAGAAAGTAAGGGATGTCATTGAAAAGAACCGGAAACGAAAACTGGCAAAACATAAAAAGTTATCCAATAATACCATGATCGAAATTGATAACTGCTCTCCGATGGAGATTCTAAAGCTCCAGAAAAATCTGCTTCAGATTGCAGAACAAGAACATATCACCTTTGCTTATGGAAAAGGGAAAAGAAAACCAGAAATCCAGCAACTATATGAGGAGCTGGAAACCTGTGGTGAACGTCTCCTGGGCTATAAAGAATGTTTTGAAATCATGGGAAAAGATCGGAACAGTTATTCCAAAACAGATTTAGAAGCTACATTTATGAGAATGAAAGAAGACCATATGCTAAATGGACAATTAAAGGCGGCATATAATGTTCAGATAGCAGTGGAGAACTATTTCATTATTCAGGCTTATGTAAGTAATGACTGGACAGACTATAACACTCTGATTCCAGTCTTGGAGAAACATAAAAATGCATTTGGAGATCTCCTGGAAGAAGTTACCGCAGACAGTGGATATTGCAGTGAAAAAAACTCCTGTATTTAAAGCAAAATAAAATCTCCAGTTATATCAAGCTGCAGGATCATGAAAAACGAAAAACAAAGGCTTATAAAGAAGATATCGGAAAGTATTACAACATGAAAATACAGATGTTCGAGGATGAACTTTATTATGTCTGTCATGATGGAAGAGAACTCCATCATATCAGAACAGAAACAAAAGAACAGAGTGGTTATACCCAGACTTTGAGGTGTATGGATGTGCAGACTGCAGTGGCTGCGAACACAAAGCAGGCTGTCTCTACAAATATAATGCGGAAAGAGATCGTGAAAAAAATAAAATCATGAAGATTAATGAACAGTGGGAAAGCTTAAAAGAAGAATCCCATGCAAATATACAAAGTGAGAAAGGGATTTTAAACTGTCAGATCCGTTCCATCCAGACCGAAGGACATTTTGGAGATATTAAAGAAAACGACAGCTTTCGCCGGTTCAATTACCGGACAACAGAAAAAGTATATAAAGAATTCATGTTGTATGCATTCGGAAGAAACCTAAATAAATATCATCGATTTCTTCATGATAAAATCCAGAAATATGAAGGAAAAACCGAAGAAAAGACTGCTTAGAAAAAAATGTTTTCAAAAAGGCAGTTGAGGGATATTTATGCCCTAAAATACATACAAAAAAGAAAAAATAAGAATCTCCCGTAGAAGATCAGATATAAAAAACACTGATTTCTATGGGAGATTCTTATTTTAAGATTTAGAAGCTAAAAACGGTATTTACCGACAGCTCCTTTCTGTTTTTTGCATTGTACTGTGTCTAGCTTGGTCGAATAATGCCAGTCAATGTTTGGTATTTCCTCAGGAATATCTCCGAGAATGGAATTAAGCTTTGAGAAAAGGCATCATGGATATTTGCTATACTTGGCGCTGGAATCTCAAAAGATACCTGTATGATTTTTCTAAGTATTGTCATCGCCATGTTGTACTTTTCTAAGCGCATGAACTACAAAATCGTAGTCAAACGCCAAGATGTAAACTGCACTGGGGAAATCCGACAAATGCTTTGACCAATTGAAAAACAGCAATGATTTCTTCTTCAGAAAGTCGATCAATGTCATCAATGAAAACAATTATTTTTATGTTTTCTTCCTTCATCTTGTTGACGATTTGATTTTTGCTTTCTTGTAAATCTTTGGAGCGTTGTTCAACTCGTTCATTTATTCCTTCAGCCAGTATTTTACCAACTGCGGTAAAAATAGAACCCGTGTCAGGAATAAGACTTGCTGCATCAAATATGTCTGCATATTGATCAATTAGTTCCCATGTCTTTTCCGCCGAGAGCTTCTTCAACTTTATTGCTTTGGCCATTTACTTGAAGAACTGAATAATAAGCTGTTTGGGATCAAAGCACAACCATGGATTAAACCTTACAATTACTGCATTCTTATCTATATCCTCCACGGTTTCGAGCACCATGTTTAGCAGGGATGTTTTTCCGCTTCCCTATTCTCCGTAAAGGCCAATCGTGAATGAAGATGAAAAGGAATATTGCGATATTGTCTTTGCAAGACTTTTTGCAAGTGATCCTCGGTTTAACGTATCTTCAGTAGATTTAGTAATTGGCAAGTCAGGGCTAATCAATTTGCTGCCTCCGATCATTCGCTCTGTTCTGTATAGAATTGCTGGTCACTCCAATGTGAAAAATGATACGGATGTTCAGAGCTCAAATATAAATCAGCGTAAAGATAACTGACGATATCCGCATCACCAAGCAAGTCAAATACCCACTCTTCTGACACAGTGTTGTCATCTTCAAATCTATTGATCCCGCTACCGAGTTCAATTAACGCAGTAGCTTCCTCATTACAGAGATAGAGCAGCAACTCTTCCATAACGCTATACGCTGTCATAGAGTGGCCATATTTTGCCCGCTGTCTCATGCTTTCAAGGGAGCATTTCATCTGGTATAGGAAATCGTAGTCATAGTGCATCAGAAACTGTTTTGGGAGATCCTCACATAGCCACGACACACTCAATTGACCAAGATGAGATCCTATAGCATAGAAGCAAGCTCTGCCAAATCTTCATTAATATGGTCGAGTAGGATATCACTTCCTGCAGCAAATGACATAGCGGCTCTATCTCCAAATGCATTTTCCAAAAACAGAGACCATGCTTCGTGATTTTTATATTCTCGTGCGGAAATACCATCATAAGTATCTTCATCCTGTTCTGGAAGAACTCTCCAGTTCAGTGCCTTGCAAATCCCTTTGCATTTATCCATACGAATGGATTCGCCAGCCTCATATCGGCACCATGTTTTTGTTCCTACTCCAGCCCGGGAAGCAGCTTCCTCAATAGTTAACCTCAGTTCATTACGCCTGGATTTAATTTGCCTCGCAAGTTCCTTATTTCCCTGAATTGTTTTCTGTGCCATTGATATCCCTCCTTATTTATGACATGTTATCTGTATGTCATTATGTCATATATCTACTGGTTTGTCAAGACGATCCCCACAAAACTTTTTATACTTCCTATATATCCGCCATCTCCCATGAATTGCCTTCTTAACTGCCGATTTCGCTTCCTGTTATTTTCTGTCACTTCAATTTGTCGGCCTTCACCCACCATAATTCTATCAATATAGTCCATAACTTCATTAAGTGACAGTTTCTTGTCTAACACATCCTGCAACTTCATGAATTATTGGTACTGCCGTTCATGGATATCAAGCTGTTGCTCTACGCACTCTAAACGATCTTTTGCCTCATTGATTTTGGCCTTCTCCTCAAAATATGTGTTCTTATCAATCTCTTTACAAACTAACTGCTCGTAGAGAATTCTCGCGTTCTTCATTGGATAGGACAGAATTTCCCGAAACTCAGCAATTTCCCACTCAAGCATAGTTATTTTAGAATGGTATCCCACGTAGATATTACTATTGGAGTTATCAAAACTAAATGTATCATTAAAGAATCTAGTAGAAGCAGATAATAATTCCTTGGTGACAAACGCAGCAGTTGGATTAATCTCCCAGATTCAATTGAATGGAGGAGATTTGATTAAAGGTGTTGAAAATATAGGGGCATTTATTCCAGACGAGGCACTGATGCCAATCAATGAAATCGCGTATAAAGTAGCAGAATCTATGTCAAATGATGAGAATTTCAAAGACGATTTGGAAGCAAATATTACAATCGAAGGTGTAAAAGCTTGGGATAAAGAAGAGATAACTACTCCGGAAGAAAACAATGGAACAACTGCTCCAGGAGGAAACAATGGAACAACAAGCCAGAATGGAAATATGAACGGCAATGTGAAACCATCACAGAATACTCCGGTAAAAACAGGAGATCAGGCACCAATCGCTTTTACATTTGTATTTTTGATTGGAAGCGCATCTGTATTGTTGCTCTTGAAGTTGCGTAAAAATAAATAAAGTGAGGATATAGAAAAAACGTTTGGTTCTAATTGATACAGTGGTAGAATCAGACGTTTTTTCAAAATAAGTAGAACCTACATAACTCCTTGGTGATTTTAGGAGCGCCATAATTCTGTTTTGATTCATCGTAAATATCCTTAATTTTCGCTTTTACGGCGTCACGTCTTTTTTCAGTATTAGAAGGAACACGTTTTAGTCATGCATGATAACCAGAAAGAGAAAGCATACAGATATTTGGGGAAAGATTATGTAAGGAGTTTTTTTGAAACAAGAATAGCATAGTAACAAACTGCCCGCAAGTCTCAGAAATGGAGATTTGCGGGCTTAAAATTTATTTCATATCTTTATAAAGTTCCTTCCCATAAGTATCTAATAAATGGATTGTTTTTCCATGTCTTCTTTTTCTGTTTCAGGATGAAGGGCGCAGATGCGAAGGACTGTTTTTCCCTGAAGGACAGTAGTAAACACAGCAGCATATCCGCTTTCCAATATTTTTTCGGAAATTTGTTCATTTAAAAGATCGGTTTGCTCGTTGGATAATCCTTTTGGGGCATAGCGGAAATTTATCATGGCAAGCTGTGCTGGAGATATAATTTCCCAATCAGGAAGCTCTTTTAAAATATCTTCTGCCCAATATGCAAGCTGAAAACCGTGTTCAATAGCGCTGCCGATTAAATCTGTTCCTAAAATCTGTAAGGTGAGCCAAAGTTTTAATCCTCTGGCAGGTCTGGTGAGTTCCATACCGATATCCCATGTATTAATGTGTTCTCTATCTCCTTGTACATCTTTTAAATATTCTGGATTTACGTGAAAACTGTGGAACAAATGTTGAATATCTTTTACCAAAACCATAGCACATCCATAAGTTTGAAATAGCCATTTATGGGCATCCCAACTTAAACTGTCAGCCAATTCTGTTCCGTCTAAAAGGTGGCGATATTTAGGACTTAACAGGACAGAAGCGCCGTAAGCGCCATCAATATGAAACCAAAGGTTGTGTTTCTGGCAGATAGCTGCGATAGCTTTGAATGGATCAATACTTCCGGTATTTGTAGTTCCGGCAGTTCCGATAACTACAAATGGGATAAGTCCGGCTTTTTTGTCATCTAAAATCGTTTTTTCCAAAATTTCAGTATTTATTTTAAAATCCGGTGTAGTAGGAATTTTACGAATTCTTTTATTGGGAATTCCGATAATTCTAAGACCTTTTGCAACAGAGCTGTGTGTTTGGTCAGAAATATATGCCACACCAAGATGAAGGGTTTCATCAGTTAGTTTATTATCTCTGGCAGCTGTAAGTGCTGTGATATTTGCCATGGAACCTCCGCTTACAAAAACACCTCCGGATTTTTCACCAAATCCTGCCTGAGTGCAGAGCCATTTTAACACTTCCTGCTCAATACAGTTTACCATGGGAGCCAGTTTGCTCCCACCTGCATGGATATTATAGGCAGATGTCATAATATCACCAAGCCAAGAAATAGAAGAAGCAGGACCAGGTACAAAGCCAAAGAAACGTGGATGATTGGAGTCTCCTCGATACTGGTATACTTCGTTCATCATTTTCTGAACTACCTCATTGGCAGGACGCCCGTCTTTGGGAATTCCCAACTGTTTTATTTTTTCAGCTTGTCCATCCGGTGCATTCCAGATGACCTGCTGTGTATGAATATCATGCTTTTCCAAACAAAAATCATGAACAAAATTTTTGATTTCTTTTTCTAACTGAGCGCTGTTTAAAATATTTTCACTGTTTATCATAATGTTATTAACTCCTAAAATTCATTGTTATCTTGACGCCTTTAATATAGTAGTTTACACTAAAATTATCTATTTGTTAAATTGATAAATTTTATAATATATATGAAAAAAAGTAATAAGAGGAAGATATGGAAATTAGAAATATCGCTACTTTTTTAAAGGTAGCAGGGACACAAAATTTTTCGAAAGCAGCAGAGCAGTTGGGCTATTCACAATCAGCAGTTACGGTACAGATACAGCAGTTGGAAAAGGAATTAGATACACAGCTTTTTGAAAGAATAGGGAAAAGAGTTTATTTAACAGAGAAAGGGCAGGAATTTGTTGTTTATGCAAACGAAATTATGAGGGTGACGAATCGTGCCCTTGATTTTTCGAAGAAAAATAGTGTACCGAAGGGGACGTTGAGAATAGGGGTGTAGAGTCGATTTGTACGGCATTGCTACCTGATTTAATACTAAAGCTTCATAAGCTTTGTCCTGAGATTGAAATTGTAATTAAATCCGGAAAAACCGCAGATTTACTTGATATGGCCAAGGGAAATGATTTGGATTTGATTTTTACTTTGGACCAGAAAATTTGTAATCCGGAGTGGCCTTGTGCAATGCAAAGAACAGAAGAAATTATTTTTGTTACATTGGGAAAAGAAAGACAGGAAAAGAGAAAAATACAGATACAAGAATTGGTACAGGAACCTTTTCTTCTTACAGAGAGGGGAGCAGCTATCATTATGAATTAGAGCGACTTTTATCAGAACGTGATTTAAGAATTTCACCTGTGTTGGAGATTGGGAATACAGAGACAATTATCAATTTATTGAAAAGGGGAATGGGTGTTTCTTTTTTGCCGGAATTTACGGTGAGAAAGGAATTAAAAAGAGGAAAACTCAGGCAGCTTGATACAGATTTACCCGGTGTAAAAATGTACAGCCAATTATTGCACTATAAAAATAAGTGGATTACACCTCAGATGCAAGTGTTTATAGACATGGTAAAAGGAGAGCAGACTCATTAAATATTGAGCGCTCTCCTTTTGGGATTATGTGCGGGCAAGCCCATCCACACTCAGCACTACGCCTGTAATATAGGAAGCCTCATCAGAAGCTAGAAATACAAAAGCATTAGCAATGTCCTCCGGTTGTCCCAGACGGCGTAAAGGAATTTGAGCAATCATCGGTTCGATGACTTCCTTTGGAACTGCCTTCATCATGTCTGTTTCTGTAATTCCGGGGGCTACTGCATTTACACGAATACCTTTTGGTCCCAGTTCTCGTGCAAGAGATACCGTAAGACCATTTACCGCAAATTTGGAAGTAGGATAGGCAATACCGCTTGGCTGTCCGTAAATACTTACCATAGAAGAGGTGCTTAAAATAACACCTTTTTTTCGGGCTACCATACATTCAGATGCTGCCTTGGTAGCATTGAATACGCCTTTTACATTTAAGTCCATAACCTTATCAAACATTTCTTCTGTGTAATCTGTAAAAAGTGTACTTTCTGAAACACCGGCATTGTTGACAAGAATGTCCACACATCCATATTTTGAAGTGACATTTTTAAATTCTTCTCTTACATCTTTTAAATCACTTAAATCAGGGCTAATTCCTACTACTGTGGAGTCAGGGTATTTTTCTTTTAACTGTGCAACTGCTTTTTGGGCAGACTGCATAGAACTGGCAGTTAAGATTACAGTTGCGCCTTCTCTTAAAAATGCATCGGCAGTGGCATATCCAATACCTCTGCTTCCTCCGGTTATAATTGCTACTTTATCTTTTAATCTCATAAATATTCACCTCGTAAAATTGATATGTTTAGTATACGCATTTAACAGAAGAATATCTGTGACCAAATCACAAAAGGAAAAAACAAATACTTGCACAGGATATTTGAGAATGGTATGATAGGAAGAAATAAACAGGAGGTAGAAGATGGGCTGTTTAGGGAACTTGTTATGGTTTATTTTTGGAGGCTGCATTTCCGGTCTTAGCTGGTGTCTGGCAGGATGTCTGTGGTGTATTACTATTATCGGAATTCCTGTGGGACTGCAGTGCTTTAAGTTTGCATCTTTAAGCTTTTTTCCTTTTGGAAAAGAAGTTTCTTATGGCGGAGGGGCAGGCTCTTTGATTTTAAATATTATCTGGCTGGTGGTATCAGGACTGCCACTTGCGCTGGAACATTTGGTTTTTGGGGTGGCTTTATGTATTACTGTGATAGGCATTCCTTTTGGTTTGCAGCAGTTTAAGCTTGCAAAGCTGGCGCTTATGCCTTTGGAGCAGAAATTGTATAAGAAAAGAAAGGACTATGAGAAATGAGTGAACAAATGCAGAAAACAATGGACAAATTTTTAGAGGAATTAAGAGGAAAAGCAAAAGACTATCCAGAACTGATGGATTTATTTGTAACCTGCTATACAAACACATTGGATACCACAGTAAAGAGAATGGAAAACAACACCACACATGTAATTACAGGTGATATTCCGGCTATGTGGCTGAGAGACTCCGCTGCGCAGCTTCGTCCATATATCTTCCTTGCAAAGGAAGATGAGGAAATTCGTGAGTTAATTGCAGGACTTGTGAGAAGACAGTTTATGTATATCAATATTGATGAGTATGCAAATGCTTTCAACCATTCTGCAAGCGGTGACTGCTGGGAAAAGGATGATCCAAATCAGAGCCATGGGTATGGGAAAGAAAGTTTGAGATTGACTCTTTATGCTATCCAATTCAGTTGGCATATTTATTATGGAAAATGCAGATTGTGTAACACAGTTTAATGAAGATTTCCAGAAAGGTGTAGAAAAAATTCTGGAAGTATTCCACACAGAGCAGTACCATGAAGAAAAATCTTCTTATCGTTTTAACAGAAACAATGGATATTATCGTGATACACTTTCCAGAGATGGTAAGGGAGCATTAGTAAAATCAGGAACAGGTTTAATCTGGTCCGGTTTCCGTCCAAGCGATGATGCTTGTACTTATGGATATTTAATTCCTTCTAATATGTTCGCAGTAGTTGTTTTGGGATATCTGGAAGAAATTGAAACAGAGATTTATCATAATGAGGAGCTTGCCAAGGCAGCAAAAGAATTAAAGGAAGAGGTTTATCAGGCGATTGAAACAATCGGTAAGACTTTCACAGAAGAATTCGGTATGGTATATGCCTATGAAACAGATGGTTTCGGTATGTATAATTTAATGGACGATGCCAATGTACCAAGTCTTCTTTCCATGGATTATTTGGGATATCCTTCTGATAGGGAAATTGCAGGAAATACAAGAAGACTGCTCCTTAGCGAAGCTAATCCATTCTATTTCAAGGGAGAAAAGGCAGCAGGAATTGGAAGCCCTCATACACCTTCCAACTATGTTTGGCATATTGCTATGGCAATTCAGGGACTTACAGAAACTGAACAGGAAAAGAAAATGGAAATTTTAAAAACAATGGCTGCTACAACCGGCGGCAAAGGTGTTATGCACGAAGGATTTTGTTGTGAAGACGATACTCGCTTTACAAGAGAATGGTTTTCATGGGCAAATGCCATGTATGCAGAATTGTTCTTAGACTGCATGGGATATCGTTTAGAAAAATAAAGAAAAATTTTTAGAATAGAGAAGAACTTTTGAAAGGGGAGGCTGTTTTATACAGCCTCCTTTTTATGCTGTTTTAATACCATTTTAATACCTCGCTTCTGTATTATAACACGAATTTAAAATTACCTATGCTACACTAGGTTCTGCCATAAAGGAAGAAAGAGAGATGAAGAATATGGATTTATTGATGATTTTAATTTTGGCAATATGTTTTGGCAGTATGAAGCTTTTGGCTGACTGGTGTGAAAACAGGTAGGAATTACCGTTTCTAAGGAGGAGCGCAAATGATTTTATTAGGTATGATTATTTTATTGCTTGCCGGATATTTGTTTATGCTTGATTTATCCGGAGAAACTGTAAGACATAAAGGAAGCTTGGAGGAGAAAAGGAATGTTACAGATTGTACTTACACTTGCAATATTCATGATACTGGTAATTCCAATGGGAACTTATATGTATCATATTGCTACAAAACAAAAGACCTTCGCCGATAAGATTTTTAATCCGCTAGACAATACCATTTACAAAATTTGTCATATCGGCAGAGAGGGAATGAACTGGAAACAGTATGCGCTGCATTTATTAACAACAAATGCGGTTATGGTATTTATCGGATATCTGGTATTAAGACTGCAAGGAATTTTATTTGCAAACCCTAATGGGATTGAAGCAATGGAGCCAACGCTTTCCTTTAATACCATTATCAGTTTTATGACAAATACAAACCTGCAGCATTATTCCGGTGAGTCAGGACTTTCCTATTTAAGCCAGATGCTGGTTATTATCTTTATGATGTTTGTATCAGCAGCAAGCGGATATGCAGCATGTATGGCGTTTTGCAGAGGACTGGCAGGAAAACAAAAAGATGTGGGTAACTTCTATGAAGACATGGTAAGAATTACCACACGTATTTTAATCCCTGTATCTTTTATCGCAGGCTTGTTACTTATATGGCAGGGCGTTCCGCAGACACTGGAAGCAAATCAGACAGTACAGACCATTGAAGGACAGTTTCAGGATTTGGCAATGGGACCGGTAGCTTCCTTGGAAAGCATTAAGCATCTGGGAACAAACGGCGGTGGATTTTTCGGTGCAAACTCTACAACACCATTTGAAAATCCAACCATTATTTCTAATTTGATAGAATTATTTCCATGATGATTTTGCCGGGAGCATGTGTGATTACCTTTGGAAAAATGACAATGAAACGGAAAAAACAGGAGAATAAAAAAGTTCTCTTTGGAAATCAGGGAAGAACTATTTTTGCCGCAATGTCTATTCTGTTTATCGTAGGTCTTACCATTTGCTTTACATCTGAAATGGCAGGAAATCCTGCACTGGAACAGGCAGGATTAAATCAGGACATGGGAAGTATGGAAGGAAAGGAAGTCCGCTTTGGAATTGCACAATCGACTCTGTTTACTACCACAACAACTTCCTTTACCACAGGTACTGTCAATAATATGCACGATACATTAACCCCTCTTGGTGGTATGGTGCCTATGCTGCACATGATGTTAAACTGCGTGTTTGGCGGTAAAGGCGTTGGTTTGATGAATATGATTATGTACGTTATACTTGCCGTATTCCTGTGCGGCTTGATGATAGGACGTACGCCTGAATATCTGGGCAAAAAGATCGAAGGAAAAGAAATGAAGCTGGTAGCGCTGGTATTGATTGTTCATCCTCTTTTAATCTTAGGATTTTCTGCTCTGGCAGTTATGACAGGGGCAGGGCAGGCAGGTATTACCAATGAAGGATTTCATGGATTATCACAGGTTCTTTATGAATACGCTTCTTCTGCTGCAAATAATGGTTCCGGATTTGAAGGACTTGCAGATAACAGCTACTTCTGGAATATTACAACAGGACTTGCAATGTTCTTTGGACGTTACATAGCAATCGTTGCACAGCTTGCCATTGCAGGAAGTATGCTTGCAAAACGCAAAGTTAATGAAACAGTTGGTACATTAAGAACGGACAATGTGATTTTTATAGCGATTTTAGTAGTAGTAGTTTATATCTTTGCCGCATTGACATTCTTCCCTGCATTGGCGCTTGGTCCTATTGCAGAGCATTTGACTTTATGGATGCCGTAAAACAGAAAGGATTGTAATTAAAATGGGAAAACAAGATAAGAAGACAAAATTTATTACAAAGGATATATTGAAAAGCTCTGTTATAGGAGCTTTCAAGAAACTGAGTCCCAGATATATGATAAAAAATCCCGTTATGTTTGTAGTAGAAGTTGGATTTTTCATTACGCTTGTAATGACCTTCTTCCCAACCATTTTCGGAGATGACAGTGGTCTGAGAGTTTACAATGGTATTGTATCAGCAATTCTTTTTGTGACAATTTTATTTGCAAACTTTGCAGAGTCTGTGGCAGAAGGCAGGGGAAAAGCACAGGCAGACTCCTTAAAGAAAACAAAAAAAAGATACCGTTGCAAATTTGGTACTAAAGAATGGGACAGAAAAAGTTGTAAATGCTTCTGAGCTGAAAAAAGGCGATATCGTTATGGTAAGAATGAACGAAGTCATTCCGAATGACGGCGAGGTAATCGAAGGTGTTGCATCCGTAGATGAGTCTGCAATTACAGGAGAAAGCGCTCCTGTTACAAGAGAGGCAGGAGGTGATTTTTCCTCTGTTACAGGCGGTACAACAGTAGTGAGCGACTGGTTGAAAATCAGAATTACTTCAGAACCGGGAAAATCCTTTCTGGATAAAATGATTTCTTTGGTAGAAGGCGCTTCCAGACAAAAGACGCCAAATGAAATAGCGCTGAATACTTTGTTGGTAAGTTTGACAATCATTTTCCTTATTGTAGTTGTTACATTATATTGCTTTTCTGATTATGCAGGAGCAAAAATTCCAATGGCAACCATGATTGCTTTGTTGGTATGTTTAATTCCAACAACCATCGGAGGTCTGTTATCTGCAATAGGTATTGCCGGTATGGACAGAGTAACCAGATTTAACGTAATTGCAATGTCAGGAAAAGCAGTAGAAGCATGTGGCGATGTAGATACCATGATTTTAGACAAGACAGGGACAATTACTTTTGGTAATCGTCTTGCAGCAGATTTTCGTCCTGTAAAGGGTAAGAAAAGAAGATTTAATTGATTACAGTGTTATGACTTCTCTGTGTGATGCCACACCGGAAGGAAAATCTGTTGTTGAGCTGGCAAGAACTCTGGTACAAATATTAAAGAAGATGCCAAAGACCAGATGGAATTTGTAGAATTTACTGCACAGACAAAAATGAGCGGAGTAAATCTAAAAGACGGTACACAGATAAGAAAAGGCGCCAGTGAGGCCATTAAAGCTTATGTGCAGGAAAACAACGGTGTTATTCCGGAAGATTTAGACAGTATTGTAACAGAAATATCAAGCTTAGGAGGAACACCCTTGGTTGTATGCGCCGGATATGTGATTTATGGTGTTATTTATCTGAAGGATACGGTAAAACCGGGATTGGTAGAACGATTTGAACGTCTGCGTGAAATCGGGATTAAAACAATTATGTGTACCGGTGATAACCCGCTTACAGCAGCAACGATTGCTAAGGAAGCAGGTGTAGACGGATTTATTGCAGAATGTAAACCGGAAGATAAAATCGAAGCCATTAAAAAAGAGCAGGCAGAGGGAAAAATCGTAGCAATGACAGGTGATGGTACAAATGACGCACCGGCACTTGCTCAGGCAGATGTTGGACTGGCAATGAACAGTGTACAACAGCAGCCAAAGAAGCTGCAAATATGGTAGATTTGGACTCTGACCCTACAAAGGTTCTGGAGGTTGTAGAAATCGGAAAACAGCTTTTGATTACACGAGGCTCTTTAACAACCTTCAGTATTGCAAACGATGTAGCCAAATATTTTGCAATTATTCCTGCTATGTTTACTCTGGTAATTCCGCAGATGAACATTTTAAATATTATGAGCTTGTCTACACCGTTTAGCGCTATTTTGTCAGCATTGATTTTTAATGCAATTATTATTCCATGCTTAATCCCCATTGCTATGCGTGGTGTAAAATATAAACCAATGCGTTCTGAAAAAATGCTGTTAAAAAATATGAGCATTTACGGACTTGGCGGTGTAATTGTTCCATTTATCGGAATTAAATTAATTGATATTCTGGTAACGCCTTTACTGGCTTTGCTTGGATTATAATTTTGAGGTGAAGATATGAAGAATTTTGGAAGATATTTAAAAAGAGCATTGGCAGTTACTCTTGTACTGCTGGTTTTATGCGGAGTTGTCTATCCCCTGCTTTTAACAGCAGCGGGACAGGCTATTTTTCCTAAACAGGCAAATGGAAGTATTGTCAAAGTAAATGGTAAGGCGGCAGGTTCAGAAATCGTAGGGCAGGAGTTTGAAGGTGACCAATATTTTCACGGAAGAATTTCCTCTGTAAATTATAATACCTATACAAAAGAAGAAAAAGAAAGTGGAGAATATGAAGGAGTTTCATCAGGAAGCTTTAATTATGCTCCAAGCAGCAAAGACCTTGAGAAACGTGTAGAGGAAGATGTAAAAGCTTTCAAGGAACGTTATAAAGAAGTAACAGGCGAAGAATTTAAAGGAGAGATACCGGCAGATATGCTGACTGCTTCAGGCTCCGGCTTGGATCCACATATTAGTCCGGAGGCTGCTAAGGTACAGCTCCCTATTGTTGCGGCAGCAAGTGGACTCTCTGAAGAAGAAGTTCAGAATATCGTAGATAATAATACAGAAAAAAAGGTATTCGGCATCTTCGGTGAAGAAGAAGTAAATGTATTAGAATGTAATATTGATATTGCAGAAGCAATGGGTGAATAAAAAATGAGCAGTGACAGAAGCACTCCGGAGGAAATTTTAAAACGTATTCAGGCAGAAGAAAAACAAAAAGAAAATGAGAAAAGAGGAAAATTATATATTTTTCTCGGGTATGCAGCAGGTGTGGGAAAGACCTGCGCCATGTTGGATACTGCTCAGGAATTAAAGAAAAAAGGAATTGATGTAGTGGCGGGATATATTGAGCCTCACGCACGCTGGGAAACCAGTATGCGTGAAAAAGGGCTTGAAAAAATCCCGCCGCTTATGGTGCCTTATAAGGGAATTGAGCTTAGAGAATTTAATCTGGACGCAGCATTAAAAAGAAAACCACAGATACTCCTTGTAGATGAGCTGGCGCATACGAATGCCAATGGTCTGCGACATAAAAAACGTTATGAGGACATTGAGGAGTTGTTAGATGCAGGAATTGATGTTTATACAACAGTGAATATTCAGCACTTGGAAAGCCTAAACGACATTGTGGAAAATATTACAAAAATTCATGTAAAAGAAAGAATACCGGATGGGGTTTCGATGAGGCAGAGCAGGTAAAGCTCATTGATATTGAACCGGATTTATTGATTACACGTTTAAAAGAAGGAAAATTTACAAAACAGTTCAGGCAGAACGGGCGTTGCAAAACTTTTTTGCAAAAGAAAAGCTGATTGCGTTAAGAGAGATTGCCCTTCGCAGAATGGCAGATAAGGTCAATCAGATAGCGCAGCAGGAGCGGCTTTTGAGCGAGAAGCAGGAGGAAGGAGAAGGGTATCAGGGAGAACATATACTTACCTGTATTTCCACAGCTCCATCCTGTGAAAGAGTTATACGAAGCGCTTCCAGAATGGCTTATGCCTTTCACGCAAGGTTTACGGCTTTGTATGTGGAGACTACAAGGCTTCAAAACGCAGATGCGTCTGTAAAGAAAATCAGAGATGACAACCTGCATCTGGCAGAAATGCTGGGTGCAAAGATTGTAACCGTATTTGGTGATGATGTGGCTTTCCAGATTGCAGAATATGCCAGAGTCAGCGGTGTGACAAAGCTGGTACTGGGAAGAACCAATCACAAAATTTTATTTGGACAGAAGAAGGGAAATATTACAGATGAAATCAGCGAGTATAGCCCAATCTGGATATTTTTATTATTCCCGATATGGGACATACAGGTAAGAAAAAGTATTTTTTATTTTTCTCCAACAAATTCGGAAAAAAGGAAAAAAACAGAAAAATTGGGAGCAGATATTCTAAAAGAAGCCTTTATGCTTGGGATTGCCACTGCTGTTGGGCTTTTGTTTCAAAAACTGGGATTTTTAAACGCAGATATTATTATGGTGTACTTATTGGGAATTTTGCTGTTGTCGCTGTATACGGCAAGGCGTTATATCGCAGTATCTTCGGCAGTTTTCAGTGTTCTTTTGTTTGACTGGTTTTTTGTAGAGCCTTTTTATAGTTTTAATTTTTACAGTGGAAAATACAGTGCGACCTTTGGCATTATGCTTTTATTTTCTATTATTATTTCTGCGATTATTTCCACAGAAAAGCATCAGGCAAAGGAAAGCGCAAAAATGATGTACCGCACAGAGCTTTTGCTGGATAACAGTCGGAGAATGAGGCGTGTAGAGTCAGTGAAGGAGCTTTTGACAGAATTAAGCGATAAAGTATTAAAGCTGATGAATTTATCTGTTGTTTTTTACGTGCAAAAGGAAGGGAAGCTTACAGGACCATGGCTGTTTCCAAAACCGGGAATTTCTAAGGCAGAATTGGGAAAAACAGTTGACACCAAAGAAAAAGCAGTTGTAGACTGGGTAATGACAAATAGAAAACGTGCCGGCTGCTGTACGCATACGCTTCCTGAGGCAAACGCTATATATCTTCCCATTAAAACCAGTGACGAAATTTATGGAGTTATGGGAATTGTACTGGAAGAAAAAAGAGAAATTCCGCCTTTTGAGTATGGACTTTTAACGGCAATGTTAAATGAAGCAGCTTTGGTTTTCGCAAGATTGATTTACGGAAGGAAGGAAAAACCATGAAAAAGAGGGATATATTATGGTGCATCGTCAGTCTTGCTCTGTCTACGGCAGTGGCATTTGTGTTTTCGGCGCTTGGCTTTAGCGATGCCAATCTGATTATGATTTATATACTGGGTGTGCTGATGGTAGCCCTTTTAACAGGGGGATATGTGTGGGGAATAATCTCCAGTATTTTAGGTGTATTGACCTTTAATTTCTTTTTTGCAGAGCCTATTTTTACTTTTTCTGTGTATAATCCGGACTATTTAATTACCTTTGTGGTTATGTTTGCAACTTCGATTACCTGCTCTGTCTTAACGAAACGAGTGAAGAATTATGCGGCGGAAAATGCGAGAAAATCCTATCGTTCAGAGCTTCTGCTTCAGGCAAGCCGCAGCTTACAGGAGGCGTCCACTTCGCAGGAAATCTTACAAAAAACAGTAAAACAGCTGGGAAAGCTTCTGGAAAAAAAGATATACTGTCTTATGGGAAAACCGGAAAACTGGAAAATGCCGAAAGAACTGTTAAAAGAGGATAGGGCAACGGCTCTTTGGTGTTATCAGCATGGAGAAGATGCCGGATTTTCTACGGATGTTTTAAGAGAGTCTCCGTATATGTTTCTGGCAGTGAAGGGAAAACAGAAGACCTTTGCCGTGATTGTGGTAGATACGAAAAAAGAAGCTATCGGAACGTTTGAAAGAGGAATTGTAGGAACGATTATTCATGAATGTGTCTTTGCCTTAGAAAAAGAAGAATTGCTGAATAAGCAGAGAGAAGCGGAAATGCGTCTGGAAAAGGAACAGCTTCGAGCCAATCTTTTAAGGTCCATTTCCCATGATTTAAGAAGTCCTCTTACCAGTATTTCCGGCAATGCAGAAAACCTTTTGGCGAATGAGGAAAAGCTTCCGGCAGGAAGGCGCAGAGAAATCTATCGGGATATTTATGATGACTCGAAATGGTTGATTAATCTGGTGGAAAATCTTCTTTCCATAACCAGAATTGAAAACGGAAATATGAAGCTGGATATGCAGGGCGAAATAGTGGAGGAGGTCATTGAAGAAGCGTTAAAGCATGTGAATTTTAGGGGAAAGACCAGAGCGTGCGAATAGAATGTGATGAAATTCTTATGGCAAAAATGGATTTGAAGCTGATGCTTCAGGTAATTATCAATCTGGTGGATAATGCAGTAAAATATACACCAAAGAATGCAGAAATTCTGATAAAAGCAGAGGCAGAGGGGGAGAAAGTTATCCTGTCAGTCCGGGATAACGGAACAGGCTTACCCCGGAACAAAAAGAAAAAGTATTTGATATGTACTATACGGTAAACAGAGGAATTGGGGATGCAAGGAGGGGAATGGGACTTGGACTTCCTCTGTGTCAGGCGATTGTAAAGGCACATGGAAGCAGATTAGAAGTCTGTGATAATACACCTAAGGGAACTGTTTTTCAATTTGCCCTTTCGAAGGAGGAGATTTTGCTATGATGAAAGGAAATAAACCATCTGTTTTAGTGGTGGAGGACGATGTGCCAATTCGAAATCTGATTACTACGACTTTGGAGATGGAAAAGTATAAATTTGATACTGCAGAAAATGGAAATCAGGCGATTATGCTGGCAGCAGCGAACAATCCTGATATTATTCTTATGGATTTGGGGCTGCCGGATATTGACGGAATAGAAGTAATCAGGAAAATCAGAACATGGTCGGTAGCGCCCATTATTGTAATCAGCGCCAGAAGTGACGAAAAAGACAAGGTAGCTGCTTTAGATGTAGGGCAGATGATTATCTTACCAAACCTTTTAGCGTTACAGAGCTTTCTGCCAGATTAAGAGCTACTACTCGCCGTATACAGTACATTATGCACGCAGATAATACAAATGAAAGCGTATTTAAAAACGGTAATTTGGAAATTGATTACAGCGCAGGAGTTGTAAAGGTTTCAGGAGAGGAAGTACATTTAATGCCTTTGGAATACAGTCTTCTTTGTCTGCTGGCACAGAATATCGGAAAGGTGCTGACTTATCGTTTTATTCTGGAAAAGGTATGGCAAAACGGCATTACCAGCGACATTTCCTCTTTGCGTGTATATATGGCTTCTTTGCGTAAAAAGCTGGAAAAAGATAAAGAACATTCCGCCTATATTCAGACGCATATCGGAGTGGGCTATCGTATGGTCAGTGCAGAAGATATTTCTTAATTTTAATGTGATGTTAATTTCTATAAGCAGTAGTTTAAACCCTATTTAATAAAATTATTGCTAGAATAAGACCTGTAAATAAGAAGAATATAGTTACAAAAAAGGATGTTTTATTAAAGAAGGGATAGAAAATGAGAGAAGAAATTAATAGAATAGAGGAAGACGAGACAGAAAAAATTTAAGGGAACTGTGTATAAAAGTGAAAAGGTGCTGCAAAAACATGACTATATAACAGGTGAAAAAATAGTTATGAACGCTATGGGACAATATCCCGATGCAGCCCAGCCACACAATTTATATGGTGTTTTGTTGGAAAAAACAGGACAGCACACAGCGGCAATGCGGCATTTTCGGGCGGCATTGGCTTTAAACCCTTCCTATCGACCTGCCAATTATAATCTGGAACAGTATGGACAGCTTCGGGTGACAGGTAGAAGATGCCAATACGGAGATGAATGGGCAATATATTAAAAGATACTCCGGACATAAGTACATTATTGGAAAATGTCCGGAGTTTTTATTGTCCTTTTGTTGTTATTTACGATATATTATAGTTATGAGGTGATGAAAAATGGGATATAAAATACTTCTTGTAGATGACGATACAGAGCTTGTAAAGATGCTTTCAAAATATTTTGAAAGAAAAAAATATAGAGTAATTACAGCACAAAACGGGAAGGAAGCCATAGAAAAATTACAGACAGCCCCTGACATTATTTTGCTGGATATTAATATGCCCCAGATGGATGGTCTGGAGGTTTGCAGAAAAATTCGGGATAAAATTTCCTGTCCGATTTTATTTTGACTGCTAGAGTAGAGGAAGAAGACAGGGTAAACGGATTGCTGTCAGGAGGAGACGATTATATTTTAAAGCCTTTTAGCCTGAAAGAATTGGATGCCAGAATTACAGCACATTTAAAAAGAGAACAACGGCATTCACAAAAGACAGAGTTTCGTTTTCATGGGGAACTATGTATTGATTACGGACAGAAAAATGTGCAGATAAATGGAGAGATAATAGAATTTACGAAGCTGGAGTATGAGATTATAGAGCTGTTGTCTACGCATCCGGGACAGGCTTTTTGACAAAGAGCGTATTTATGAAATAACCTGTGGATATGAAGCAGAAGGGGACAGCAGAGTGATTACAGAGCTGATACGAAGAATACGAAAGAAGCTGGGAAATTACAGTGATATAGAGTATATAGAAACAGTGTGGGGAATGGGATATAAATGGAAAAAATAAGAAATTTTTCTCTGAAAAAAGCGATTGTTTTTTATGTGACAGTGAGCTTTATCGTGACATTTTTTTTATCTGTATTTACAGTGAATATAGCGGCAGAGATACAAAATAATATCTGGTGGAAATATACAGACCAAGAAGAATATTTTAAAGGTTTGCGAAATGAAAGCTATGAAACCTTGATAGCAAGACCAAGCAGAGAAGAAATGAGTAAAATGGACTGGCACATATCAGAAACTTGCGATTTTTTACAAACATACGGTATTTTGCTTTGGAGTATTGCGGGAAGCATTGTGGCAGTAGGAATATTTTATAAAAACAAACTGAAAAAGCCTATCGAAGAATTAAAGGAAGCATCCAAGCTGATTGCAAAAGATGAATTGGAATTTCATATTACATACGAAAATCAGGACGAAATGGGAATGCTGTGTCAGGAGTTCGAGAAAATGCGAAGTCAGTTGGAGGAGAATAATAAGTTCTTTGGCGAATGATTGAAGACGAAAAGGCGTTAAGAGCTGCCATTGCTCATGACATACGTTCCCCCTTGGCTGTTTTAAAGGGTTATCAGGAAATGCTGCTGGAATTTTTACCCACAGGAGAAATGGGAAAAGAAGAAACAGAGGAAATCCTTCTCGAAGGAATGAAGCAGATAGAGAGACTAAACCGATTTATTGAGACCATGCGAAAAATGACAAGATTGGAGGAACGAGAGCCGATATATCAGAAGTAGAGCTTGAAAGCTTAGGAAAAAATCTGGAAAAGGAAATAAAAATTCTCGAAAAAGAAACAGAAAAGCAGTGCAAAATTATGATAAAAGGAGAAATAAAAACAGCTTTTGTAGATGAGGAAATGGTAAGAGAAGTTGTTCAAAACTTATTATCCAAATGCTTTTCGGTATGCAAAAACAAGCGTGGAAGTAATTATTTCAAGCAGAGTCTTTCAAGGCTTGTGATTACGGTGGAAGATGACGGAACCGGATTTCAGGAAGATACCGATAAAGTGACACAGGCATTTTATCGCTCTAATCCTAAGGATGATTTGAAACATTTTGGCATGGGAATGTATATCAGCAGAGTTTTTTGTGAGCGCCATGGAGGGGGATTGTATATAGAGCAGAATAGAGGAGAAGGGGCAAAGGTAAAGGCAGTTTTTAAAGAAAGATAACCATTGTTATTTTGTTGTGTTTTCTGGTTTATGATTTCTTTAAAGAAAAAGAAATGAGGTGAAAACCATGAAAGCAATTATCAAAAGACAAATAAAAAGTTATTTGAAAACCCCGATATTTTGGGTGGGAATTCTTGTGGTTTTTATAGAAGTTTATCGGTTGTTGGTTCCCTATTTAACTATTCATTATGTGGAAAAAGATGAGAAACTTGCCACAGAAGAGGGAAAAATTTGGGATTGGGAGGGAGATATCATGGATGGATATGTTCCGTCAACACCTGAAAAACAGCGGGAACTCTGGGAAAATTCTATTTGTAATTCTCTTATGACAGATTTTGAAATGTCAGAAGATGAGGCAGCTTGGTGATACAGGAAATACAAGGCATGGAGATTGATGAGGCATGCCAATACTTGGAGGATAACTACAAGTATCACGGAGCGGAATACGTTTATGAGGATTTTCAATACCATGCAGGCAGCAGAAAAGAAATCAATAAATACATTGGAGAAAGCTTGAAAGAACATGATTTTTCTTATTATTTTTCCAGAAAATTTGCAGATTACACAGGACTTTATATGGGATTTTTTGCAACGATTTTTCTGGCATTTTTATTCATGCAGGATATGAAAAAGAACACTTATGAGCTTCTGCATACAAAGCCTATAAAAGGTTGGAAATATATTTTTGGAAAGACGGTCAGTGGGTTTTTGTTGATGCTTTTTGTGCTGATTTTATTGAACGTAGGATTTTTTGTTTTGTGCAAAATTGCTGGTTATCAAGCAGGATTTTCGGCTCATCCCTTAGACTTTTTAAAGTCCACGGTGTTCTATATTTTACCCAATATGGTTATGATTTGCAGTGTTTACGGGCTTGTGTCCTTGCTGTTCCGAAATCCATTGCCGGCAGTTCCTATGCTGATACTTTATATGCTTTATTCTAATATGTTAAGAATAGGAGAAAATGGCAGCTATATAGGCAGACCATTGGCAATTATGGTACGTTTTCCGGGAAACTTTTTTGATACTACACCGCCTCCGCTGGCATTGCTAAATCAGACATTTTTGCTGATAGCGTCAGTATTCTTATTTTGTATTACGGTATATTTATGGAAGAGGAGGCGAATATGATGAAACAAGATTTAAAAATCAGTCTTCCCGTGTATAAAATAGGATATTCTTTGGCATTTATTGTGATTTTAAGCTGTGTTCATTCTGTTGTTTACGTCAATGAAATCGGACCGGCAATTGACGGAAAGATGGCAGTTTTAACGCTTGTATTTTGTGCAGATACCTATCTCATAGAGAGGCAGAGCAGGCGCAGAGAGGTGTTTTGTCTTTATCCTATAAAGAATCAGTATTATGCGGTTCTCAGGAGAATTACAGTGCAGATAGGGTATCTGACAGTGATTTCAATTTTGGCTTATGGCATGTTTTATTGGCAAAAACCGGCGGTTTTGGATGAAAAAAGGTCAGGAATTTTTCTGTTTTTGCTATACTGCGGAGTTGTTTTTATTACCGTATTTTTCTGGAGTGTGTTATCTGTAACCGTGTGTAATCTTTTGCAAAGTGTATGGGGCGGAATGGGAATGTTGTTTCCTGTATGGCTGTTTTTGGTGTCAAAAGCAGGAGAAAAATTGTTGGGAGTATGGAATCCGTTTTCTTATGAATTTTGCGAATTTTTAGAGCTGACAGAGTGGAAATGGGCAGCAGGAAAAATAATAACAGCTGTATGTGCAATACTTTTATTACTTTTGCAAAAGAAAATTTTAGAGAAAAGGGGATAGGAATATGAGTATTAAAATTGCTGATTTGACCGTTACTTTTAAAAACCAAGTAACGGCAGTAAACCATATAAATTTGGAAATATCCAATGGGATTTACGGACTTTTAGGTGAAAACGGAGCAGGAAAAACTACGTTGATGCGTGTGCTTACCACAGTATTAAAACCCACCGGCGGAACGGTATCCTTAGATGGTATTTTATACAGTGAAGGGAATTATGAAAAAATACAGCAGAAAATCGGTTATCTGCCGCAGGAAATCGATTTGTATCCCAATTTAAGCATACAGGAATGTCTGGAATATATGGGGGAATTATCCGGTATACCACAGCAGGAATGCAAGAAAAGAATAAAATATTATCTGGAGAAAACAAGCCTTACAGAACACAGAAAAAAGAAAATGAGACAGTTATCCGGAGGTATGAAAAGGAGAGTAGGACTGGTACAGGCACTTTTAAATGAACCTGATTTTTTGATTGTAGATGAGCCTACCACAGGGCTTGATCCGGAAGAACGTATCCGTATTCGAAATCTGTTGGTGGATTTTTCAGAGAACCGCACAATTTTATTTTCCACGCATGTAGTAGAAGATTTGGCAGCAACTTGCAGTAAGCTTGCAGTTATGAAAAAGGGAAATATTCTTTATAGTGGCAATATAAAAGAGATGATCTCTATGGCAAATGGATGTGTGTGGAATTGTTTTGCAGAAAGTGATATACAGGCTAGGGAAATAGAAAAAAATTATCGTGTTTCAACCAAACAGTATGTAAACGGCGGATATATGATAAGGGTTATCAGTGAGGAAAAACCGGAGGTGCAATGTACACAGGGGGAAGTTACATTGGAAGATGCGTATATATATTTGATGAATAAATAGAAATTTTTTGATTACCCGCAAGTTTTATCTAATGAAACCTGCGGGTGTTTTTTAGAGATAATGGTAAACATCTCTTTTCTTGTAAAACAAATAAACAGAAAGAAACAGAGTCATAAATTCTGCTGCCGGTACTGCAAGCCATACTCCGTTTACTCCAATAAGATATGGGAGAAGCAGAATATTGAGTACAATTAAAACAAAAGTACGAACAAAAGAAATCAGCGCAGATACCTTTCCGTCTGAAAATGCAGTAAACATAGAGGATGAGTAAATATTTATTCCTGCAAATATGTAGTTGATAGAGAAAAGGAAAAATCCTGTTTTGGCAATATCATAAGTGGCACTACCAATCGGTGTAAAAATTTCTACAATTACAGGTGAGGACACAAGCGCCATAATTGTAATAAGAATAGAAGAGATACTGATAAAGCCAATACAGATTTTAAATATCCGTTTTAAAAGAGGCAGATTTTGGCTTCCATGATTATAGCTGATTACAGGTGCAACTCCCATGGAAAATCCCATGTAGAGAGCGTTAAACAGGAACTGCCCGTACAGCACAATGGTAATTGCCGCAACCCCTGGCTCGCCCAGAAATTTCAGCATAGTGATATTAAAAAGATAAGTGACCACAGCCGTAGACAGGTTTGTAACCATCTCGGAAGAACCATTAAAACAGCTTTCTTTTAGTACCTGAAAACGAACTACCGGCTTAGTAAGATAGAGCGAATGGCGGGTAAAAAGGAAGTAAAAAAGTCCGATTACAGCAGGTATCAGTCTCCAATTCCCGTAGCAAGAGCAGCTCCGGAAATTCCCATATTGAAAGGTCCCATAAAGAGATAATCCAAAATCATATTTGCCACACCACCGCTTATGGTAAGCATCAGCCCGATAAGTGGCTTTCCGGCAGTGACAAAAAAGGTCTGAAACATCATCTGGAGCATGGCAGCAGGTGCAAGAAGCAGGGAAACGCTTAAATAATCTACACAATAAGGAAGTAGAGCATCTGTTGAACCTAAAGCTCGAACAATGGGCTCGATAAAATGTTACCAATAAGCAGGATGGCAATACCAAAAGAAAGCTTACAAGAGTTAAGAAAGAAAAGTCTTCCCGTGCTTCCCTTTCTTTTCCTTCCCCTAATTTTTTTGCAATTAAGGCGCTGCCTCCCGTAGAGAGCATGATGCCTACGGCGAAGACAATACTGATAACAGGATATACAATATTGGCAGCAGACAGGGCGTTAGTTCCTAACAATCTTGAAATAAAAATGCCGTCTACAATGGAATATAAAGACATAAAAATCATCATCACCATAGTAGGTAAGGCAAAGCGCAGAAGGGAAAAGAATTTAAAATTTTTTGCAATAGAATTTGACATACAAATAACTCCTTGTAAAATTTTATCCAAAAGATATAATAAACTATAGAGTAACCCGATAGTCAAGAGGTGTTTTGTTATGAATAAAAAAATGTATTTCAGTACAGGAGAATTTGCAAAACTGGCAGGAGTGTCTAAACATACTTTATTTTATTATGATGAAATCGGATTGCTTTCTCCTGAGATTAAGAATAAGGAAAATGGTTATCGATATTACTCAGCAGCGCAGTTAGATATTTTGGATGTGATTTATGTGCTGCGTGAGCTGGATATGACATTGGAAGAAATTCAGGAATATATGCAAAATCGTACACCGGAACAGTTTTTAGAACTTTTTCGGCATGAAGAAAAGATAATCAGTGAAAAAATCAGACATTTAAAAGCAGTTAAAAACTGGATTACAGAAAAGAGCAAATTAATCCAGCATAATTTACAAGAAGATTTAGAAGAAATCACTATTTGTCAAGAACCTCAGCGCTATTTTATAGAAGGAAGTGTCGAGAAAAATGATGATAGAGCATGGGCAAAAGCTATTGGCAATCTATGGGATTATTGCATCGAACATGGAATAAAAAGTCCTTATCCCATAGGCTATCGTCAGGAAAAGAAGATATAGAGCAGGGTATTTTTGATAATTATCATGTTTTTTATCAAATGTTGGATACAAGACCGAAGAAGATAGCATATACCGTCAGAGAAACAGGGGATTATTTGTGTGCTTATCATAAAGGAAGCTGGAAAAGTATTGGAGAAACATATTCCCGAATGTTGCATTATGCGAAGGAACATAAACTGGTATTAAGTGAGTATTTTTATGAAGACGGAGTGTTAGACAGTTTGACTGTTCAGGAAGAAAAAGATTATGTGTGTAGGATAAGCTGTCAGGTGAAGAAAGATATATAGTTGATAAAGTATAGATAAGTAAATGGAGAAGATAATATGATTGAGAATACGAAACGTGCAGGAAAAAGATTATGAACAGATAAAGCGGTTGGAAAATGCTATATTTGAATTTCATAGAAAACATAGACCAGATTACTTTCGTGAACACGCAGATTATACTAGGAAGGAATTTGAAGAGTTATTAAGATTGCCTGTTTCGATGGCATTTGTAGCAACTTTGGAAGAAGAAATCGTGGGTATTTGCTTTGGGAAAATTGAAAAGAGCAGAGAGAATACTTACTGTAAGGCAAGAAAAATAGCTGTGATTGATGATTTATTTGTTTTGCCTAAATATCGTGGGTGTGGGATTGCCTCTAGTTTAGTGAAAGCAGCACATGAAAAAGCAATGACTGAACGGGCAGAGACATTAGAACTTTGTGTTTGGGGATTTAACAGTAGTGCGATACAATTTTATCAAAAAATGGGTATGAAAATACAATTTTTGAGAATGGAGCAACAGTTATTGCCTAAAAAAGTGGAAGATGAAGAACTCAAAAGCTGGTAAAGTTGTTTTTTATCTGCTATACTATATTTCATAGAATTCCTCTGTAAAGTGGAGGAAAAAATATGAATACCTTATTAAAAAATCTTACAATCAAAAACAATTTTATGTTTGCAGCAGTGATGTCAGATGAAGAAAACTGCAAAGGCTTTTTAGAACGTGCTCTTTCCATGAAAGTGGACCATGTAGAAATCAGTACAGAGAAAAATATTGTCTATCATCCGGAATATAAAGGGGTGCGATTAGACGTCTATGCGAAAGATGAAAATAATACCCGCTATAATATAGAAATGCAGGTGTTAAAACAGCCTGCATTGGGACGCAGAAGTCGTTATTATCAAAGTCAGATGGATATGGAGCTTTTGTTAAAGGGTTGCGAATATGCAGAACTGCCCGACAGTTATGTGATTTTCCTATGTGACTTCGACCCTTTCGGGAAAGGAAAGTATCGTTATACTTTTTGGACAGCTTGTGAGGAAACAGAAAAAGCTTCTCTAAAAGATGGGCGCTGTATTATGTTTTTGAATACTCGTGGAGAAAATGCAGAAGAAGTGCCGAAAGAATTGGTTTCTTTTCTGAAATTCGTGCATGCAGACTTAAAAGAAAGTCAAAAGGACTTTCAGGATGATTATGTAAGACAAGTGCAGAAATCGGTCACCCATATCAGGGAAAGTAGGGAAATGGAGGAGAGATTTATGCTTTTGGAATTATTGTTAAAAGATGAACGCAGAGAAGGTAGAGAAGAAGGCAGGAAAACCGGACAATTAGAGGAAGCGCAAGGAATGCTCCAGATGGCATTAAACAGATTTGGAGAATTGCCGGAAAATCTTCTGAAAACTTTACATCAACAGCAGGATATAGAAGTGATTAGAAATTGGATGCAGATAGCTTTAAAATCTCAATCACTGGATGATTTCATTTCTAAAATGTAATATTTAAAAATACTAATTCAAAATCAAATCAAATAAACCTGCAAGTCTTATAAATTAAGATTTGCAGGCAAATAAAAACATTTCAATGCCGTTTCGGCAAAATTTCAAAAAAGCAGAGGAATTCTAATTTTTAATTTTGTAACACGGAAAAATCGGTTGACAATTTTAAAGAAAAGTTTTATAGTTACATCAATAAGAAAACAGGGGAGCTTGTATACAGGCTGAGAGGAAGTTGCGAACTTCGACCCATAAACCTGATGTGGATAATGCCAACGTAGGGATACAGAAGTGGTAAATTTAGGAAATCGGGTTCTTCGATTTCCTTTTCTATTTTTTATAGGAAAATGTTGTTTACCGAAGAAGTTGAGAGTGAATGAGAGTTCATGAAGGGGTGCACCACCGCGGGTGTATTTTTTCGTGAACTCTTTTTTATTACATAGGAAATTGCGTCCTATGTAATAAAAATGCTCCGCAAGGATGCGCAGCTCGCGGAAGTGAAATTATCATTTTGTGAACCGCTCGCGCGCGGAGATTGCGCTATTGCGCAATCTTTCTTATAAAAGGGAGGAAAAGGATGATTTATTTAAATGGAAAACCGGAAGATATTCCGGAGGGGATTTCTCTTGCAGAACTTGTAAGGGAACGCCAATATTGTTTGGATTATATTGCGGCAGAATTAAATGGAGAAATTGTGCCCAAACAGCAATATAAGGATACAATTCTTCGCAGTAAAGATAAACTTGAAATTGTGAGCTTTGTGGGAGGGGCTGATAAAGTGGAAGAAAGAGAAATCTGGGAAGCTCTTTGCAGCCGTCATTCAACTGCTGTGCAGGAAAAATTATGGAGAGCACAGGTTGCGGTGGCAGGACTTGGGGGATTAGGCTCTAATATAGCCGTATCTCTTGCCAGAATTGGTGTTGGACATCTGCATCTGCTGGATTTTGATGAGGTGGATTTGACGAATTTAAACCGACAGTATTATTTTCTCAGACATATTGGTATGAAAAAAACAGAGGCTTTGAAAGAAATTTTGCTGGATATTAATCCGTATTTGGACATTCAGACAGATTGCAGAAAAGTAAAAGGGGAGGATATTCCTCGGCTATTTCAGAAAGATAAATATATTTGTGAAGCTTTCGACCGCGCAGAACAGAAAGCAATGCTAGTAAACGGAATTCGGGAATATTTTCCCGATAAAGTGCTGGTGGCAGGCAACGGCATGGCAGGATATGGAAAAAGTAATGAGATACAGACACGCAAGGTGGGAAAAAACTTTTATATTTGTGGAGACGGAGTTTCCCAGTCCGTGCCGGGTAGGGGCTTATGGCGCCTCGTGTTGCTCTTTGTGCAGCACATCAGGCAAATTTGATTACAAAGTTAATTATTGAAAGTGAGGATATATAAAATGGAAACAAGAAAAGATACATGGAAATTAGGAAATCACGAATTTCAATCACGATTTATTTTGGGCTCAGGGAAGTATTCTCTGGAATTAATTCAGGCAGCGGTGGAGCAGGCAAAAGCAGAGATTGTTACCATGGCGCTTCGCCGTGCAAATGAGGGAGGACTTGCCAATATTTTAGATTATATTCCAAAGAATGTAACGCTTTTGCCCAATACATCAGGGGCACGAAATGCAGAGGAAGCTGTTCGTATTGCCCGTCTTTCCAGAGAAATCTGTCAAAGCGAATTTGTGAAAATCGAGATTATGAGAGATAGCAAATATCTGCTTCCTGACAATTATGAAACAGCAAAAGCAACAGAAATTCTGGCTAAGGAAGGGTTCATTGTAATGCCTTATATGTATCCTGATTTAAACGCAGCCAGAGATATGGTGAGTGCAGGAGCTGCCTGCATTATGCCTCTTGGAGCACCTATCGGCTCTAATAAAGGACTGTGTACCAAAGAATTTATTCAGATTTTAATTGACGAAATTGAACTTCCGATTATTGTCGATGCAGGCATCGGAAGACCTTCTCAGGCATGTGAAGCAATGGAAATGGGAGCAACAGCAATTATGGCAAATACAGCCATTGCAACAGCCGGAGATGTTCCTCTTATGGCAGAGGCATTTAAAAATGCAGTGGAAGCAGGACGAAGTGCGTACTTGTCAGGACTTGGCAGAGTAAAAGAAAAAGGCGGCAGTGCATCTTCACCGCTTACTGGATATTTAGAAGATTAGGAGAGAGAAAATGAGTACGGAAAATCATATAAATGAAAGCATTTTAAGTGATGAAATCAAGGAGCATCAGAAGAAAAACAGGATTGACCACATGAAGTATATGCCGGATATGGAGGTGTTGGAGTCTGATATTTTAGATAAGGTTTTAAATTATGTAGAGAATTACAATTATGAAACTTATACAGAGGCAGATGTAAAGAGAGCGCTGTCTCATGAAAGAAAAACACCGGAGGATTTTGCAGCGTTATTGTCACCGGCGGCACTGCCTTTGCTGGAAGAAATTGCTCAGTGTGCGAAGGTGGAAAAGGAAAGATATTTTGGTAATTCCGTGGCTATGTTTACCCCTCTTTATATCGCAAATTACTGTGAAAATTACTGTATATACTGCGGATTTAACTGCCATAATAAGATAAAAAGAGCACAGTTAAATACGGAGGAAATTGAGCAGGAAATGGCTGCGATTGCCAAAAGCGGTTTGCAGGAAATTTTAATTCTGACAGGAGAAAGCAGGAGTAAATCCACCGTAGAATACATAGGAGAAGCATGTAAAATTGCCAGAAAATATTTCCGAGTGATTGGTCTTGAAATCTATCCTGTAAACGCAGATGAGTATGCTTATCTGCATAAGTGCGGAGCTGATTATGTGACTGTTTTTCAGGAGACCTATAACTCTGATAAATACGAAACACTTCATCTTGCAGGGCATAAAAGGATATTCCCTTATCGTTTTTACGCTCAGGAAAGAGCTTTGAAGGGCGGCATGAGAGGTGTGGGCTTTGGGGCGCTTTTAGGCTGGACGACTTTAGAAAAGATGCCTTTGCCACAGGAATGCACGGATGGCTTTTGCAGAAAAAATATCCTCATGGAGAAATCGCTTTTTCCTGCCCCAGACTGCGTCCGATTATCAACAATGATAAAATTAATCCTATGGACGTTCATGAAAAACAGCTTTTACAGGTGGTATGTGCATATCGTTTGTTTATGCCTTTTGCAAGTATTACCGTGTCTACAAGGGAATGTGAACGTGTAAGAGATAACTTGATGAAGATTGCAGCCAATAAGATTTCTGCCGGCGTCAGCACAGGAATTGGAGAGCATGTAGAAGAAATGGCAGATAAGGGTGACGAGCAGTTTGAGATTTCCGATACTCGTTCTGTGGAGCAGGTATATGAGGATTTGGAAAAATTGAATTTGCAGCCGGTTATGGCGGATTATGTGTATGTGTAGAGAAGAAATATTTCAGAATGTAATTGCAGTGTCAAATCGAAAGCTGTGTACTCGCCCTTTTCCGGAGCAGATAGAAATTGTATGCAGACATAGACCGCAATCATTGATTTTACGGGAAAAAGATTTAAATGAAAGTGAATATGGAAAATTAGGACAAGAGGTAAAAGAAATCTGCAAAAAATATCAGGTAACTTGTATTTATCATACCTTTTATGAGGAAGCTAAAAAGGCAGGAGTCAGAAATATTCATTTGCCCTTGTGGAAATTAGAAGAGCTGAATGAAGAGGATGGACAAAGAGACTTTGACCTTATCGGAGCATCCATACATTCGGTGGAAGAGGCGAAAAAAGCAGAAAAGCTGGGCGCAACCTATCTTACGGCAGGGCATATTTATGAGACAGGCTGTAAGCCGGATTTACCGCCCAGAGGCCTGAACTTTTTAAAAGAGGTGTGTCAGGTTGTGGATATACCTGTTTATGCTATTGGAGGAATACGGCTGGAGAAACAGCAGATTGCTGAAATTCAGAAGGCAGGAGCAAGAGGGGCCTGTATTATGTCGGAGCTTATGAAGATTTCTTAAATTCTTCTTTACATACAGGACTATTTTCGTATACAATGAGGAAAAACAAAATAAAGGAGTAGAAAATATGGGATTTTCATTGGACGTAAGTGTTCCGGTGTTGACTGTGTTTTTGCAGGGACTATTGAGTTTTTTCTCACCTTGTGTACTGCCGCTGATACCTTTGTATATCAGCTATTTGTCAGGAGGAACACAGACAGTAGGAAAAGATGGAAAAATATATTTTAAAAGACGTAAAGTAATGCTGAATACGCTTTGCTTTGTAATCGGAATTAGTTTTGCTTTTTTCCTGCTAGGATTGGGCGTATCGGCGATTGGAACCTTCTTTCAAAGTAATCAGCTTTTATTTGCCAGAATTGGCGGTATACTGGTAGTCCTTTTTGGGCTGTATCAGCTGGGAGTTTTGGGAACCAGCCGCATTTTGGGGCAGGAAAGACGTTTGCCTTTTAAATTAGATGTTCTTGCCATGTCACCGATTACAGCGTTAATTATGGGATTTACCTTTAGCTTTGCATGGACGCCTTGTGTAGGACCTGCTCTTACCAGTGTACTGCTTATGGCAGCGTCAGCCAGCACAAAGCTATGGGGATTTTTGCTTATCGGTGTATATACGATTGGATTTGTGCTGCCTTTTTAGCTGTGGGACTCTTTACCACAAAGCTGCTTGAATTCTTTAAAGCTCATGTAAAGGTTGTAAGATATACGGCGAAAATCGGCGGAGTTTTAATGATTTTTATGGGAATTTTGATGTTTACAGGAAAGATGAATGCAGTGACCGGATATTTATCCAGCGGTGCACCTGTAACAGTTGAAGAACAAAAAGAAAATGAAGAAACAGCTGACGCAGAAGAAAAGCAGGAAACGGAAAGCGGATTGACGCCGGCGATTGATTTTATTTTAACAGACCAATACGGAAATACACATAAGCTGTCTGATTATAAAGGGAAAACGGTCTTTTTGAACTTCTGGGCGACTTGGTGTTCTCCTTGCAGGGCAGAGATGCCGGATATTCAAAAGCTGTATGGGTCTGCGGAAACGGAAGGCGAGGATGCTTTAGTTGTCTTAGGTGTTGCAGCGCCTAATCTGGGGAACGAGAAGTCCGAAGAAGAAATTAAAGCGTTTCTTGAGGAAAACGGATACACGTATCCTGTGCTTATGGATACCACAGGCGAAGTGTTTATGTCTTATGGTGTGAATGCCTTTCCGACTACTTTTATGATTACAAGAGAAGGCGAAGTATTCGGATATGCCAGCGGACAGTTAAATGAAGCAACTATGAAAAGCATTGTAGAGCAGACCATGTCCGGAAAGAGAGAATAGGCATAATAAATAATAAGAAGAATATTTATATATTTGCATTGCTTTGAAAGAGCAGGAAGATATGTAAATATTCTTCTTGTGTATAAGCATAAAAAAGAAAGCTTGAAATTCAAGCCTCAAAAAATAAAAGCGCGAGACGGGACTCGAACCCGCGGCCTCGACCTTGGCAAGGTCGCGCTCCACCAACTGAGCCACTCGCGCATAAGCGGGTGATGGGAATCGAACCCACA
>ENA-OQIC01000125-OQIC01000125.1-human-gut-metagenome-genome-assembly--contig:-NODE-125-length-33337-cov-2.651972_pt1 | contig 33337 bp, 45 predicted proteins | sample MGYA00242572_ERZ504736 | MGnify/ENA primary metagenome ERZ504736 (study PRJEB26092, sample SAMD00036201) | human gut metagenome | host: Homo sapiens | study: EMG produced TPA metagenomics assembly of...
ATTTTCTGCTAAAATAGTTTTTGCCATGTCCCGGAAATCAGCAGTAGGCTGATCACGAGCATGGCAATAATCCATTCCTGCATATTTCCCCTCCCCTTTACACACTTCATCAAGTGCCATTATAAAGGACAGGTTCCAAAATATCTGTCAAACACAGGCGAAAGCAATTAAAAACTTTTCGCCAAAATCCGTGTTATTTTTCTTCTTCAAACACTATCTCATTATCTTTTACAAGCCCCAGTCTGTCTCTGGCAACCTCTGCCGCATACTCATCTGTCTGCATATACTCTGTGCGCTTGTCAATTTCCTTTGTCCGCTCTTTTTCATCAGAAATCTGCTGTTTCAGCTCTGCTGCCTGGGCGTCATAATAGGCAATCCTGTTTCTGAGGCTGTGACTTTTCATTGCCAGGCCGCCAAGAAGCAGAAGAACAACAACTGAAATAACAGCCATTCCCAGATAGTTATTCGTTATTCTTTTTTTGCTTTTCTTTCTTTTTGACTTTTTCAACCTGACTGATCCTCTTTGTTTTAAAACCTTTTCTTTTTTGCATAGTTTGATACTTATACAATAAAATACTACATCTTTTAAAGAGAAATAGCAACCTCTTTGTTGAAATTTTTACAAAATTCACCGGAATCCCGCACAGAAACACAAGAATCCGCTCAAACAGATCTGCCACCGTCCCCCGGCACAGAACAGCTCCCAGAATACTTCCTGCAAAAAGGAAACATCTGAGGGTTCCCTGATTGAACCTGTATATCACAGAAAACATAAAAATCCCTGCTGCAGTCCAGTAAAAAAGGTCTTCCGCATCCACTGCCCAGGACGGATGGGAAATCACTTTTCTCAGGCAGTCAGAATCTTATAAAAGAGAAACAGAGCCGCCCCATCACCACAGACAGAAGAAACAGTACTGCCTCATACTCCATATAACCGCTCATATTTTACCGGAACATCCGCTTCAGCAGAGATTCTTCTTTGTTTTCTGTCTTTTTTGAAAGATAGGTTAAGCTGTTTATTTTTCCTTCAATATCGGCCTCTCCCTTTTCCAGATTCAGTCTCCGCACATGGAGCAGTTCTCCTTTTACAGAAAGTCTTCCGGCCTCTGTTTCCAGCAAAATCTCGCTTTCATTAAAGGAATGAATGTCCCGAACGCCTGTAACCGTGCCCTCCTGTCGGTTATCAAGGGACAGTCTGTGGGCGCACATTGTTTTTTTCTCTTCCAAGGGTCAGCCTCCCATTGTTTCTTTCCATAAACAATGTATGAAACACCCATTATAAATAGACGTAAAAACTACAGATAGCGGAACATACTTTCCGCATCTTCCTTGCGGACTGTCTCTTTTACATCAAGAACTTCCACCTTAACGCTTTTTCCGCCAAACTGGATCTCCACAATGTCTCCGGCCTTTACTGCCGCAGAAGCTCTGGCAGGTTTATCATTAAGCAAAACTCTTCCCGCATCACAGGCTTCGTTTGCCACTGTTCTTCTTTTAATAAGACGGGAAACCTTCAGATATTTATCAAGACGCATACAAAATCTCCTGTTCTTTTTTTCATTACTTTAGTTTTTACAATCGTACCATTTGCATATTCTGTCCTACTATATTTATAATTACCATTATCTCGGGATATTGTTAAAATTTTTTTATTATCATGAGTAATTCGTGCCCGTAATACATCTCCGGCATCATTTAAAATTCCTTTTTTTCCAAATAAATCTTCCATTTGTAATACCTCTTACTAATTATTTATATTTTAGTTCTTTCTTAATTAGAAATAATATACATCATTCTACTTATCTTTTCAATATTTTGTTAAATCTTTTACTACTGATATATAGATACTGTTTATAATGAAAACAAGGAGAGGATTTAAAAGCCTATCCTTGCCGTTAAAAAATTTCAGTATACATCCTATGTTCCTATTTATCCTAAATGTTAATTCTTTTACTACCTTTAAATACGTCTAACGTTATCTCTTTAAAATATATCAGGCAACCCTCAGATTGCCCGATATATAAGTTATTCCACTCTACTCAAACTCTATCGTCGCAGGCGGTTTCCCCGTACAATCATACATTACTCGATTTACGTGTTTCACCTCATTTACAATTCTGCTTGTGGTCTTTCCAATAACCTCCCACGGAATTTCTGCGCTCTCAGCAGTCATAAAGTCCGTAGTCGTTACCGCTCTTAATGCCACTGCGTAGTCATAAAGTTCTCTCATCACCCATAACTCCCACAGAACGCATACTTAGTCAGCCCTGCGAAATACTGTCCAATTTCCTTATCCAGTCCGGCTTTTTTAATTTCCTCACGCCAAATCGCATCTGCTTCCTGAACCATTTTTACCTTCTCAGCAGTAACTTCGCCAATGATACGAATACCAAGGCCCGGTCCCGGGAATGGCTGTCTGAATACAAGATATTCCGGAATACCAAGCTCTAAACCTGCTTTACGCACTTCATCTTTAAACAAATCACGCAGCGGCTCGATAATTTCCTTAAAATCAACGTAATCCGGCAGTCCGCCTACGTTATGATGTGATTTAATAACCGTAGACTCACCGCCAACGCCGCTTTCTACCACATCAGGATAAATTGTTCCCTGTACTAAGAAATCAACGGCTCCGATTTTCTTTGCCTCTTCTTCAAAGACACGGATAAACTCTTCACCAATAATTTTACGTTTCTGTTCCGGTTCTTCCACGCCTTTTAATTTTGCATAAAAGCGTTCCTGTGCATTGACACGAATGAAATTCAAATCATACTGACCGTTTGGTCCGAATACAGCTTCCACCTCGTCACCTTCATCTTTACGAAGAAGACCATGGTCTACAAATACGCAGGTAAGCTGATTTCCCACTGCTTTTGAAAGCATAACTGCTGCAACAGAAGAGTCCACTCCACCGGAAAGCGCACAGAGAACTTTTCCGTTTCCGACCTTCTTACGAATTGCCTGAATAGACTCCTCTACGAAAGAGTCCATCTTCCAGTCACCAGAGCACTGACATACATTATAAACAAAGTTAGAAAGCATCTGCTTTCCTTCCTGTGTGTGTAATACTTCGGGATGGAACTGTGTTGCATATAAATTCTTTTCTGTGTTTTCAACGGCTGCAACCGGACAATCTGCTGTATGAGCGCTGATTTCAAATCCCGGAGCAATCTGAGAAATATAGTCGTTGTGGCTCATCCAGCAAATGGTTTTCTCTGATACATTTTCAAAAAGCTTGGAGCTCTGATTAACAGTTACTTCAATTTTACCATATTCTCTAACAGGCGCTTTTTCAACCTTTCCGCCTAGAAGGTGCATCATAAGCTGAGAACCATAGCAAATTCCTAAAATTGGAATGCCAAGCTCAAATATTTCCTTTGTATAAGTAGGAGAATTCTGCAGATAAACGCTGTTTGGTCCACCTGTAAAAATAATACCCTTCGGCTGCATTGCTTTAATTTTTTCAATATCTGTTTTATAAGAATAAATTTCACAGTAAACATTACATTCTCGCACACGTCTTGCGATTAACTGATTGTACTGTCCACCGAAATCAAGAACGATGACTACTTCGTTTTTCACGCTTTTCCTCCTAACACTCTATCTCTGAAATATTTTATCAAGAATGGTTTCTATTATAAAATAGACTTTGACGATTTACAAGAAAAATTTCTCTAATATTTTTTATTTCATAGGAGGCAATCTCCTTGGAAATAAAATAATCTTATCGTCAGATGTCTCCGCCGGCATTTTTGTCTTTTCTGCATTTCCTCGTTTTGTAACGGTATTGGTTTCTTTCCATGCGTTCTCTATTTTATGAAACAGTCTGGTTCTCATGCTGTCATTCTTCATCATTTCCTCATATTCCCAAAGGGCATGCTCTAACATATCTAAGATTTCTTCCATTGTTCCGCCTATTCGAATAATAAACTGAATGGTGCGGCACAAAAGCTCTGCGTCTTCTTTTCCCTCTTTTCCTTCTTTCATGAAGAAAGCTTTTAACTGCTCCATGTTCTTTCCAAAGGGCAAATAACCATTTTTACCTAAACATTCTATTTCTTCCTTTGACGGAATATAAAAATTCATTCCCTGCTGTTCCTGAAGAAGTCTGTTGTATTCACTTTTTTCTTTATACAACGATAATACAATCTGGCTGCCCTGCATTACAAAACATTTTTTGTTCTCTGGAATATCTTTTAGAAAAGCCATGGTGGAAAATTCATCTTTTTCCAGTCCTGTATCTCTTTTATACAATTCCGCTGCTTTTTCCACAGGACAAATCCCATACAGCTCTGCCGCCACGTTAAAATACATCAGAAACGTCTCTACATCCTGACATTCCTTCTTCCAGTCTTCTGTGCAATTCTCTTGGTAAGCTTCTTTTACTTCTTTTGGCAGGCAAAACATACTGTCTGTCAAGTCTGCATAGACTCCGACATAGGCGCCTTCCAATAAATATGCGTATCTCATATCTTCAAAAGAGACTTTTCGTATTGTGTTTTCACTTTCCAAAAATTGTATTTCATCTTCACTTAAAAATCTGAAATACCTGCACATAACCTCTTTACTCAATAACTCTTTTATTAAAAATTCTACCAATTCTGTTTTTTATATTTCGAATAACCGGATAAGTGATGTACTTTTGCAATTTCAACTAAATCCGTTTTCGAATATTCCGTTAAAATTTCTTTCAAAGTCACATCGGAAGCCTCACATTCCAACTCACTTAATACTTCATTTATCCCCTCTAAATCATACTTCTGTGTAAGTTGCTCTCCTACCCATTCTTTTATTTCTCTGTATTGAGAATGTTTTGGATTACTTAGAATATCTTGCATCTCATAGTATCCATATATTCCTCCACAGTCCTCGTAAGGTGTCTCTCCCTTATATTTTAAAACTTTTGCATAAGAATATTCGTAATCGTCTATGATTTCTTCCACAGTAACATTATGTTCCCAATCATCTCCGAAGTCATATACATAAGTAAAATTATTTTGTCTCTCTAAAAGAGTATCTATGACGGTTTCTTTCTCATCCAAACTCTCATTATCCATATCTTCAAAAAAATCCAGCTCATCGGACTTCATTTTGACAGAAATCCCCAAACGAGAAAACTCAAAACAGTGCATGTGATAGCCAATCCATCCCATGGTAATATTCAATATTTCTGCCAGTTCTTGAAAAGTAATGCCGGAAGGCACTATGACTCTTCGCCAAATAGGCGGGTGCGAATTTTTAATTTGTATTTTTAACTGATATGCTTTCATTGGCATCCTCCTTTTACAACGGATTTACATGCACCATACAGTGTTTCACCAGCGGAAATTCCTCCTCCACCTTATCGTGAACAGCCTGCGCTATTTCATGCCCTTCTCTCAGGGTAATGTCTCCGTCTGCGGCAATCTCAATATCTACATACATCTTTGCCCCAAACAATCTGGTGCGCAATACATCCACTTTTAAAACTCCCTGCTGTTCTTCAATTAACCGGCGCATTTTTTCTTCTGTTTCTTCATCACAAGATTTATCTACCATTTTATCAATGGCATCTTTAAAAATATCGTAAGCTGCTTTCACAATAAACACACAGATAACCACACTGGCAATCGGGTCTAACACCGGAAATCCCAGACGTGCGCCGCCGATACCGATAAGAGCTCCTACTGAAGACAAGGCATCTGAACGATGATGCCACGCATCTGCCATCAAAGCGCCGGAATTTATTTTCTTGGCAGCGCTTCTGGTATACCAAAACATTCCTTCCTTCACCACAATAGAAGCAACCGCTGCAATCAGGGCAATCATTCCGGGGATTTCATCTTTTCCTGCTGTACCCTCAATAATCTTGTTAATACCTCCGATACCAATGCCAATCCCTGTGGCAAACAGCACAACTGCCAATAAAATTGCCGCCACGCATTCCAACCTGTCGTGCCCATACTGATGGTCATCATCTGACTGTCTGCTGGCAATATTAATTCCTAAAATCACAATAATTGTGCTGAATACATCAGACGCTGAATGAACTGCATCCGAAATCATTGCTCCGGAATGTCCCACAATACCTGCTATTAATTTAAAAATAGAAAGGATAACATTCCATACAATCGTGACTGCTGATACTCGCATTGCTGTCTTTTTTTCTTGTTCCATATTCTCATTCCTTTCCAAATTTTTATTCTTTCTATCTTAGCACTTTTTTCATTTTGTGTCATGTACTTTCCATAAAGTTTAGAAAAACCTCCTTCTGGCAAAATTTTACCAAAGAAGGTTTTTCTGTTATCTCTTATTCTTTTATTTCTTCTGACTTCCTGCCAAAAATTCCTTTACCACATTCTTGACAATGGCTTTTTCTTCTTTATCCAGCAAATGTGCATAACGATTGTCCGTAGCAGCTGTTTCTAAAATTCCCCGCTCAATTTCTTTTAAAACCTCATCTTTTTTTGAGTTTTCAACAGGTTTTGCTGTTTTCTTTATCGGAACTACTTTTGCAGGCTCTTTACAGCGATTTTCCACATAATCCAATAGATTCGTTTCTATTTCTTCCTCATGATATCCTGTTCCTGTTAATATTTTTAACCCCAAAAGTACAATTCCCAGTCCAATGGTAGTAAAGACTGTAAGGCTCATGGCAGGAAGCTCTGCCTTTAGCGGGAAAAGTCTTACAACTTTATCTCTGCCTTCTCCCAAAAGAAAAAACTGGCCTCCTGCAAATAAAAATGAGAGGCATAAAGTAATCCATGAAATGCCCTTTATCTGGTGCATACTACACGGTCCTATCTTTCGTCCTCTCATGCGTTTCATTACATAAACTGCCGGGTTATGTATCTGTATGTTATCTTTTAACAGCTTTTGATGCTCTGCAATAAAATTAGCTGTCCATTTCTCTTTTGCTTGTGCCGGGTTTTTCGACTCCTTCAAAACCCTTTTGTTACTTGTGTAAATTGCCAGCATACTTACAATACTGACAAGCCCCATCAGGCATGTCCCATAATAAAAAATCAGGTACTCCATAGCTCCTCCTCATTTTCGGCGCATAGACATTTTATGTTCTGCGTCTCTTTTTCTCTATGAACTCTATTATATAGCACCTAATCATTTTTGGAAACAAAATTCGCTCGACAAATGCTCGACAGAAATGACAATTTATGCCATTAGCTATTTTACAATCTTTCCATCATGCTGCTCACAAGGTTTACTGTATGGCGAATTGCCTGTCTTTCAAATGTAGGATAGTCTACATGTGCGCTGTCATCCGCCTTGTCGAAATGGCACGGATTACTAAATACGGAATTTTGTTTAAATATGCAGCCTGTCCAATAGCAGCCCCTTCCATTTCCGTACAATACGCTTGTGTGTTTTCAATAATTCTTTCCTTTGTTTCTTTATCTGCCACAAACTGGTCACCGCTGGCAACACGCCCTTCAAATACCTGAATATCAGGATTAACTTCTTCGCACACTTCCTTTGCCAGCTTTCTTAAATTCTCATCTGCCTCAAATGCCAGTGTTTCCATACGAGGTATCTGTCCCAGAGGATATCCGAATTCTCTGGCATCTACATCGTGCTGCATGGTATCTGTGGACAACACAATATCACCGATATTGATTTCTGCCTTTAAAGAACCTGCTATTCCTGTGTTAATTACAGCTTCAACCTGAAATTCATCTGCCAAAATCTGTGTACAAATGCCGGCATTTACCTTACCAATACCGGAACGAACCACAACAGCAGTCTGTCCTTTCAAGTTTCCTTTTACAAACTTCATTCCTGCTTTTTCCACAATTACTGTATCTGTCATTTTTTCTTTTAACAGCTCTACTTCTTCTTCCATAGCGCCGATAATTCCAATCATATTCATAATCCATTCACCTTTCCTGTAAAATATTGTTCTCTGCCTTTCACTTTAACATAATCTTTCCTTCGTTGCCAGTTGTTTCTTTGTCTTTACGTTTTTTTCAGTCATGCTATAATTCACACTGAAGAAACAAACAAAGGAGGATTTTAAGATGGCTGTATATAAAACAAAAGGCGTATGTTCACGCTCTATTGAATTTGAAATTGAAGGTGATGTTGTAAAATCCGTAAAATTCAACGGTGGCTGCAACGGAAACACACAGGGAATTGCAAGCCTTGTTCAGGGAATGAAAGTGGATGATGTTATCCAGAGATTAAAAGGAACAGACTGCAACGGCAGAGGAACCTCCTGCCCTGACCAGTTGGCAAAAGCTTTAGAAGAAGCCAGAGCTTAATCATTTTCCTTAATAAAATTAAACATAAAAATGGAGCGGTCACTTTAAGCAATGCTCCATTTTTTTAATTTCCCCACGATACTTCTTCTGCCGTAATCTTTCCCGTATATTTATTCACAAGATAACGCAATCCGAAATCTGTGATGTCACCCTCCGCTGTTTCATATATCTTATAAAAATTAAACATATAAGACTCCCCGTCGTCCGAAATTCTATCGTAAACCACCTCTATGGTATACGGAACATTTTCCTGTCCTTCATAAGTACCCATACCGGTTTCCAAAACAGCATAGAAATTTCCTTTTGCATTATATTGAGAGCTGCTGGAGGAATAGGAGAGAGAAAGAACCTCATCATAGAGATATTGATACGCATCCTCGACGGTTTCATAAACTCCCCTTTGCTCCTGCGTCTTGCTTTCCTCCGTTTCCTCCGCTTTTTCTTCCCGTTCCTCGACAGGCTGATATGCCGAAGTTTCCCACATTGACATAGTCCTGACAAAATAATTTCCGAAAAATCCTACGGATACTACGGTAAATATTCCCAGTAAAATACAGCCTCCTGTAATGCTCCTGCCAGGATATCGCATTTTATATCGTTTCAGATTTCCTACGCCAATGCACCAAATATAAACAGCGCCTATCAATAATAACAGCATTTTACCCTTTTCAAAAAAGTCATAATAAAAATATCCGTATTCCTTTAAAATAATTCTGGCTGCTGTGTAAGATAATACACATATTACATACAAGATAAGAAAAATTTTAGACCATTTTCGTTTTTTCAATCTCTTCACCTCAAGGTTCCATAACCTTTATCTTTCCGTATTCTCCGTCAAAACCGGAAATACACTGTACCTCACCTTTTCGAATATGAGAAATCCTCTCTGCAATCGTTTCTCCCATCTGCCTCTTAATATCCTCCAAAGGAATTTCTCTTAAAATCTCAAATTCTGTCCCCAGCTTTAACAGAGCCTGCTGATATTTCTCAAAAACTTTTTTAGAAGCAGTGGAATATCCCATGTCTTCTGCAATAATTTCCATTAACGGAACCAGCTTTTCAAAAGGCTTTGCTCCTTCTTTTATATATCCTTCTTCCTTGTCAGCCAGCTCTTCTATTCTGTGCAGTACGCCTACGGTCAGCTTTTTCCCGCATACAGCATATTCCTCCCTGCTCCTTTGTCTGTTTTGGCGTAAGACAAACCTGACACTTTCTGTGTCCGTCAAGGTGGTATTTTCCCTCCTCAGGATAAAATTCTATGGTTCCCGAAAGCCCTTCTCCCGTCTGAATGGCTTTTTCCAAACCATTATAAGACATTTCTATTTCCATTAAATTAGCTTCTCTTCCCAGTTTTGACGGAGAATGTGCATCAGAATTGGAAATAAGCTGCATCTTTTCAATGGCAGGAACTCTCCAATTCATGGCAGGGTCAGAGGACAAGCCTGTCTCCACGGCATGAATATAATGTGTTAATTCCTCAAAACATTCTTCAGGAGATGAAAATGCAGAAAATGCTCCCATCATAGAAAAATGCGGTGTCCAGATATGTGCCGGTACATAAATTCCTTTTTCCGTGGTCTCAAGGAGCATTTCCAGCAAGTCCTTACAGGGCAACCCTAAAATCGGACGTCCGTCAGAATGAAGATTTCCGATTTTTCTAATTTTTCCGATAATTTCTGTGCTTTCTCTAAACTGGGAAGTATCAGCAGGCTGTGAACCCGCCTTGTCTTTCCGCCTTTTTTATAAATAGAGCTGATTTCCCCTGTAACTGCAAATCTAGGTGTTATGGTATCCGGCACAAATCCGTCTGAAATCCGATATTCTTTTTTCAGCCGATAAAGACCGTCCTCGGCAGGCTCCAGCTTTTCTCTTATTTCCTCCTGCCATACAGGATGGGTGAAATCTCCTGTGCCTAAAATCTGTATTCCCTTTTTTCGTGCCCACATTTCCAGATGCTCCAAATCGCAGTCCTTACTGGTTGCTCTGGAAAATTTAGAATGTATATGCAAATCTGATATAAACATAATTTTCTCCTCAATACTTGCTTTTCCCTTACAGTGACTTTATACTTAATAGTATGATCATCTAATTATAGTATCAAAACGGAGGCATTACAACTATGGACAATCGTTCTTCAGCAACTCTTATGACCAGCGGTCCTATCTGGAAGAAAATCATCGCATTTGCTGTCCCACTGTTTTTCGGTAATTTATTTCAACAGCTTTACAATACTGCTGACTCCTTAATCGTAGGAAATTATCTGGGAAGCAGCGCTCTGGCAGCCGTAAGCTCGTCCGGAAATCTGATTTTCCTTATGGTGGGATTTTTCAATGGTATTGCCATTGGGGCAGGTGTTGTCGTTGCAAAATATTTCGGTGCAAAGAAATTTGATTTAGTGCAAAGAGCTATTCATACCATCGTAGCTCTCGGTATTGTGTCAGGAATTTTACTGACTGTTGTGGGTGTGGCCGCAGCGCCTCAGATTTTGGTGATGATGGGAACTCCTGCTGAAGTTCTGCCAAACTCAGTCACCTATTTCCGCATTTATTTCTGCGGTTCTCTGGCTTTTGTTATGTATAACTTCCTTGTGGGAATTCTTCAGTCTGTAGGTGACAGCAAGCACCCTTTAATTTATTTAATTATATCTTCTATTATTAACATTGTGCTGGATTTAATTCTCGTAGCAGGATTAGGCATGGGTGTAGGCGCTGCTGCTTTTGCTACTGTAGTTTCTCAGTTTATCAGTGCGCTCTTATGCTTGCTTCAACTTTTAAAAAGCCCAGAAGAATACAAAATACATCCGTCCCGTATTCGTATGGACTGGCTGATGCTCCGCCAGATTATTTCCAATGGTCTGCCAGCAGGACTGCAAAACTCCATTATTTCACTGGCAAATGTAGTTGTTCAGTCCAATATTAACAAATTCGGACAAATGGCAATGGCAGGCTGCGGTTCGTATTCTAAAGTAGAGGGCTTTGCTTTTCTCCCTATCACCTGCTTTGCCATGGCGCTGACTACCTTTATCAGCCAAAATCTAGGTGCAAAGGAATACAAGAGAGCACAAAAAGGCGCTGTATTCGGTGTTATCTGTTCTCTTTCCATAGCTGAATTGATTGGAGTTGTTATTTACTTCTTTGCGCCCCAATTTCTGGCGGCTTTTAACGACACCCCTCAGGTTATTGCCTATGGAACAGACCAGGCACGTATTGACGCACTGTTTTATTTTCTCCTTGCATTCTCACACTGTATGGCAGGAATTTTACGTGGTGCGGGAAAATCCACAGTTCCTATGTTCGTCATGCTGATATGCTGGTGTATTATCCGTGTAAGCTATATCACTGCGGCAGTACACTTTATCCCTGATATTCATGTTATCTTCTGGCTTATCCGCTGACATGGACGCTGAGCTCTATTACCTTCCTTATCTACTTCTTAAAGTCCGATTGGATACATGGATTGGAGAAACAAAGAATAAATTAAAAGAGACTGTTAAAAAACTCCTCTAATAGAAAATCGCCCAAGACCGTAAGGTCTGAGCGATTTTTTGATATAATGAAGAATGCTGCTAAATCAAATACCAATGATAATTATACAACTCGTTTTATTCCTGTGTATCTTCTGTATTTTCTGTTTCTTCTTCCGGTGTTTCTTCTGTCTCAGGCTGTTTTAATGTATAAACATCATTATCAGACAAAGTCACCTTTTTCCATTCTTTTTCGTTTACAGTAATTTCAGCTTTTTCTTTCCATTCATCTAAAAGCTTCTGATATGCTTCCTGTTTTCTTTCGTTTACAATTTGTTCTTTTTCAGCGTCTGTTGCTTCTCTGTCCAAAACCTGATCCATTCTGACTACATAATAAGCATTTTCGCCTTCTACAACGCTTTCGTAAACCTGTCCGTCCTGCAATGTTTTTGCCGCTTCCAGAAGTTTTTCATCTAATAAAGTGTCTTCTGCACCAAAAGTCGTGTCTAAAGCGCTTAAATTCTCATCCACTTCTTTTGCAAGAGTATCTACATCTGCCATAGCAGGGTCATCAGAAGCTAAAAGCTTATCTAAGACACTCTGTGCCTGTGCTTTTTTCTCGTTTTTCTCCTCATCAGTAAGAGGTGTTGTTGTTCCGTCTTCATTTGTCTTGTCTGCTGTGCTTACCTTGCAATAAGTAATGGCGCTCTGAGCTGCTTCTGTATCTTCCACATTTGTATCTACATCAGCTGTCATCGGGTCATACATCTTATTCTGATAAGTAAACAATGTCAAAAGCTGTTCAATATCGGACTGCTGTACAGAAAGCTTTTCAATCGTTTCTTTTGTATTCGCTTCCATGAATTTTTTTACAGCTTCTTCAATACTTTTCTTTTCTTCATCAGAAACAGAAACCTTGTAATCTGCCGCATGTTCTTTTAACAGCATCATTGCTTTTAACTGTTCCAGTACACTGTCCTTTGTCTGCTCGCCGTAAGTTTTTCCATCCTCTGTCTTCTGCTCCCACATGCCGGTTGTGCCGCCGCCCATCATGGACATATAAGACATCATCTGTACCTGGTTCATACGAAGCACCAAATTTCCTGTTCCTACTGTTACTGTATCTTCTTTTCCTGTTAAAAGTGGTTTTGTTCCATCTATTTTTTTGCTTCCGCAGCCTGCCAGCGCAGATAATCCCAACACACCTGCTGTTGTAAGGCATAACAGCTTTTTCATTGTTCTGTTCATAAGTTCCTCCTGTAAATCCCTTTTGTAGGTATAAATATCTTGTTTTATTATAGACGCTTTTCCTTATCCGAGCAAGAATTATTTCAGTATCAGTTCTTGAAAATCCATTAAAATATCATGAAGAATATTCAGCACATCTAAAATCTCTTTTGGTCTTCTTCCCTTTAAAGAAACCATAAAATACGGCACTTCATCTAACTTCATCTTTAAATTATTCTTATATTTATCCAAAATCTGCGGAAATCCGGCCCCGTCAATTTTTGCTCTTTCAAACATGGTAATCTTCACATCAGTGCCATTTTGTTTGATTTCCTTGATATATGCCTTATGAGCCAGCGCTTTTAAGTTAGCAATAGCCAGAAGGTTCTGAACAGCTTTTGGAGGTTCGCCAAATCGGTCCATAAGCTCTTCCAGCATATCTTCATATTCTTCCTCTGACTCGATACCTGCAATTCTCTTATAAATATCCAATTTCTGATATTCATTTGGAATATATTTCGGCGGAATAAAGGCATTTACTTCCAAATCAATGGCTGTTTCAAAGTCTTCCTGCTGCTTCAGTCCTTTTTCCTCCCGCACAGCCTCATCCAGCATCTTACAGTACAAATCATAACCCACTGCCTGCATGTGTCCGTGCTGTTCTGCTCCTAACAGGTTTCCTGCACCACGGATTTCCAAATCTCGCATGGCAATTTTAAATCCGCTTCCCAAATCCGTAAATTCACGGATAGCATGAAGTCGTTTTTCAGCTACTTCCTTTAACATTTTATTTTTCTTATACATCAAAAAGGCATAAGCGGTCCTGTTGGAACGTCCAACCCTTCCTCTTAGCTGATAGAGCTGGGAAAGTCCCATCTGGTCTGCATCATGGATAATCATGGTATTCGCATTGGAAATATCAAGACCTGTTTCTATAATGGTAGTAGAAACCAGCACATCAATCTCTCCGTTAATAAAACTATACATGATTTTTCCAGCTGATGCTCCTGCATCTGCCCGTGAGCGAAGGCTACGTTGGCTTCCGGCACTAATTTTGCCACACGATTTGTAACTTCATCAATATCATTGACACGATTATAAACGTAATAAACCTGTCCGCCCCTTGCCAGCTCCCTGCTGATTGCCTCACGCACCATCTCCTCGTTATATTCCATAACGTAAGTCTGTATGGGCATTCTGTCCATAGGTGCTTCTTCCAGCACACTCATATCACGAATACCAATAAGACTCATGTGCAGTGTTCTTGGAATAGGTGTGGCCGTTAGAGTAAGAACATCAATATTTTCCTTCAGCTTCTTAATTTTTTCCTTATGAGTAACACCAAATCGCTGTTCCTCATCAATAATCAAAAGCCCCAAATCCTTAAATTTCACATCATCGGAAAGAACCCTGTGAGTTCCAATCAGAATATCTACCAGCCCTTTCTGAGTATCGGCAATGGTTTTTTTCTGCTGTGCCGGTGTACGGAAACGGCATAATAAATCCACTCTTACAGGAAAATCCTTCATTCGCTGTACAAAAGTATTATAATGCTGCTGTGCCAAAATCGTAGTTGGTACAAGATAAACTACCTGTTTTCCTTCCTGTGCCGCCTTAAATGCAATGCGAATGGCAATCTCTGTCTTTCCGTAACCTACGTCACCACAAATCAGGCGGTCCATGATTTTCTTACTTTCCATATCTTGTTTGGCAGCCTGAATCGCCATAAGCTGATCATCTGTCTCCTCAAAAGGAAACATTTCCTCAAATTCTCTTTGCCATACTGTATCCGGTTCATATTGAAATCCCTGTGTTGCCTGTCTTGCGGCATACAGGCGAACTAAATCCTTGGCAATATTTTTTACTGCCCCACGAACCTTTGTCTTAGTCTTATTCCATTCCTGTCCCCCAAGTTTATTCAGTTTTGGTGCTCTGGCATCCGCCCCTGCATATTTCTGAAGCATATCCAACTGATTAGGCAAAATATAAAGAGTGCTTCCACCTGCATACTCAATTTTAATATAATCTTTGGCAACTTTATCTACGGTAATTTTCTCAATTCCCTTGTAGACTCCAAGTCCATGATTTTCATGAACCACATAATCTCCGATACTAAGCTCATTAAAACTTTGTATTCTCTTTCCGCTATATTCCGATTTTTTTCGTTTTTTCTTCTTTTCTTGTCCGAAAATATCCGACTCCGTAATCACCACAAATTTAATCATCGGATATTCAAATCCCTTTTTCGCGTGACCGAAAGCTGTCATAATTTCTCCCGGTTCTATCACTCTGTCCATATCCTCTGTATAAAAGCTGTTCAATTCCTCATTTCGCAAATCCTCGGCAAGACGTGCTGAACGGGTACGGGAGCCCGACAGCAGCAACACACCATACCCTTCCTTTTTAAAGCGTTTTAAATCCTTTACCAAAAGTTCAAAGCTGTTGTTATAAGGGCTGACAGATTTAGCCGTAATATAATACTGCTCCGTAATATCCCAGTCTCCTTTGTGCTGCTCGATGGTACAAAGAGAAACGCAATTCTTCCTGTTTATTTTCTGCTGTATCTGTCTGGTACTGATTAATAAATCCGTCTGCCCTGCCAACAAATACCCCTTTTCCAGCCTGTGCTCCATACTTTCCCGAAATTCTGTTTCCACAGCCTGTGCCTGCTCCAGCAAGCGATTGGTTTCGTCCAACAGTATCAACGTATTTTCCGTATCAAAATAGTCGGTAAAAGTAACTACATCTTTATAAAAATACCGCAGAAAATGCTCTGCTGCCGAAAAATCATGAAATTCTGTCAGATTTTCCAATGTTTCTGTTACCACCTGCTTTAATCTGCCTGCTTCCTCTGTTAAAAAAGCATCTCGAAACTTCTGTACTGCTGCATCTCTGTCTTTCTGGATTTTTTTTATTCCCTTTTTTAAAACCTCATCACTTAACAACATCTCTGCTGCCGGATAAATGGTAATTTCATCCAAATTTTCAATGGAACGCTGACTTTCTGCATCAAAACTTCGGATAGAGTCAATCTCATCACCCCAAAGCTCAATACGCACAGGATTGTCCTCTGTCAGTGGGAAAATATCAATAATTCCCCTCGAAAAGAAAACTGTCCCGGTGCTTCCGCCTGTGCATTTTTCTCATATCCCATTCCTAAAAGCTGTTTTTTCAGCTTATCCATATCAAGGGGGCTGTCACTTTGAAAATGCAGTACATGCTTCTCTATGGTTTCAAGGGGAAGAAGGTAATCCATACAGCCTCCCATGCTGGTAATAACCGTAACGCCCTTCTTCTCCAAAAGCGCAGCCAAAACCTTCATTCTTTCTTTTGTCAAAAGATTTCCGTGTACATCTGCCTCAAAGAAAATCAAATCCTTGGCAGGATAAAACATAACCTCACGATTATAAAGACGATAATCCTCATAAAGCTCTTTTGCCTTTAAATCATTTTCCGCAATAATCAGACAGTTAGCCTTTTCCTGTCCTGTCTTTTTTTCATCGCTTCAAAAAGCCCATACATAATATGGGCTTTCTGAGTTTCCACACAGCCTGAGAGCTGCAAAATACCTTCGTTTTTTGGAAGCTTTTGTGTAATTTCTTCAAATTCCTTCAGATTTTCCAGGGGCTGCATGAATACCTGCATGATTTTACTCCTCTTTTTTCTTCTTTCCTGAACCATTATAATGGTTCATTGCTGCATCAATTCCCTTTTCAATAATCATTTCTACCGCATCTGCTGCATCTTGAATAGCCGCATCTACGATTTCTCTCTCTTTGGAAGAAAATCTTCCCAGAACATAGTCCGCTAAATCCCATCCCTTTGGTTTCGCTCCCACGCCTACCTTAATGCGGTAAAAATTCTGTGTGCCGAGCTGAGCAATAATATTTTTAATTCCATTATGCCCTCCTGCACTTCCCTTTTTTCGAATACGAATTTGTCCCGGCTCTAAATCAATGTCATCATAAATGACAATCATCTCTGTTTCCGGATCCATTTTATAGTAATCGATAAATTCTCTTACAGACTCTCCGCTTAAATTCATATAAGTCAAAGGCTTTTCCACAATTACTTTTTCTCCGCCAATTATTCCTTTTCCGTATAAAGCTTTATGAGCAATTCCTGCCTGTGGAATTTCATGACGGTCTATCAGTTCATCCACAACATCAAACCCATGTTGTGTCTTGTTTTTTCATATTGTTTACCCGGATTTCCAAGTCCCGCTATTAATAACATATCCCTCTCCTTAGTTAAAATATACCAGTTCCTGCTTTAAAGGCTCTGTGGGTTCTAAAGAAATAGCTGTAAGCACCGGTCCTTCTTTGTGATAAGAAGAAACGTACTCATAATCCACCTCTGCCACAACTTTTACCCACTTACCTGTACGCAAATTTTTCGCCTCCGGACTTTTACAGATATATCCGATAAAGCTGGTGTCATCTGCACAGCAGGTCATTGCCATTCTTCCCGGAACAAAAACATTTTTGGGAAATTCTCTGGATTTTAATATCATACCCGTAAAAGCAACCTTCTTGCCTTTATAAGTCTCCGGATGATCCATAGCATCAATAAACCAGATGCCGTAATCCTCGTCCATGATTTCAATTACATCTGCATTGACATCAAATGGCATTTCCTCCGCAAAAATATCTTCGATTTCGCCTTCTTCATCCTCAAAGATAATCTCTGCTCCCTGATTTACTACTTTTACGCTTCTTCTGAAGGATGCCAGAGGCATATCCATAGAACAACGATTAAACAATACCATATCTGCATTTCTCACCATTTCCACAAACAGGGATTTCATATTGTTCATATACACCTGAAAGGTGCTGGCATCTACGGTAACAATGTGCTGCACAATGCCCCAGTCCTTTGGAAGCTGCATTTCCTCGAATTTACTTACCTGCCACATTCCGTTGTATTCTATAATCACTCGTTCCGGACTATAAAAAGCATCATAAGCTACCAGTCTTTCCGGTGTTAATTCATCTAAGCTGTTTAATACCTCCACGGAAGTTCTGCTTTTCTTCAGCATCTTTTCATCAAATTCTACTTCGCCTTCTTCGCAGAGAATTAACAGGGTGTTGCCCTCTATCTGAAAATAATCCTGAGCAATGGTAAAATCTAAAAATGTAGATTTTCCGCTTTCTAAAAATCCTGCCATAAAATAAATCGGCACTCTGATTTCGTCCATTTCTGTTTTCTCCCTTTATTTAAAATCTCAAATACCAAATAATTCTGACAGCTTGTCTTCCTGAATTTTAGAGCCGATAACGCAGATACGTCCTGTGTAATCAGCAGAACCTTCTCTGATGTCCGCTTCTCCCGGAACCATATCAAAGTAAATCCACTGTCCGTCTTTTCCTTCTACCATACCTTTTGCTCTTAAAATCATACCGTAGCTTTCATCATTAGAAAGTGTATCCAAAATACTCTTGATTTCATCCTGTGAATATATCTTTACAGTTTCCTTACCCCAGCTTGTAAACACCTCGTCTGCATGGTGGTGATGATGGTGTTCATGCTCATGGTGATGGTCATGTCCGCAGCCGCATTCTTCGTGGTCGTGATGATGATGCTCGTGCTCATGGTGATGGTCATGTCCGCAACCACATTCTTCGTGATCGTGATGATGATGCTCATGCTCATGATGATGTCCGCCACATACAGGACAAGCTTCTTCTTCCATCAGTTCTTTTTCTAAAGAGCGGTTATGTTCCATAATATCCAAAATTTTCTCTCCCGCTAATTTCTCTACCGGAGTCGTAATTACCGCTGCTTTTTTATTTAAAGAACGAATGATTTCCACTGCTGTCACAATCTTCTCTTCTGTTGCTTTTTCTGTATCTGTACGGCTTAAAATAATTGTTCCCGCATACTCAATCTGATTGCTGAAAAATTCACCGAAGTTTTTCATATACATTTTGCATTTTGTAACATCCACAATAGTTGTAAAGCTGTTTAATTTTATGTCAACTGCGTCTTCTACCTTCTGAACGGCTTTGATTACATCTGAAAGTTTTCCTACTCCTGACGGCTCGATAATAATTCTGTCAGGATGATATTTTTCAATGACTTCTTTTAAAGCCTCGCCAAAATCTCCTACTAAAGAACAACAAATACAACCGGAGTTCATTTCTCGAATTTCAATACCTGCTTCTTTTAAAAAGCCTCCGTCAATACCGATTTCACCGAATTCATTTTCAATAAGAACCACCTGTTCTCCTTTATATGCCTCTGTAAGAAGTTTTTTTATTAAAGTTTGTTTTTCCTGCACCGAGAAATCCTGAAAAAATGTCAATTTTTGTCATTACACACATCTCCTCTTCCATAAACTCATATTTACATTTCAAAAGGGGACGAAAGTCCTTCTTCCGCCCCTGTCCCTGCTGGTAAGTATAACACATTTCTCATCAAAAGAGCAAATGTTTTAAACCATATTCCTATATCTGTCTGAAAAAGTCTTCAAATAACTCAATTCTGCAAATTCCCTTTACGCTTCCAATCATTTTCACATTGAAATTTTCATCAATCTGCGTCCACAGCTTTCCTCCCGGCGTGTGTACCATAACATCAGAGTCAATAAGTCCCAGTCTGTATGCTGCCCCTGCTGCTGCACAACTGCAAGTTCCCGAGGACAGCGTATAACCTACACCTCGCTCATAAATTTCAATCTGAATATTGTTTTTATCCAGCACTTTTACAATCTGAGTATTGATACGCTCCGGAAAATAATCTGCCACCTCTGAATATTTTCCGATTGCACAAACCTTTGCCCTTGAAATCTCATCTGTAATAATCACACAGTGAGGATTTCCCACAGACACACAGGTACACGCATATTCTTCCCCTCCAAAATTAAAATACTCATGAAGCGCCTCTCTTTTTGGTCCTGTAAGTCCTATTTTTTCACTGTCAAAGGAGAGCTGTCCCATTGTCATCTGAATTCGAGTACCCTCTCTGTTCAGGAAACGCAGCTTCACTTCTCCCCCTTTTGTGTAGAGAGAAAAGCTTTCGCTTTGTACTTCTTTTATTGTCTTTAAATAATGAGCAAAAATACGGATAGCATTTCCTCCCTGCTCTGCCTCCGAGCCGTCCGCATTGTAAACCTTCACATACATTTTCCCCTCTTTTTTATAAGGGCCTTCTACAATTCCATCTGCTCCAATACCATAATTGCGATTGCAAAGCTTGACAATCTTCTCCTTATCCAGCGCCTCTTGATTTTTATTGCAGTCATAAATAAGATAATCATTTCCCAAACTGTGATATTTATAAAATTCCATATTCTGTTCCTTCTTCCGAAAAAAGTTCTTCTCTAAATATAGTATGCTTGATACTATTAGTGTATCAAACACTTTTGTGTTATAATATCCTTATAGTGTTAAAAACATTGCAAATAATGCTGTTTAAAAGGAGCGCCATGAATACTTATCAAAAAACAGGCTATTTAACCGAAAATTTCCGCTATTTTCATTTACAGACAACCTCCCGACAGGATTTTCATTACCATTACCACGAATTTTATAAAATCCTTTTCTTTTTAAAAGGGGATGTTATCTATCACATCGAAGGACGTGCTTTTCATCTGCTGCCGGGAGATATTGTTTTAATTCCTGCGGAAGAAATTCACTGTCCGCAATTACAAAGTGACACCTGCTATGAAAGACAAATTTTATATCTTTCCTCCACGTTTTTAAAAAGCTTTCAGGATAATGACCTATCTCTGTGCTTTACCAATGCCAGAAAGCGGCAATCTTACGTTATGCGTGTTCCATCTTTGTATCAAAAACATATTTGGGATATTTTGCTGTGTCTGGAAGATGAAATAAAAGAAAATTCTCTTTATGCCGGAAAACTTTATCAGGAAACGCTGGTTTCTCAGCTCCTCATTTTACTTAATCGGGCTGCTTTAAATCAGCAGAGCATTTATCCTGACAACACCTGTCAAAACGAAAAAATTCTTTTCATTTTAGATATATTAACAAACACCTTTCTGATAATTTAACTATCGACAATTTGTCTGAACGCTTTTTCATCAGCCGTTACCACCTGATGCACCTGTTTAAGGCTTCCACCGGCTATACCGTTGGGAATTATATTACCATTAAACGGCTCTTTTTTGCCAAAGCTCTGATACAGTCCGGAACACCTGTAACAGAAGCCTGTTATTTAAGCGGTTTTCAAAATTATTCTACTTTTTCCAGAGCCTACAAAAAACATTTCCATACCAGTGCGAAAAATCGTGAATTTTCAAATGGGCATAATGGCAATTCTATGGTAGAATAGAAACACATAATGTTTACACAGAAAGAGAGGATTTCACATGTACAGTTTTCAGAATGATTACAGCGAAGGTATGCAGCCTGCTATTCTTCGTGCTTTAGAAACTATAAACTATCATCAAAATCATTCCTACGGGCAGGATATCCACTCTGATGCTGCCAGAGATTATATTCAGGAAGCATTAGAGGACTTTAGTGTCGATATTCATTTTATCGCAGGGGGAACTCTGACAAACCTGACTTTTATTTCTCACATTTTAAAACCGTTTGAGGCAGTAATCAGTGCAGAAACAGGTCATATCAACACCCATGAAACGGGCGCTATTGAAGCCACAGGACACAAGGTATGCCCAGTCCTTACCAAAGACGGGAAACTGACTCCTGACTTAATCCGTCCTGTTCTTGATATGCACGAAAACGAACATTGGGTAGACCCTCGTCTTGTGTATGTTTCCAATCCTACGGAAGTGGGAACTGTTTATACCAAAGAAGAATTAGAAGATTTATATGCTTTCTGTAAACGTCACGACCTGTACTTTTATATAGATGGCGCCCGTCTTGCCGCCGCACTGGCAGCAAAAGAGGAAACACACCTTACTTTCCCCGATTTGCCAAAGCTGTGTGATGCTTTTTACATCGGAGGAACAAAAGTCGGAGCTATGTTTGGAGAAGCTTTAGTTCTTGTAAATGAAAACTTCAAGGAACGTTTCCGTTTCAACATGAAGCAAAAAGGAGCTATTCTGGCAAAGGGCTGGTTCTTAGGTGTTCAATTTGAAGAATTATTTAAAAATAATCTTTATATTGAAGCAGGCGCTCATAGCATTGCCATGATGAAGCCAATAAAAGAAGCTTTTGAGAAAGCCGGTATTCCGCTTTTATGCGAAGCACCTACAAACCAGATTTTCCCTATTTTCCCAAATGCTCTTGCGGATGAAATCAATAAAAAATATCTGACTACCTTCCAGTGTAAACCGGATAAAGACCATACTTGTCTGCGTTTTTGTACTTCATGGGCGACAAACGAAAATGCAGTAAAAGATTTTGTAGAAGATTTTGAAGAAATGTGCAATAGACTTTTATAATCACATTTTTATAATTGGAGTTGTTGCTAATGCAGCAACTCCTCTTTATCTTTTCACCGGCAATTTTTTAATCAATTTTGAAATTTCTTTCTCCCGTTTTCCTTTTGCTATCAGATAGCTTTCTTTATCTTCTGCCTAAGTGCTTTCTGCTTTCATCTTCCCCTCTTCCCAGCAAGGGCATGGAATTGGCACTTGGGTTACAGAAATCACCCGTGATTTTACGTTTGAAGAATTAAAACTACATCGTTTAGAGTTGAATGTTTACTCCTTTAATCCACGTGCAGAAAAAGTATATTTAAAAGCCGGATTTAAAAGGGAAGGTATTCGGCGAGATGCCATTATAGATGAAAATAATTATGCCGATGATATTCTCATGGCAATTTTAGAAAGTGATTGGCGTAAAATGAAATGATTTAAGAAGGAACAACCATAAAATATATATTTAAAATATTGAATATGGCTGTCCCTTTCTTTTATTTCTACAACTGAAAAATAATCCCCGCAACTGCTGCCACTGCAATATAGACCACAGGATGTTTTTTCCACTTACAAATGGCAAAATACAATACCACTGCTAAAATTCCTCTCTCCACGCACTGTATTACACTGCCGCCAAAGAAAGTTTCTGTTGCCACTCCTACGCCTGCTGCAATAATCAGGCCTGTGGATGCCGGTCTCAAACCGTAAAATATCTTCTGTACCAGCTTAGAGTCTTTAAATTTCTCTAACATCCTGCTGATAATTAAAATCACAATAATAGATGGCAACACCAGCCCCAACGTTGCAATCACTGCACCCAAAACACCTTTTACAGAAAATCCTACATAGGTGGACATATTCACGCCCATAGCTCCCGGTGTAGACTCAGAAATTGCAATCATGTTTCCAATATCTGCTGCTGTAAACCAACCCGTTTTTTCAGAAATTGCATATAAAAATGGAATAGTCGCCATACCACCACCCACCGCAAAGAGTCCGGTTTTGGCAAATTCATAAAAAAGTCTTAAATAAATCATTTCTTTTCCCCCTGCATCTTCTGAATATTCTTAATGGAAATTCCGGCAACTGCTGCCAGCACTACCAAAATAACCGGGGATAAAGAAGTGAACACACTTAATAATGTAATCACAACACAGATTGCAGCACACCACTTATCAATTACAGACTTTTTACCTAATTTGATAACTGCATCTAAAATCAGAGCACATACACAGGCACGAATTCCGTTAAAAGCATGCGCTACATAAGAAATATGTGCAAAATTCTGAAGAAATGCCGCAATAATTGTAATAATCACAAGAGACGGAAATACAAAACCAAAAGTTGCTGTAAAACCTCCGGCAATTCCTTTTCTCTTATATCCGATAAAAGTGGAAGTATTTACTGCAATAATACCGGGTGTGCATTGACCTATTGCATAGTAATCCATAACCTCTGCCTCAGTTGCCCACTGCCTTTTCTCCACGATTTCTCTTTGGATAATCGGAAGCATGGCATAACCGCCCCCAAAAGTCACGGCTCCCATTTTTGCAAAATCCAAAAAAGCTCTGCCAGTTCCTTCAAATTTCTTTCCTCCTAGCTTCAAAATTTAACACATATAAAATTAACACAATTTTTTTGCCTTGTATAGCCTAAGAATAAAAATGAATATTCCGGTAAAGCTTTTCAATCTTTTATTTCAATTTCCAAATATCTTTATTATACTGTTCAATAGTTCTGTCAGATGAGAAAAATCCTGCTTTTGCAATATTTACAAGTACCTTTTTATTCCATTCCTCCTGATTTTCATAATCCTGATATACCTTTTCTTTGGTTTCAATATATTCTTTAGTATCGAGAAGTGTCATAAACCAGTCTTTACCTACTAGTTCTTTATGAAGTCGTTTCAGATTTTTTTCATCACCGATAGCAAGCATTTCTTTGCCCACAATAAAATCTACCAACTTATGAATAAGTTCATCCTCTTCATAAATATCTTTTGAGCAATATCCCTTTTCTTCATATAAATCAATAACCTGCTGTGGTTTCTTTCCGAAAATGTAAATATTTTCATCACCTACCAAGTCTCGGATTTCTACATTTGCGCCATCCTCTGTACCTAAGGTTAATGCACCATTAAGCATAAACTTCATATTCCCTGTACCGGAAGCCTCCTTTGATGCCAGAGAAATCTGTTCTGAAATATCTGCTGCCGGAATAATCTTTGCAGCTTTAGAAACATTATAATTTTCAATCATCAAACTCTAAAGTACGGACGTACTTCCTCATCGTTTTCAATCAACTCCTGCAAACACAAAATTAAATGAATAATATCTTTTGCAATAACATAAGCCGGTGCTGCTTTTGCACCAAAAATCATGGTAATCGGTGTCTTTGGTTTATTTCCTGCTTTAATATCCAAATACTTATAAATGGCATATAAAGCATTCATCTGCTGACGTTTATACTCATGAAGTCTCTTGACCTGAACGTCCATAATAGAATTTTCATTGATTTCAACGTCCTGTGTTTCCTGAAGGAATTTCTTAAATTCCAACTTCTTTTCTCGTTTAATCTCTGCCAGTTTATGGAAAACTGCCTGATTATCTGCAAAATCCATAAGCTTTTCCAGTTGACTTGCATCCTGTTTAAACCCACTTCCGATTAATTCTTCAATATATGCACTTAACTGCCTATTGCAGTGTAAAAGCCAACGACGAAATGTAATTCCGTTTGTTTATTATTGAATTTTTCGGGATAAATATCATAAAAATTTTTCAGTTCCTGATTTTTCAAAATATCCGTATGCAGCGCAGCAACACCGTTTACAGAAAAACCATAGTGAATATCCATGTGAGCCATGTGCACCCTGTCTTCATCATCAATAATATATACAGATTTGTCTTTATACTTTCTGCGAACTCTCTTATCCAGTTCTTTTATAATCGGAATAAGCTGAGGAACTACTTCCTCTAAATATTCTATCGGCCATTTTTCAAGAGCTTCTGCTAAAATCGTATGGTTCGTATATGCACAGGTTTTCGTAACTGTTTCCACTGCTTCATCCATAGAAAATCCTTTTTTTAGAAGCAAGCGAATAATCTCAGGAATAACCATAGACGGATGTGTATCATTAATCTGAATTACGACATGCTCCCACAACTTGTGCAAATCATAGCCTTTGTCTTCACATTCTTTTAAAATAAACTGTGCGCCACCGCTTACCATAAAATACTGCTGATAAATACGCAGTTTACGTCCTGCTTCGTCAGAGTCATCCGGATAAAGGAAAAGCGTAATATTCTTTTTGATTTCTTCTTTATCAAAATCAATACTGTCTTCTCCTACTATGGTTTCATCTACGGTCTCTGCGTCAAATAAGTGTAAACGGCTACATCCTGACTGGTATCCCGGTACATCAATATCGTACAACACTGCGTTCAAAGAAAAATCTTTAAAATCAACTTTGAAGCATTCCGGCTGCTTTGTAAGCCAGCTTTCTTTAGTAATCCATGGATTTTTAAGTTCTTTTTGTTTTAATTTTTCAAATTTCTGCTGAAATAATCCAAAATGATAGTTTAAGCCAATTCCATCTCCCGGCAGTCCCAATGTGGCAATAGAGTCCAGGAAACAGGCAGCTAATCTTCCCAAGCCTCCGTTTCCTAAAGAAGGTTCACATTCCAACTCTTCTATTTCGCAAAGCTCATGTCCATGTTTTCTTAAAACCTGCTCTGCTTCTTCATATAATCCCAAGTTTATTAAATTATTAGATAAAAGCTTTCCTATTAAAAATTCTGCGGAAATATAATACAGCTTTTTTTCTCCTTCGTTTCTCGGAAGTTTTCCATTTGCTTCCTTCGTTAGCAGAAGTAATGCTTCAAAAATTTCTTCCTTGCTGCAATTATCCAGATTTTTGTTAAATTTCTCTTTTAATAATATTTGCAATTTTTCTTCCACGTCATTTCTCCTCTATTTCTGCTTATTTTACACTCTCATGGCAAGAGCTGAAAGCTGTTGACTCTCTTTCTAAAAGTTCTCCCTCAAAAACCAACTGTCTGGGAACTTCCTTTCCTTTTATCATATCAAACAGCAGCTCTGCCGTTGCTTTCGCAATTTTCTCCACAGGCTGACGTATGGTTGTAATACTCGGAATATAAAATTCTCCTGCCTCCATACCGTCAAACCCTGCCACGGAACATTCATCAGGAACAGAAATTCCGGCTTCTTTTAAAGCTCTGCATGCGCCAATCGCCAAAGTATCCGAGGTAGCATATAAAGCTGTAAAATCGGTCTTTTTTAAAAGTTCCTTTGTCAGCTTATATCCTGTCTGAAAAGAATATCGGTCTTTTTTCGCATCCATATAACCAATCAATTCTTCCTGAACAGGTATTTTTTATCCTTTAATGCCTGTGCATATCCCATAAGACGAAGCTTTCCAATACTCTCGTCCTCTTTAGGTGCTGTCAAAATCGCAATCCTTTCATGCCCTAATTGAAGGAGATATTCTGTCATTTTATAGCTCTCTTTAAAATCATCTACGGATACGGCAGCATACTGCTCACAATTTTCTCCTGCTGTTCGAATGGTACTGAGCACATAAGGTACTTCAAGCTGCTCCATCTTTTCTTTTGGGTGCGAAAAACTTCCCCCCAGAAAAATTAATCCCTGAAGCTTTTTTTCCTTAATAATATGCAGCGCAATGTCCAGCTCATCCTCCTGCTCCTCTACATGCTGTAAAATACAGCTATAATTCTTCTTTTGGCACTCTCTTTCCAAACCGCTTACAATATCACTGAAAAAAGTATTCCCAATTCCCTTTACCAGTACAGCAATGGCTTTTGACTGTATTCTTTTTAAATTTCTGGCGCTGTTGTTCGGTACGTAATTAAATTCTTCAATAGTTTTCATAATCAGCTCTTTTGTCTTAGGATTGATATCCGGATGATTGTTCATTGCTCTTGATACTGTACTTACGCCAACACCGCATTTTTTGCAATATCCTTAATCGTCATGTTTCCCATCTTTATGCCCTTCTCAGGAAATCCTTCCATAAAGTTTTGTCATATCATACATTTTTTCTAATACATCTTCCTGTAACTGTCCCCGTTTTAATCTCCATTTCCAATTATATCCCAAAGTAGAAGGCTTATTAATTCTGGCCTCTGTTCCAAGCCCCAAATAATCCTGAACAGGAATAACCGCTAAATCCGCTACCGATGCCATTGCAAGACGAATAAAATCCCAAGGAAGTTCTTCGGCAACAGACTTTTCATTATTCATATATCTTTGAGCAAAAGCTCTGTCCTCTGGCGCCATTTCTTCCAGCATCCCAAAATGGTATCGTTATCATGTGTTCCTGTATAAACAACACAATTTTTATTATAATTATGTGGAAGATAATCACTTTCTTCCCTTGAGTCAAAAGCAAACTGAAGTACTTTCATTCCCGGATAACCGGTATCCTGCAATAACTTTAATACACTGTCAGTTAAGTACCCTAAATCTTCTGCAATAATGTTTACATCACCAAGCGCCTGCTTTACTGCACGGAATAAATCAATCCCCGGTCCCTTCTGCCATGCACCGAACTCAGCAGTCTCATTTCCGTAAGGAATTGCATAATATTCATCAAAACCTCTGAAATGATCTACACGTACCACGTCATAAAGTTTAAAACAATATTTTAAACGCTGTATCCACCATGCAAACCCCGTAGAAGCATGATATTCCCAATTATACAAAGGATTTCCCCACAGTTGTCCCGTTGCTGAAAAAGCATCCGGCGGACAGCCGGCAACTGCTGTGGTTCTGAATTTTCATCAAATTGGAAAAGCTCAGGATTTGCCCACGCATCTGCACTGTCAAAAGCAACATAAATGGGAATATCTCCAATAATAGAAATCCCTCTCTCATTAGCAAATGCTTTCAGCTTCTGCCACTGCTTTGTAAACTCATACTGCTGAAAACGAATAAACTGCACTTCATCTGCCAATTCCTGCTTTTTCTGTTCTAACGCCTTTGCATCTCTGCATTTTAAACGCTCTTCCCACTGACTCCAGCTAATACCGTCAAGGCTGTTTTTAATTGCCATATAAAGCTGTAATCTTCAAGCCAAAATTCATTTTCCTTTACAAAATCATAAAAATCCTCATCTGCCTCAAAACGTGCAAAAGCTTTTCTTAAAATAGAAAAACGCTGGTAATAAATTTTTTCATAATCAATATAAGAAGGATTATCTCCAAAATCACACGCATCACATTCCTCTTTTGTCAAAAGACCATCCTCTATCAATGTTTCTAAATCTATATAATAAGGATTTCCTGCATAAGTAGAAAAAGATTGGTATGGCGAGTCCCCATACCCCGTAGGACCTAACGGCAAAATCTGCCAATATTTTTGTCCTCCTGTCTTTAACTGTTCCACAAATTCATAAGCTTCCTTTGAAAAACTGCCAATTCCATAAGCTGAAGGCAGTGATGAAATCGGAAGCAGCACTCCGCTCGCTCTCATTTTTCTTTCTCCTTATATTCCTGTTCTTTCTCATGCGTTTCCGGTAACGATATCGGTAACGTTTCCAATACTTTGTAAAAATACAATAGCATATTTTTCCCTAAAATGCAAGAAGAAACAAATTTTATTATGATAATATGATAAACTGCGATATAATAAAAAAAAGAAAATTTTTAAATAATGTTGAAAAGCCTTATAGAGCAAGGAGGTATCGCAATGAAAAAAGCAACAAAAATTTTAATAGCTGCAACTCTTTCCCTAACTGCCCTTTCTTCTATTATCTATACAGAAAAAAACACAAAACTTAATACCACAGACGTTATAGACATTCGTAGCACTGAAAACTCAAATGTAACCTTCAGTGAGCCAATGAGTTTCTCAGAAATGGTAACGCATTACGCTGAAGCAGCCGAGATATCCTACGATAAAGCTCTCAAATTATTTCCTGAAGAAAGCGCTGACAGCGACACATCTTCCAAATGCCATCGAATATTAAATATACCTCTTGATGTGACTGCTACTTATAAGCCTCAGCTGGAATTATACTGTGAAACAAGTGAGTCGGGACATTATTGGGGATTATCCAATATATACCTTGTAAATATGGAAAAAAATCACGATGGTTCTTCAAAACAGTTTTCAGGCGATGTGGATATGTGGTTTAGAAATGGATATGAGCTTGAATATATCGTGAATGGAGATTTTTACAACAATGGTACAATGACCATGTCTGATAATACAGATTTAGATTTTACAGAAGACAATTATGCACATATTTCATTTATGACATCTTCTTCTATTATGCCGGTTCACTACCAATATTGCTATGACCACCAAACACTGACTTTTCAAAATTAGCAGATTAAAATCTATATTTTTAAAAGCTGCATCGTAAAGAGGAATATCTGATATGAAAAAGTTTACAGCATTTAACCATAAAATTTCTGTCTATTTTGTTCGCATAACAGCATGGATAACTTTTTTTGTAACCGCTTATATACTTTTATCAACTTCAAACTTATGGTATGACTGCCCTGCTCTAAGTTTAACCTGTGTTCTTTCCACGTGTTTTGTAGATTTTAAAATAGACTACGCCAATATGTCCCCTTTGAAAAATTCTATCCTTTTTATGCTCAAATGGACTGTTCTTATTTTAGGTGCTTTCCTAATATATAAAACAGCCTCTTACTTTCCATTTAAGCTGTAACTCTACGGAAAGATGGTCTTTTTTATTTCTGGAAATGTATAGTTTTTTACATTTCCAGAATTTTAAAATTCCTCGCTTTAACAGTTCTGAACACGGCACTGCCGAGAGGAGGAAAAGAAACATAAAAATAAAATCTATTATTGAAAGTGTTCCTATGGGCAGTGAAAACTGAGATACGATGATGGAATACAAGAACCAATAAACTTTATAATACACAAGCAAACTAATAAGAAAGAGCACTGTATATATCTTTCTTTTATTTACAGAAATAAATTCTTTCACTTTAACTCCCCTCTCTCAATTCCATATACGTATTATACATAAAATCGCTGTTTACAAAATGACCCTTTTCTTACATATATGGCTTTATCCTAAACACTGTCTGCTCTCCGATTTTTTACTCTCCAGCTCAAATAAATTCTCTTTCGTCGCAAATAAATTTTTAGGATTTCTTCCTATAATTAAATACTGATTTTTATCATCTAAAGAAATATACTTTCTTATATCGTCATCTAATAAAATGTCTGCATTATCAATAACAATCAGTTTCCCTTTGGTACGGACAATTATCTCTTTTATATTTTTCTGATAATCATAATTATCCATACACAAAAATTTTAGAATTGAGCGCCATACACTCTCTAATAAATGAGAAGGTTGCTGTCTTTCCTGTTCCGGAGTCCCCCATTAAAATCGTTATGTTGTTTGTAAATGTAAAGTCTACTACAAACGAGGTGTGCACTGTTAAAAAATGCTTCATCACAATCGGTTTACTTTTCATTTTCCCACCACTCCTTTAACTCCTCATAATCTTCAATTACTTTACATTCGCTTGTCTGAACCTTTACATGTTCCATATTAAAAGGAATTATTGCATAATCACTATACACATATCCTTGCTCAAAGCTATACAATATTTCTAAGGCATTATTTCCACATTCTTTTAAGCAAAACACCTTGTCCGGAAAATACAACACATTCAATACTGTTTTACACCCCGTGGAAAGTTGATCTGTATTCAATGTAATATCTTCAAATCGTGAGCGAATTTTATATTTACTAAGAAGCTCCGAGCAATCTATCATTTTAATATATTTTGCTGCCCTCTCATCTAATTTAACTGCCGTGTTTTGATTAAAAAATATGTCATTCAGTTCTATATATTCTTTATCCTGAGGTATATCCTTCTTGTTCTTAAAATCGTTATCATGCCACTACCTCCAATCCAACTTTAGGAAACTGTGTTTTCAATGAACTTCCTGCATAAATCCGTTTCATTTTCTCAAGCACAAATAGTTTGCTATTATCTAGTCCACAGATGTCATCTTCCTGTCGCTTCTCCCATTCGCAACAAGACTTATCCAACATTCTCCAAGAACCCCTTTTGACACTTCAAACCCGGTATTTCTCGTCAAATCAAACAGAAGCCTTGCTGTTAATTGCCCAATATTATGTTCTTCAATATTTTTATCATATTTCACGATTTCTTGAATTTCCTTATAATCAAGATTATCATTCTGTAAAGCTTGCACAAGTTTATGTCTTGCCTCAATCATTCCAGCTCTTTTTTCCAAAAATTCATCTTCCGAAGCATAAATCCACTCAATTAGTTCTTTAAATTCTAAAAGAATATACTCAAAACAAATTATATCCAACAGAAAAACATTTTTCTTCTCATCTGCATATTTTTTTAATATTTCTGTTCCATCACAATCTGCAAATTATCAAAAGAATTATCAAAAACAATAATGTACTTATTCTCTGCATCCTGTAATGCTTTAACTGCCTTCACTAATTCACTATTGTTCTTTTTGCTTTCAACGATTACATACGGACAAAGTTGTTCCATAAAACTTGTCCAAAATGTATAACTTGCTTTTCCTTTTCTGTCTTCTATCCATAAATACGTTTTAGCCATTACTAGCTCACCTGCTTTCTGCACTCTATTTTAACTGATTTCCACCTATAACACAAGAAAATGAGCAAAAAGAAAAAGCCGCATTTCTGCGACCTTTCTTAATCATTCTATGCAAGTTATTTAAAAAATCCTGCTATAAAATCCCTATCAATCTCTATCGTTTCTTCTGTTTACAATAGTCAACAGTCTTAAAAGCTGCGTCAGTGACACAGCAAGCGCCGCCACATAAGTAAGCGCTGCCGCTGTCAGCACCTTTCTGGAACCGGCAATTTCTGTATCCGTTAAAATATTGCAGCTTTCAATAGCACGAAGTGCCCGCCTACTGGCATCAAATTCTGTAGGCAATGTTAAAAGCTGAAAAAGCGTTGACAATCCAAAACATGCCACTCCTAAATAGGCAAGATTTCCCATTGCTGAACCTGTTCCTGCAAATAAAAGTCCTACTAAAATCAAAGGCATGGCAAGCTTAGACCCAAGGTTCGTAATTGGTATAATGGCATTTCTAAACTTAATGGGCATATATCCCTGTGCATGCTGTATGGCATGACCTGCCTCATGTGCGGCTACTCCGATTGCAGCTGTAGATGTCTGTGAATACACTCCATCTGAAAGACGAATAACATTATTTCTTGGATCATAATGATCCGTAAGATTTCCAGCTACTCGCTCAATTCTTACCTGATACAAACCATTGGCATCCAGCACAGCTCTGGCTGCATCTCGCCCTGTCATATTCCGCATGGAATACTGTGAGGAATATTTCCTGAAGGTACTGTTTACTTTTGAACTTGCCCACATAGCAAAAAACACTGCGGGTAAAACATACATAATATACGTATAATCAATATACATTTTTTCATCTCCTATAAGGTCAGTACTAACAGTATATTCCTCACACCTATTCCTATACAAGAAACAAAGAATAAATTAATTCTAAAGTTTTTATTCTTTTTCAATTCCTGCTGTTTCAATAATGAATTTAACTTTTCCATTCATATCCTGACTTGCTCCATCAAATGCTGTATAAGATTTATCCGCATTTTCTATTGCTTTCAAGCGATCCAAAACAGTCTGCAAATCTCCATTTAATGTATCATTTAATTTCTGAATACCTTCTTTATCAAATTCAGCCATTCCGTCTGCCAGTTTTACTGAGCCATCCTGAAGCTGTGTTACACCGGATTTTAATTCTTTTCCTCCTGATGCAAGCTTAGAAGTTCCATCCTTTAAGGAAGAAGCTCCTGATGCAAGCTGTGCAATACCATTGCTTAATACACCTGCTCCCTGATTTAAAGTATTACCACCTTTTAAAAGTTCCTGACTGCCTGCTGTAACCTGTGCTGCTCCTGCATTTAACTGTTCATTATTTTGATTTAATTCCTGTGAACCGCTCTGAAGCTGTGCTGTT
>ENA-OQIC01000126-OQIC01000126.1-human-gut-metagenome-genome-assembly--contig:-NODE-126-length-33306-cov-5.878568_pt1 | contig 33306 bp, 35 predicted proteins | sample MGYA00242572_ERZ504736 | MGnify/ENA primary metagenome ERZ504736 (study PRJEB26092, sample SAMD00036201) | human gut metagenome | host: Homo sapiens | study: EMG produced TPA metagenomics assembly of...
TGGATTGATGTATTATACAATCGGTCAACGTGGCGGTCTTGGTATCGGTGGACAACAAGGTGGTGACAATCAGCCTTGGTTTGTTGTCGGAAAAGATTTGTCAAAAAATATTCTTTACGTTGGTCAAGGTTTCTATCATGAGTCACTAATGTCAACTAGCCTTGACGCCTCAAGTATTCACTTTACACGTGATATGCCTGAAGAATTTACAATGGAAGTTACAGCAAAATTCCGTTACCGTCAACCAGACTCTAAAGTTACAATACATGTCAAGGGTGACAAAGCAGAAGTTGTCTTTGCTGAACCACAACGTGCCATTACACCAGGTCAAGCCGTTGTTTTCTATGATGGTAAAGAATGCCTAGGTGGCGGAATCATTGATATGGCTTATAAAAATGGAGTCGCTTGTCAATATATCTAGTTGACAAAGTTGTAAAGATAAGTTGACGGGCTTGGCTTATCTATATAATCAACTATTGCTCGAAAAATTATCGGCAATTAAATTGACATTTTAACTTAATTTGATACAATAATCGTAACAATAATCATGATGGTCAAAGCTCATGAGAATTGTGCGTCTTTGCCGCACAATTTTCGAGGGTTTTGGCTGTTTTTTGTGCAGTTAAGGAGTTTTAAATGGATTTTAGAACTAGAATTGGTGAGCAGAGCTTTGGTGTTAGAGCATCAGCCTTAATTATTAAAGATGAAAAATATATTTAGCAAAATCTCCTAAAAATGAATATTATTTGTTAGGCGGAGCAATCTTAGTAAATGAATTAACTGAAGATGCCATAATACGCGAAATGAAAGAAGAACTTAATATCGATATTGAAGTTAAACAGTTGGCTTTTGTTGTTGAAAATCAGTTTTCTTTGGATCTCACAAAACATCATCAAATTGAATTTCTTTACTTAGTGAACCCACTTTCTGACCTTAATAAAGAGATATATGAGGGAGGTCAGAAGCGTATGTGTGAGTGGATTTCGTTTGAAGAACTCAGTAAGATTAACCTAAATCCAAGCTTTTTAAAAATTACCCTAAAAAACTGGGATGGTCAAGTCAAACATTTTGTAAATAAGAATAAGGAGAAATAAAATGACACACGAATTTGCTGAAAATTATGATGTAATTGTTGTTGGTGCTGGGCATGCTGGTGTTGAAGCTAGTTTGGCTGCGGCTCGTATGGGTTGTAAAACGATGCTGGCAACAATTAATTTGGAAATGTTGTCCTTTATGCCATGTAACCCTGCAATTGGGGGTTCTGCCAAAGGGATTGTTGTTCGCGAAATTGACGCTCTCGGTGGTGAAATGGGTAAAAACATTGACAAGACTTACATTCAAATGAAAATGCTCAATACTGGTAAAGGTCCTGCGGTCCGTGCTCTTCGTGCGCAAGCAGATAAGGCTCTTTACTCTCGTACAATGAAGCATACGGTTGAGCAACAAGAAAATTTGACATTGCGTCAGTCAATGATTGAAGAAGTTTTAGTCGAAGATGGTAAAGTTGTCGGTGTTCGCACAGCTACTAATCAGAAATTTTCAGCTAAAGCAGTTGTTATCACAACAGGAACAGCCCTTCGTGGCGAAATTATCCTAGGTGAGCTTAAATATTCTTCTGGTCCAAATAACAGCTTGGCTTCTATCGGACTTGCAGATAATTTGAAAGAATTAGGTCTTGAAATTGGTCGTTTCAAAACAGGAACACCACCACGTATCAAAGCAAGTTCTATCAATTACGATGAAACAGAGATTCAACCAGGTGATGAAAAACCAAATCATTTTTCATTCATGTCCAATGATGAAGATTACCTCAAAGACCAAATTCCTTGCTGGTTGACTTATACGAACCAAACAAGCCATGATATTATCAATAAAAATCTTTACCGTGCACCAATGTTTTCAGGGATTGTCAAAGGGGTAGGACCTCGTTATTGTCCATCTATCGAAGATAAAGTTGTGCGCTTTGCGGATAAAGAACGTCATCAACTTTTCCTAGAACCAGAAGGTCGTGAAACAGAAGAAGTTTACATTCAAGGGTTGTCAACAAGTCTTCCTGAAGATGTTCAAAAAGAATTGATTCATTCTATTAAGGGGCTTGAAAATGCCGAAATGATGCGTACAGGATATGCAATTGAGTATGATATCGTTTTGCCACACCAATTGCGTGCAACGCTTGAAACGAAGAAAATTTCAGGTCTCTTTACGGCTGGTCAAACCAATGGTACGTCAGGTTACGAAGAAGCTGCTGGTCAAGGAATTGTTGCTGGTATCAATGCTGCTTTGAAAGTTCAAGGCAAGCCAGAATGATTCTTAAACGTAGTGATGCTTACATCGGTGTTATGATTGATGACTTGGTAACGAAAGGAACGTTGGAACCTTATCGTCTGTTGACAAGTCGTGCGGAATATCGTTTGATTTTGCGTCATGATAATGCTGATATGCGTTTGACTGAGATTGGTCACCGTGTCGGTTTGGTTGATGATGAACGTTATCAACGTTTCTTGAATCGTAAACGTCAGTTTGACAATGAATTGACAAGATTGTCAACTCTTAAAATCAAGCCAGTTAAAGAAACTAATGCACGTATTGAAGCACTTGGTTTCAAACCATTGACAGATGCTTTGACAGCAAAAGAATTCATGCGTCGTCCTGAAATCAATTATGACATTGCGACAAGCTTTGTTGGTCCTGCTGAAGAAAAACTTGACAGCAAAGTGGTTGAACTTTTGGAAACTGAAATCAAATATGAAGGTTATATCAACAAAGCCCTTGATCAAGTAGCCAAAATGAAACGTATGGAAGAAAAACGTATTCCTGCTAATATTGACTGGGATGATATTGATTCTATCGCAACAGAAGCACGTCAAAAATTCAAGAAAATTAACCCAGAAACAATCGGTCAAGCAAGCCGTATTTCAGGTGTTAACCCAGCAGATATTTCTATTTTGATGGTTTACCTAGAAGGCAAGCAAAAACATCATAGAAAAGCGAATGATTAAGTCATCAAATTGTAATCTTTAAACCAATGACAGCTCTATCAAATAGGGCTGTTTTATGGTATAATTATAAGCTAAGAGGTTAACCAATGAAAAGATTTCGATTTGCAACTATTCACTTAGTCATGATAGGCTTGATTTTATTCGGGATTTTGGCTATTTGTGTCAGACTTTTTCAGACGGAGTCAGCTACTTTAGCTGCAATCTTTTTGGCGCTGTCTTTGCTTGTTGCATTGCTTTATTATCAAAAAGAAACATATGAGTTATCAGAACTTGAACAAATTGAATTACTAAACGACCAAACAGAAGTTAGTTTGAAAAGTTTATTAGAACAGATGCCTGTTGGTGTTGTTCAATTTGAGCAATCTACAAATGAAGTTGAGTGGTTTAATCCATATGCTGAACTTATCTTCACTAGTGAAGAAGGAGAATTTGAGGATGAACTCATCCAAAAAATTATTGGCAATAAGCGTGAAGGAGATGCCAGCCAAACTTTTGAGTTAAACGGTAATAAATACTCGTCTTATATTGATTCATCTTCAGGGATTTTTTATTTCTTTGATACATCAATGGGAAATCGTCAATTAGGCGATGCTGCGCTTTTGCGACCAGTTATCGGGATTATCTCAATTGATAATTATGATGATGTGACAGATGATTTATCTGATGCGGAAGTTTCTCAAATCAATAGTTTTATTGCTAATTTCATCTCGAATTTCACGAAGTCTAACAATATTTTTTATCGTCGTGTGGATATGGACCGTTTTTACTTTTTCACAGACTATGCTGTTTTAAGTAGTCTAATTGACGATAAGTTTACAGTACTAGAAGCTTTTCGCAAGCAGGCTAAAGAAGGAAGTGAGTTACCGCTGACTTTGAGTATTGGGGTTGCTTATGGTGATGATAATCATCAGCAAATTGGGCAAGTAGCTCTCCAAAACTTGAATACGGCACTTGTGCGTGGTGGTGACCAAGTTGTTATTTGTGAAAATGATGAACATAAGAAACCATTGTATTTTGGTGGTGGGTCAGTATCTACCGTTAAACGTACCCGTACGCGTACCCGTGCGATGATGACTGCTATTTCAGACCATATAAAAATGTGGACAGAGTATTTGTTGTCGGACATCGTAATCTCGATATGGATGCTCTTGGTTCAGCGATTGGGATGCAGTTCTTTGCAAGTAATATCATTGAGGATGCTTATGCGGTTTACAATCCAGATGAAATGAGTCATGATATTGCAAGAGCAGTCAGAAGATTACAAGAAGATGGAAAAACGAATCTAATTTCAGTCAACAAAGCTTTACAACTAGTGACAAGCCAATCACTGTTGATAATGGTTGATCATTCTAAGGTTGATTTAACGTTATCGCAGGAACTTTACAACATGTTTACAGATGTCATTGTTGTTGATCATCATCGTCGTGACAATAATTTCCCAGAAAAAGCCATATTAACATTTATTGAAAGTGGAGCAAGTAGCGCTAGTGAATTAGTAACCGAATTAATTCAATTCCAAAACGCAGGCAAACGCTTAAGTAAAATTCAAGCTAGTATTCTAATGGCAGGGATTATGTTGGACACGAAGAATTTTTCGGCTAGCGTTACAAGTCGAACATTTGATGTTGCAAGTTATCTTAGATCTCAAGGAAGTGATAGCATTGAAATTCAAAACATTTCTCAAACAGATTTTGAGGAATATCGATTGGTTAATGAACTTATTCTTAAAGGGCGTAAACTTTATGACAACATTATCATTGCTAGTGGTGGTGATAATGTTGTTTACAGTAAAGTAGTTGCCAGTAAAGCTGCAGATACCATGTTATCTTTAGCTGGCATTGAAGCAACGTTTGTTATTGTTCAAGTTGCTCCTAATAAAGTAGCTATTTCGGCACGTAGCCGCAGTAAAATCAATGTTCAACGCATAATGGAAGAACTTGGTGGCGGTGGGCATTTTACCCTAGCAGCTTGTCAATTATCAGATATAACTGTTAGTCAAGCCGAACACTTATTATTTGAAATAATTGAAAATGATTTAAGAGAAAATATGGAGGTAGAGTGATGAAAGTTATTTTTCTAGCAGATGTTAAGGGTAAAGGGAAAAAAGGTGAGATCAAAGAAGTCCCGACAGGTTATGCCCAAAACTTTTTAATTAAGAAAAATTTAGCTAAAGAGGCGACTAATCAAGCTATTGGTGAATTAAAAGGTAAACAAAAATCAGAAGAAAAAGCACAAGCTGAAATTTTAGCAGAAGCTCAAGCGCTTAAAGCAGAGCTTGAGAAAGAAGTCACAGTTGTTAAGTTTACCGAAAAAGTTGGACCTGATGGACGTACATTTGGTTCAATTACAGCTAAGAAAATTGCTGAAGAATTGGCTAAACAGTTTGGTTTAAAAATCAACAAACGTTCTATCGAATTAAATCATCCAATTCGTGCAATTGGTTCTGTCGAAGTCCCTGTTAAGTTACATAAGGAAGTAATTGCTGAAATTAAATTAAGCATTAAGGAAGCATAGTCCTACGTTTAGAGGTTATTAGGGGAGGTGAGGAATTTGGCAGAGGAGCCAGAATTGAGAGTTCAGCCACAAGATTTATTAGCAGAACAGTCTATCTTAGGTTCGATTTTTATCTCGCCAGATAAGCTTATTACTGTCCGTGAATACATTAGCCCAGATGATTTCTATAAATATTCTCATAGAGTTATTTTTAAGGCAATGATTACGCTTAGCGATCGTAATGAGGCTATTGATGCCACAACAGTTAGAACAATTCTTGATGACCAAGGAGATTTGCAAAACATTGGTGGCTTGTCTTACATTGTAGAACTCGTCAATAGCGTTCCTACAAGTGCCAATGCAGAGTATTATGCTAAAATTGTCGCCGAAAAGGCGATGTTGCGTAATATCATCTCTAGGTTGACAGAGACTGTAAACCTTGCATATGAAGGTTCTACGGATTCTGAAGACGTTATTGCAGGAGCAGAAAAAGCCCTTGTTGAGATTAATGAACGTAGCAATCGTAGTGGTTTTCGTAAGATTTCAGATGTTTTGAAGGTCAACTATGAAAATTTGGAAATTCGTTCGCGTCAGACAAGCGACGTTACTGGATTGCCAACAGGCTTTCGTGATTTGGATAAGATTACAACAGGTTTACACCCTGACCAACTGATTATTCTTGCTGCTCGTCCAGCCGTCGGGAAAACTGCTTTTGTTTTGAACATTGCGCAAAACGTTGGGACTAAACAAAATAAACCAGTCGCTATTTTCTCCCTGGAAATGGGTGCTGAAGTTTGGTTGACCGTATGTTGGCTGCTGAGGGAATGGTTGATTCTCACCACCTTCGAACAGGTCAATTGACTGACCAAGAATGGAACAACATTACCATTGCCCAAGGTGCTCTGGCAGAAGCGCCAATTTATATTGATGATACACCAGGGATTAAAATCACTGAAATTCGTGCACGAGCACGTAAGCTGTCTCAAGAAGTTGAGGGGGGCTTGGGTTGATTGTCATTGACTATTTACAGTTGATTACAGGAACACGTCCAGAGAATCGACAACAAGAGGTTTCTGATATTTCACGTCAATTGAAGATTTTGGCAAAAGAGCTGAAAGTCCCTGTTATCGCACTTAGTCAGTTGTCTCGCGGTGTTGAACAACGTCAAGATAAACGTCCTGTGTTGTCAGATATTCGTGAATCAGGTTCTATTGAGCAAGATGCGGATATCGTTGCGTTCTTGTATCGTGATGATTATTATCGTCGTGAGGGTGAAGAAAATGATGACGCTATTGAAGACAATACTATCGAAGTTATCTTGGAAAAGAACCGTTCAGGAGCGCGTGGTACAGTGAAATTAATTTTCCAAAAAGAATACAATAAATTTTCTAGCATAGCGCAGTTTGAAGAGCGTTGATAAATATAAAATACTTTATTAAGGAGCACAGTAGAAGATGAGTGATGCATTTGCAGATGTAGCAAAAATGAAAAAAATCAAAGAAGATATTAAAGCCCACGAAGGTCAACTTGTTGAATTGACACTTGAAAATGGTCGTAAACGTGAAAAAAATAAAGTTGGTCGTTTAACGGAAGTTTACCCTTCGTTATTTATCGTTGAATACAATGAAAATTCTGATGTTCCAGGAGCAATCAACAATTCTTATGTTGAATCATACACTTATTCAGATATTTTAACTGAAAAAACATTGATTCGCTATTTTGATTAATCCTTGATTAGAATTATCAGTAATAGTAGATAAAAAGGCTTTACAACGCCTTTTTTTATGTTAAACTAAACTTTGTGTGAAATAATAGCAGGAGAGTATGAAGCTCGTCAACAGTTGGCTCTTCTACAGTTTTTCTTCTTGTAGAAAAGCTCCTAGAAGTCGGAAAAGTAATCTTGGCTGTTTAGATGAAAGTCAACTGCACGAATCAGGATTCTCTAATTTGTTATTTCCTACAAAATTTTTATTTTATAGGAGGACATTTTTAATGTCACGTTATACAGGTCCATCATGGAAACAATCACGTCGCCTTGGCTTGTCTCTTACAGGTACAGGTAAAGAATTAGCACGTCGTAACTACGTGCCAGGTCAACACGGTCCTAACAACCGTAGCAAACTTTCTGAATATGGTTTGCAATTGGCCGAAAAACAAAAACTTCGTTTCACTTACGGTGTAGGTGAAAAACAATTCCGTAACTTGTTCGTACAAGCTACTAAAATTAAAGGTGGAACTCTTGGTTTCAACTTTATGGTTCTTTTGGAACGTCGTCTTGACAACGTTGTTTACCGTTTAGGTCTTGCAACTACTCGTCGTCAAGCTCGTCAATTCGTTAACCACGGTCACATCCTTGTTGACGGTAAGCGTGTTGATATCCCTTCATACCGTGTAACTCCTGGTCAAGTTATCTCAGTTCGCGAAAAATCAGCTAAAGTACCTGCTATCCTTGAAGCTGTTGAAGCTACTCTTGGACGTCCAGCATTCGTATCATTCGATACTGAAAAACTTGAAGGTTCATTGACTCGTCTTCCAGAACGCGACGAAATCAACCCAGAAATCAACGAAGCACTTGTCGTTGAATACTACAACAAAATGCTTTAATTCTCAGTTGATTGAAGTATTTAAAACCATGGTTTTTACCGTGGTTTTTTATAAATAGAAAAAGTCGCCAAGGGGCGACTGTAGGAATGGATGATTATAGTGACAGTGGTAAAAGTTTTAAAATGAGGTTAGTCATTTGGCGAGGAGATTCTTTTTTACCATTAGCTATCCAAGATTGGCAGAGACCAAAGAAGGCGTAGGCAAAGTAGATACTACTGTATTCTTTTTCGACAGGGGAAAGTTCTTCACGCCCAAAACGATTTTGAAAATCAGTGTTGATAAAGATGCGCACCTTATTAACAATAAAAGCTTGGAATTCTCGCGTGCCGTTCGCTGAAATCAAAGCAGATAGCAATTGCTCACGTTTTAAAAATTCAAAAATCTCTAAAAACGCTTGTTTTTTATTGCCTTCGTGTTTTTCAAAAATATATTCAACTTGATTGAAAAGGGTCCGTTGACAGGAATCAATCAATTCAAATTTATCCTTATAATGTGTGTAGAAGCTTGAACGGCTAATGCCAGCTTCTTTAGAAATTTTGATGGTGGTAATGTCGTCAAAACTCTCTGTCTTTAAAAGGGTGACCATAGCTTCTTGAATGGCTTTTTTGGTGTTAGCTCTGCGATTATCATTTGTCATAATAAAAATCTTTGAACACTCTTAGACAGAGTGTCCAAAAATTCCTTCTTTTGTCTTGAAATTATTTTATATCTCTGTATAATATATTTTATCATAATTTTGAACACTGTGTCCAAATTAGGAGAAAATATGTTAGAAGAATTAAAAGCACTTATAAAAAGCCCAAAACTTTGGGTAACAATGATTGGTGTTGCTCTTGTTCCAGCACTTTATAACTTATCTTTTTTGGGGTCTATGTGGGACCCGTACGGAAATGTTGATGATTTGCCAGTAGCAGTTGTCAATCAAGATAAGTCATCAACTTTAAATGACCAAACGCTATCAATCGGTGATGATATGCTGGACAGCATGTCTAAAAATAAAGCCTTAGATTATCACTTTGTTAGCGCAGAAAAAGCAGAAGAGGGTCTGGAAAATGGTGATTACTATATGGTTATCACATTGCCAGAGGATTTATCTGAAAAGGCAGCTAGCCTTTTGACAGATGACCCTGAAAAATTAACAATTAATTATCAAACAACAGCTGGACGTAGCTTTGTTGCTTCTAAAATGAGCGAATCTGCGATGACCAAGCTTAAAGATACTGTTTCTGAAAATATCACAGAAACTTATACAAAAGCTGTATTCAAGAGCATGTCTAGTTTACAAGATGGTTTACAAGAAGCAAGCGACGGTGGCAATGAGTTGCTCTCAGGAAGTCAACAGCTTGAATCTGGCAGTCAAACCATTACAGATAACCTCAACACAGCAGCATCAGGCAGCCAAACTTTAGCAGACGGAACAGCGACACTTTCAAGCGGCTTGACAACTTATACAAACGGCGTGTCAAGTTTGGCGAGTGGAGCCAATGAATTAGATAGTAACTCAGCAGCACTTGTAAGTGGTGTAGCTCAACTAAAAGAAAGTTCTGCACAAGTACAACAATTAGTTGATGGTGCTAATAGTTTAACCGATGGTTTACAGAAGTTAGCAACAGAGACAACACTTTCAGCAGAAGAATCTGCAAATATTCAGTCATTAATTTCAGGTTTACCTCAATTAAATGCTGGAATTCAACAATTAAATACTTCAGTTTCCAAGATTTCTACTAATGTTGATATCACACAAATTTCGACTGTTTTAAGTGATATTGCTTCACAAGCTCAGGGAATTTTGGAGGCAGAAGAAAAGGACAGTTCAGCCAGATTGACTGCTATTCAAGCAACTGCTGCTTATCAAAGTTTAGAGGCAGCACAACAAGCTGAGTTAGTTAATGCATTGAATACTTCAGGAAATAGTGTTAGTCAACAAGCACAGCAAATTTTAACAGATGTTCAAACAATGAAAACTGCTTTAACAGAGTTATCAAGTAAGGTAACTGAGTTACAAACGAGCGTTTCTCAAATTGCAAATAACTCAAATGTAGCTTTGCCTGGTTCTGTTGAGGCTTTGACAACATTATCTACTGGTTTAAATAAAGTTAATACGGCTGCTACAACAGAACTTGTCCCTGGAAGCAGTAAAATTGCTTCAGGAATCGCAACACTTAATACTAAACTAAGTAGTGGTGCAAGTGAGTTGTTGACAGGAGTAACAACATATACAAGTGCTGTTTCCAAAGTCGCTTCTGGTGCTAATCAATTGGCTGCTAGCAATAGTCAGTTGACCAGCGGAGCTTCTCAATTGCAATCTGGTGCGGAAACATTAGCTTCTGGTTCAAGTCAGTTAGCTTCTGGTAGTGATACGTTGACAAGTGGCTTGACAACCTTGACAAGTGGTATTTCAACATTGACATCATCACTTTCAGAGGCAAGTAATCAATTATCACTCGTTTCTGTAACAAATAAGAATGCTAAATTGGTTTCTAACCCTGTATCAACAAAAGAAACAGATAATGATAGCGTGAAAGTAAATGGTATTGGTATGGCACCTTACATGATTGCAGTATCACTTATGGTAGTTGCCCTTTCAACGAACGTTATCTTTGCAAGCTCATTGTCAGGACGTCCTGTGAAAAATCGTTTTGAATGGGCAAAACAAAAACTCTTTATTAATGGATTGATTTCAACGGTTGGTTCATTAGTATTGTATGGTGCTATTCAATTCCTTGGATTTGAAGCTAACTACGAATGGAGAACAATTTTCCTTATCATCTTAGGTGGTTGGACGTTAATGGCTCTTGTAACGGCTCTAGTTGGTTGGGATAATCGTTATGGTTCATTCCTTTCACTTCTTATGCTATTACTTCAAATCGGTTCTGCGGGTGGTTCATATCCAATCGAGCTTAGTCCTAAGTTCTTCCAAGTGGTTCATCCATATATGCCAATGACTTACATTGTAACAGGCTTACGTCAAACCATTTCGATGACAGGTTCAATTGGTACACAAATCGGTGTTCTTTCAGCACTCCTTGTTGTTTTCATGGTACTTGGACTTATCATTTACAGACAACCAAAAACAGAAAAATAAGATTACTAGATTGAGGAAAACGTTCATTTTGGACAATCTCTTCAATCTTTTTTTGATATGAACGATGTTCTCAGTTTTTACAATCAGATTATTTGAAAAACGAAGGAAACTTTTATACACTTAATGAGTTAACTAGAAATACTGATTACAGCAGTCTTTCTTTACAGTATATTTACAGCGATGTAAATGATTAATTTGCTATTTAGATTGAGGAAACGATGTCACTTATTACTATTATTTTGTCGTTATTGGTAGCTCTGGAACATTTTTACATTATGTATTTAGAAACAGTTGTAACACAATCACCTGCGACAACGCGTGTTTTTGGACTATCGCAAGAAGAGTTAGAACGTGAGTCTGTAAGTAATTTATTTAAAAATCAGGGTGTTTACAATGGCTTGATTGCTGTTTTTCTGATTTACGGTATCTTTACAGCCAATGCTACTTTGGTAACTGTTTTTCTAATAAATGTCGTTCTTGTTGCTCTTTATGGTAGCTTGACAGCAGACCGTAAAATTATTTTAAAGCAAGGCGGTTTAGCCATTTTAGCTTTACTGACGTTGTTATTTTAAAATGATAAAGCATCGCATTTGCGATGCCTTTTAAGTTTTATTGAACTGTAATGTCACCAACGTTTCCGTTGATTGTCAATGTGTTTTTACTTGATTGATTTAAGTTTGAAGTGATATCAGCATCGCCTAGAAGATTTGTCATTGCTACTTTCAAATCTTTGCTGGCAAGAGTAATGTCAACCTCACCAGTAGTCATTGTTATGATGTTATCATTTTTGAAGGTGGCGGCATTGGCTGAAAAATCTCCCATGCTTAACTCAAAGGTTGTGTCAGAAGCTTGGCTATTTTCTAAATCAATATCACCTGTTGTAATAGAAAAGGCGACGTTTGTTAAGTTGCTGTTCTCAATTTCAGCATCCCCAGAGGTGATGGTTACTGTCCCTGAGTTGAGGGTTGTGTTGGTCATTGTTAGTTCCCCGGCCAGAAGTTCGAGCGTTGTGGTATCAAGTGAAAGCTGACTGACATCCAAATCTCCTGAGCTAAGATTTGCTTTGACTGAAGTGAGTTCTGTATCTTGAGGAACAGATATAACGATTGTATGTGAATTTTCGATAATACCAGTTTTAGCAATGTTAATAATATCTCTTAAACTTAAAAAATGAATGTTTGCATTCCCTAACTGGGTACGAGTTCCTGTTTGCTTTACAGTAAGGGTGTCATCCTTGACTTCGTAGCTGACAGGTGTTTTTTTATTGGCTGAGTAAGAAATAAAGGGCTTGTCAATATTAGCCTTTGAAATGATGACATCAGATGTTGTGCTGTCAATATCAATTTTACTGAAACTGTTAAGGGTAGCTTTTTGATAATCTACATTCCTTACAATATCAGTACTATTTTCTAAATCAGAAAGTCCACCAGTGGCGAAACCATAACCTGCAAGGGCTGCCCCCAATAAGCTACAACTAACGCCAATTCCTAAAATAGTCTTTGTCCACGATTTCATAATTTTCTCCTTTTGTTTTCTGTCTTTCGTGCTAAATTGACAATGCTACGTCCAACTACTTTACAAACAGCCCCTGCAGCAAGGAGAGCCAGTAATGATAAACCGAGAGCTAAAAGTCCTAGGCCAAAACTAAGAGCAGTAGCAGAAAATGAAATGTTAAGGTAAGACCAGCTATCAAATAGCATGTAAATTCCAGAGGTTAGGAAGGCAACCCCAAGGGAAAGAACAACAGCGATAGCCGCCACTCCAAGAGCTAGGATAGTGATGACGGCTAAGAAAAGGAAGAGAGCTAGTGGGAGAGTAACGGGTGCTGATAGAATGGCTAAAATAGCAAGCCAAACCATAGATACTCTGCTTTTAGGTGTCTTTTCTTGATCAATGATTTTTTCGTCAAGTAAACGGCTAATGATGTCTCGCGCCGCTTCTTTTGGTGTTCCAAGTTCGGCGATAACTTGTGCTTCATTTTCTGGACCAGCTTCTTCAAAGTATTCACTAAAGTAGTCCATAGCCTCTTGATAATCCTCTTTGGGTAACTTACGTAGGTATTTATCTAACTTAGCTAAATATTCAACTTTTGTCATCCTCTAATCTCCCTTCAATAATCTCATCGACTTTTTCTTTGTACTGTTGCCATTCTTTTTTGAGAAAGGTCAACTGTTCTTTGCCAGCTGCTGTGATAGCATAATATTTTCGTTTACGTCCTTGGTAGGCTTGTTGATAAGTGGTTAAATAGCCAGCTTTTTCCAGTTTTTTTAAAATTGGATATAAGGTGGATTCTTTGATGTTAGCAATTTGCTTAATGGTTTGGCTGATGGCATAACCATAAGAGTCATCTTTGTCAACAATGGCTAAAATGAGGAATTCGATGACAGTGGCCGAAGTTGGAAAATACATGAAGCTCCTTTCTCTGAATACATATAATTTTAATATATAATTATTTTACATATAGAATATAGAAAAATAAGTAGCAAGTCAAGCATAATGTATCAGAAATACAAGAAAAGGTTAGCGTGATAGCAGCATCTTTACAACAACTTTTCGGTAGCTGAAATTAGATTATCAAGAATGATAAATTCTTGAACACTTTTCTTAAAAATAAGTGAATTTTCCTTTTTGAAGTGCTGCTCTTTGTGATGTTGGATATGTTCAGGATGTTTCAACTAAGCATTGAAATCATCTTGGTTCTTCCAACGTGAAACAGCAGTAAAGGAAACACTATTTGCATCAGAATTATCTTGAATCCAGACTTCATTTCCTAAATATGTTTCCTAATTTTGAGTGAGATAGTGTCGTTGTGGAATTTTTGTTCAAATTTATCTTTAACAGTAGCTTTGATTTCAAAAGTAACTGTTTTAATAATCATATGTTATTCCTCCTTTGGGTGACTTTCATTATATAAGGAGGAACTAAACTTTCAAAATTTTTGAGATAAAAAATGATTTGGTTTGATATTCAATCAGCCAGAAATGCTATTTTTGAACTAAAAAAGCCTAGAAACGTTGGTTTCGTAGGCTTTTGATGTATTCAATTATTTAACTTCAGTAAAGATTACGTGTTTACGCAATTTTGGTGAGTATTTTTTCAATTGAAGACGGTCTGGAGTGTTACGTTTGTTTTTTGAAGTAAGGTACAAGCGTTCACCAGATTCTTTGTGTTCAAGTGTAATATTTACGCGCATGGTATCTCCCTTCTATTATTTAGCTGCTTTAGCGATTTTACGTCCTTTGTAGTATCCTTTAAGTGATACACGGTGAGAACGTGAGTAATCTCCAGTAGTTTCGTCAAATTTAACTGATGGAGCAGTCAATTTGTAGTGTGTACGACGTTTGTTTTTCTTCGCTTTTGAAGTGTGACGTGCAGGTACTGCCATGTTTTATCTCCTCCGATAATATTTTTTTGTTCTTGATTTTTAATCAACTTTAACATAATAACATATCTTTTTTGTAAAGTAAAGTTACTTGACAAAAAAATTATAAATAGGTGCGAGTGTGGTTATTAACGCTTGGCTGTTCGTTAAAAACGAAAGTCCTCAAGGAATAATTCATAAGAAAATCCTAAAAAAGAACAGACTATTCTTCTGTATAACTTGTTTTTGTGATAAAATAGAAATGATTGAATCGCTACAATAGTAGAAAGGAATTAGGGCTAAATTTGTTTAAATTTGGTGCCAATATGTCTTAAATTTATGAAATTACAAAAACCTAAAGGAACACAGGATATTTTACCTAGCGAAAGTGCTAAGTGGCAATACGTGGAAGCTGTTGCGCGTGAAACATTTAAAAAATACAATTACAGCGAAATTCGTACACCAATGTTTGAACATTATGAGGTTATCAGCGTTCTGTTGGTGACACAACGGACATCGTGACAAAAGAAATGTATGATTTCCACGATAAAGGTGACCGCCATATTACTTTGCGTCCAGAAGGTACAGCTCCTGTTGTGCGTTCTTTTGTAGAAAATAAATTATTTGCACCAGAAGTTCAAAAGCCAGTTAAGATGTACTACATCGGCTCAATGTTCCGCTACGAACGTCCACAAGCTGGTCGTTTGCGTGAATTCCATCAAGTTGGTGTTGAGTGTTTCGGTTCAGCAAATCCTGCCACAGACGTTGAAACAATCGCGATGGCTTACCAATTGTTCCAAATACTGGGCATTAAAGATGTTACACTTCATTTGAATACTTTGGGAAGTGCAGTTAGCCGTTCGGCATATCGTCAAGCTTTGATTGATTACCTTACGCCAATGCGTGAGCAATTGTCAAAAGACAGTCAACGTCGTTTAGATGAAAACCCACTCCGTGTCCTTGATTCAAAAGAAAAAGAAGACAAGATTGCTGTTGAAAACGCACCATCAATTCTTGATTATCTTGATGACGAAAGCCAAGCTCATTTTGATGCTGTGCGTAGTATGCTTGAAACCCTCAATATCCCATATGTCATTGATACAAACATGGTTCGTGGTCTTGATTACTATAACCACACTATCTTTGAATTCATCACAACTGTTGATAAATCTGAATTGACAATTTGTGCTGGTGGTCGTTATGACAGTCTCGTTGAATACTTTGACGGACCAGAAACACCAGGTTTTGGTTTTGCACTTGGTCTTGAACGTTTGCTTCTTATCCTCGAAAAACAAGGTATTGAATTGCCAGTTGAAAAAGAAATGGACGTTTACATTGCTGTTTTGGGACAAGGTGCAAACCTTAAAGCGTTGGAACTTGTTCAAGCTGTCCGCAACCAAGGTTTCTCAGCAGAACGTGACTACCTTGGACGTAAAATCAAAGCGCAATTCAAATCAGCAGACGCTTTAATGCTAAAACAATTATCACTTTAGGTGAAAGTGAAATTGAAGCAGGTCAAGTAGCTGTGAAAAATAATAAAACTCGCGAAGAAGTGACCGTAAGCTTTGACGAAATTGCAAACAACTTCGCTGAAGTATTGAATAAATTAGATTAAACGACAACAACTAGCTAATAACTGTGTACTCACAGTTCATTAACTAGTTGTTTTATATTGTAAACTTTAGTTGCGAGAATGGAAGCTACTGTAACCTTGCTAGGTAGGTGAAAGTTTCATATAATGTATATACAAAATCGTCGGAGAAAAGTTAAAACAATTAAGAAAACCTAATCATCTTTCACAAGAAAAATTATCTGAACATATCCATGTTTCTAGAGAAACTATTTCAAATGGGAACAAGGAGTTTCCCGAACAAAAAGATATTAAGGAATGACCTGTGTTTACCTGCTTGCGAATAAAAGAATATTGCTACTAAGTTAGAGATACTGCATAAATGTGCTGGTATCTCTTTTTTGTTGGCTTGAAACAACAGACTACTTCATTTCTGCTTGATTACGTTAAATTTATCGGGATATGATTTGTCAAGGACTTGTTGCGTAAGCAATGCTTTAGCACCCTTTACAAATCATAGACAGATAAGTAACTTCTTAAAAGCAGAAAAGAAATGACTGTATTATTTTTGTGTAGTATAATGATAACTAGTTAAGCTACAAATACAGTTGAGGTGGAATATATGCAAGCATTGTTTACATTACAATATGGGGAGTTTGCGGTTGCAGATTATTTGGCAAAAGAAGTAAAAGGAACATCTGTATTTATCCCCACTTCTGCACAAGAAAAAGGAATTGATTTGCTATTATATAAGTTTTGTGATGGCATAAATAAAGTATTGACATTTCAAGTAAAAATGTCTAGAGCTTATTATTATCCCAATAAAAAATATCAAGGCACTCTATGGCTTAATCGTTTTGAACCGCAAGAAAATGCTGATTGGTTTGTAATAGTAGGAATTTATGCAAAATATCCTAATGAAATACATAGTGCTAAATCGTCTGATACAAAGTGGGATACAATAATGTTGGCGTTTAAAAAAGAAGAAATGATAAATTTCATGGAAGAAGTTAGGCTAAAGAAAAATCCAGATAAGTATGACAAAATGTTCGGATTTGGATTTAATGGTAAATTAGAAATCAAACAAACTAGAGGATATAAGGAAGAAAGGGATATGACTAAATATTTGATTGAAAATCGAATTGAGGAAATTATGGAATATTTTGATTGAATTTAAACATATGAGAATTGTTTGAAAGGATTGACATGTATATGAGTAAAGAAAATAAGAAAGCAATAGTTTCGCAAGAAGATATATCCTTTACTGATTAAATGTTATGATTTGGTCAAAAGGAATTTGAAAGTTTACTAGATTTTGGAGTGTGGTAACAAAAGACATCTCAAATAGGAGTTTAATATCATTTTGAACCTTTCAAATTTTTGATATTTCTCAAAAAAATTAAAAAACTCCCCCGCATGGGTGGGGTTTTTACGTGCTTTTTGCTATAATAGGTGGGAATGAATAAATTAAAAAACGGAGAAACATATCAATGAAACGTACAATGTATGCTGGTCGTGTTCGTAGTGAACATATCGGCCAAGAAATTACTTTAAAAGGTTGGGTTGGTCGTCGTCGTGATTTAGGTGGGCTTATCTTTATCGACCTTCGTGACCGTGAAGGTATCATGCAATTAGTCATTAATCCAGAGGAAGTTTCAAGTGATGTTATGACCACAGCTGAAAGCCTTCGTAACGAATTTGTTATCGAAGTTACTGGTGAAGTCGCACAACGTGAACAAGAAAATAAAAACTTGCCAACTGGTGCTGTTGAATTGAAAGTATCAGCATTGACAGTTTTGAATACGGCTAAAACAACACCTTTTGAAATTAAAGATGATGTTGAAGTTAGTGATGAAAATCGTTTACGCTACCGTTATTTAGATCTTCGTCGTCCAAAAATGCTTAACAACTTTAAATTACGTGCAAAAGTTACTCACTCAATCCGTAACTATTTGGATGAGTTAGAATTCATTGATGTTGAAACACCAATGTTGACAAAATCAACTCCAGAGGGTGCGCGTGACTACTTGGTACCAAGTCGTGTGAGCCAGGGTCACTTTTACGCTTTGCCACAAAGTCCACAAATCACAAAACAATTGTTGATGAATGCTGGCTTTGACCGTTACTACCAAATCGTTAAATGTTTCCGTGATGAAGATTTACGTGGTGATCGTCAACCTGAGTTTACACAGGTCGATATGGAAACATCATTCTTGTCAGACCAAGATATCCAAGATATCACTGAAGGAATGATTGCTAAAGTCATGAAAGATACAAAAGGAATTGATGTCACATTGCCATTCCCACGTATGTCTTATGATGATGCAATGAACAACTACGGTTCAGACAAACCTGATACTCGTTTTGAAATGCTTTTACAAGACTTGACAGAAGTTGTCAAGGATGTTGATTTCAAAGTATTCTCACAAGCTCCAGTTGTAAAAGCTATTGTTGTTAAGGGGAATGCGGATAAATACTCACGTAAAAACATTGATAAATTAACAGAATTTGCAAAACAATTTGGTGCCAAAGGTCTTGCATGGGTCAAATTTACTGATGGTGCGATTACTGGACCAGTTGCTAAATTCTTAACAAGTATCGAAGATAAGTTGACAGTAAGTTTACAACTCGAAGAAAATGATTTGGTTCTTTTCGTTGCCGATACTCTTGAAGTTGCTAATAATACTCTTGGTGCTCTTCGTACTCGTATCGCTAAAGAACTTGACATGGTTGACAACTCTAAATTTAATTTCCTTTGGGTTGTTGATTGGCCAATGTTTGAATGGTCTGAAGAAGAAGAACGTTATATGTCTGCTCACCACCCATTCACATTGCCAACTGAAGAATCCGCTCATGAATTAGAAGGTGACCTTGCTAAAGTACGTGCAGTTGCTTACGATATCGTTCTTAACGGTTATGAACTTGGGGGCGGTAGCTTGCGTATCAACCAAAAAGAATTGCAAGAACGTATGTTTAAAGCGCTTGGCTTTACAGCAGAAGAAGCAAATGACCAATTTGGTTTCTTGTTAGAAGCTATGAACTACGGTTTCCCACCACATGGTGGACTTGCTATTGGTCTTGACCGCTTCGTTATGCTTCTTGCTGGTGAAGATAACATTCGTGAAGTCATTGCATTTCCTAAAAATAATAAAGCTGCGGATCCAATGACACAAGCACCAAGTCTTGTCGCAGATAAACAATTAGATGAATTAGCTTTAGCAATCGAAACTAATGATTAAGAAAACATCTTTGAAAAAGAAAACAAAGTTTATTGTTAGCCGTTGGGCAGAAAGATATGGTCTGTTAAAGACAATGCAGAGCATTTCAAGAGAGAAGTATGCGGAAAAAGTTTCCGCTTCTCTTTTTTATGGTTTGCTATCGGCAATCGCGGTTAATTTCTTCTTTCAACCAGGACACGTTTATTCAAGTGGTGCAACTGGTTTTGCACAGGTTTTATCGGCAGTTAGTGAGCGATTAATTGGCTTCAAGTTGCCAGTTTCAGTTGTTTTTTATGTGATTAATGTGCCATTGCTCGTTTTAGCTTGGTATAAAATCGGACATAAATTCACTGTTTTTACGCTCATTACAGTTTCGATGAGTTCTTTCTTCATTCAAATTGTTCCTGAAATTACTCTGACGACTGATCCTCTGGTTAATGCCATTTTTGGTGGTTTGGTCATGGGGACTGGTGTTGGCTTTAGTTTAAAATCTCGTATTTCAAGTGGTGGTACTGATATCATCAGTCTGACCATTCGGAAAAAGACAGGCCGTGATGTGGGAAGCATTTCTCTCATGGTTAATGGTGTTATCATGATTTTTGCTGGCATTTTATTTGGTTGGCAATATGCCCTTTATTCTATGGTGACTATCTTTGTCTCTAGCCGTGTGACAAATGCTATTTTCACTAAGCAGAAGAAAATGCAAGCAACGATTGTGACCAATCGTCCTGAAAAGGTAATTGCGATGATTCACACCAAATTACATCGTGGGGTGACACAAATCAATAATGCCGAAGGAACTTATAATCATGAGAAAAAAGCGGTTTTGCTGGCTATCATTACTCGTGAAGAATATAACGACTTTAGGTATCTGATGAAAAAACTGACCCCAATGCCTTTGTTTCAGTTGCTGAAAATGTTCATATTATTGGACGTTTTGTTGATGATTAAGAGGTTGAGAAAGTTCTCAGCTTCTTTGTTTATGGCGTTATAATTTACAAGACGCAGAAAATTTTGTTTTGGAGGTATGAGACATGGTTCGTGAAAAGCTTGGACAAATAAGAAGTTTGGTGTTAATTGCCATAGGTGTAGCAATTTATACTTTCGGTTTTGTCAAATTTAATATGGCAAATGCTCTTGCTGAAGGTGGGGTTGCGGGTGTAACCTTGATTGCCCATGCTCTTTACGGAATCAACCCTGCTTATTCGTCACTTATTTTGAATGTTCCTTTGTTCATTCTAGGGGCTCGAATTTTTGGACGAAAATCGCTAGCACTAACTATTTATGGCACTGTTTTGATGTCATGGTTCATCTGGTTTTGGCAACATGTGCCGATTCAGATTGTTCTCGAAAATGATATGATGTTGGTTGCTGTCGTTGCTGGTTTATTTTCTGGTGTCGGTAGTGGCTTGGTCTTTCGTTACGGCGCTACAACGGGCGGAACAGATATTATCGGACGTGTTATCGAAGAAAAATTCAGTTTCAAACTTGGTCAGACACTACTTTTTGTCGATGCCGTGGTTCTTACAGCGTCGCTGGTTTACATTGATTTACAACATATGCTTTACACGTTGGTAGCAAGCTTTGTTTACAGTCAAGTTCTGACAATTGTCCAAAATGGTGGTTACACAGTGCGTGGCATGATTATTATCACACAAAAATCTGAAGAAGCTGCGCAAGCTATTCTTAATGGCATTAATCGTGGGGTTACTTATTTGAATGGTCAGGGGGCTTACTCTGGAGATGAGAAAAATATTTTGTATGTGGTTTTAAATCCAGGTGAAGTCCGTGATGTTAAAGCCATTATGGCAGATTTAGACCCAGATGCTTTTATTTCAATCATTGATGTTGATGAGGTTGTGTCATCTGATTTCAAAATTCGACGAAAAAACTATGATAAATTGTAGTCAATAAAGAAAAAAGATGCGGTATTTTTCACCCATCTTTCTTTTTTTGATATTATAATCTGGAAAATTGGTAAAATATTACTAAAACGATTGAAAACGCTTGCTGATATATTTTTTTGTGATATGATTAACTTTGTAAGGATTGTTACTGGTCAAACAGGCAAAACCTAAATAGGTACAGAAATAGGATTGTGAGACGCACTGTTCACAGGCTTATTTGGTATTTATTTAGGTTTTTCTTATGGCTCGAAACATAACTAAAAAGAGAAGGGGCTTATTCGTATGGCAAAATATACAGAATTGGCAAAAGACATTATCGCACATGTTGGTGGTAAAGAAAACATCAATAGTCTTAAACACTGTGTTACACGTCTTCGTTTTGATTTGAAGGATGAATCAAAAGCTGACGATGATTATCTTAAACAGCGTGATGGTATTGTAACTGTTGTTAAGGCAGGAGGACAGTATCAAGTTGTTATAGGTAATCACGTCCCAGATGTTTATGATGAAGTTATCAAAGTTGGTGGTTTAGCAGCTGGTGGTAGTTTAGATATTGATGAAAGGGATACCCATCCTAGAGGAAACCTTTTTGATCAATTTGTTGCCTTAGTATCAAGCCTATTCCAACCAATGCTGGGAGCTTTGTCAGCAGCAGGTATGTTAAAAGGTGTTGTTGCTTTGATGACAGCATGTGGGGTTCCGACAACCGATGGAGCCTACATCGTCTTAAATGCGGTTGGGGATGGTTTCTTCCAATTCTTGCCAATTATTCTAGCTTATAATGCAGCTAATCGTTTTAAGATGAACAAATTTACAGCAATGGCTATTGCATTTGCTTTGGTTTATCCTGATATTGCTCAAAGTTTTACGGGTGATGCTCCGCTTTATACGTTGTTCAAAGGAACAGTCATTGAGTCAGATATTTATGCAACTTTTCTTGGATTACCGATCATTTTCCCAGCATCAAGTTATCTTCAAACTGTCCTTCCTATTTTGTTAGCTATTTTTGCTGGTGCAAACTTGAAAAGTTCTTTAATAAAATCATTCCAGATGTAGTTAAAGTTTTCATTGTTCCATTTTTTGTGATGCTAATTACAGTACCACTTGCTTTCATCATCATTGGACCTTTGATGACTTGGGCATCTGACCTTGTAGGTGTTGTTTTCCAAGCAATTTATGATTTCAATCCAATTGTTTTTGGGCTTATTTTGGGGGCATTGTGGCAAGTACTTGTTATGTTTGGTCTTCACTGGGGACTTGTACCGATTGCTATTTTGGATTTTGCAACAAAAGGTTATAGTACTCTCCTTGTAGCTTCAGTTTCAATTTGTTTTGCTCAAGCTGGATCACTACTCAATATTTTCTTAAGAACTGAGGAAGATAAGGTAAAACAATTAGCTATCCCAGCATTTATTTCTGCTTTATTTGGTGTCACTGAGCCAGCTATTTATGGTATTACTCTTCCAATGCGCACGCCATTTATCATGACTTGTATTGCAGGTGCGATTCAAGGGGCTTTCCTAGGTTTCTTTAATGTTACTGGTTATACGATGGGAGGTATGGGATTGTTTGCCATTCCATCATATATCTTGCCTGCAGGTATGACTGGTGATACTAATAATGTTTGGTACTTCATTGCTTCAATCGTTATCTCATTTATCTTGGGATTTGTTTTGACACAATTTACAAAAATACCAAAACTTTATGAAAAATAGTAACTATGTGGGTGTCATACCCACTTTACTACTTTTTAGGATATTATCAATTTAGAGGGAGAGATAAGTATGAAAAAATCACTCTCAAAGGGAATCGTTTTGAGTGCTGTTAGTTTTTTGGGAGTGTTTGCAGGAAGTCAAGTTGTATCTGCTGACACTGGTGTTACTATTGCTAAAACATCAATTGTTGTAAAGGGGTATGAGTTTGGTCCAGCAGTACCAAAAGTTGTTGTAAAGTTAGACAGTAAAGTCTCTAAAGTATCAAAAGAAAATGTCACTATTACAACGGCAGGTACAGAACGCCAAGTCAGCAAGGTTTATTTATCTGATAAAAATGGAAAAAAAGTTACCAAAGATAGTAAGTACATCACTATTCAAATGCCAGTTACTTTTGACACCGAATCAAATTCTGGTGTTGCCAGTCCTTTCTTTTACAACATGGAAAATTTCCATAATACATGGGTAGATGATTACACGGTTTCAATTCAAGGGTTGACAGTAACTGTAAACGGCGAAGAAAGCGAGCTTGACAGTGAGAGCAACGCTATTAACAATCGTATTTCAACAGATGTAGCAGCATTTAGCAATCGTGGGTCTTATTCTGGAACTTACACGAATCCGTTGACCAATCAAGATGAAGAACTCACCCTTCAATATGCCGCTTATGAACCAGAAATTTTGAAAAATGGAAAGAAAAATCCTTTGATTATCTGGCTACATGGGCAAGGCGAAGGCGGTACAGATACCGATATTACATTGTTGGGAAATGAAGTTGTAGCGCTTGCTAAGGATGATATCCAATCACATTTTACAGCAGGTAAGCAAATGGGAGTCTATGTTTTAGCGGTTCAAACTCCAACGTATTGGATGGATGAGGGTGATGGTACAAATGGAGCGGGGGCAGGTGTGTCTCGCTACACAGAGGTACTCATGGATACTATTAAGGATTACGTTTCGAATCATTCAGATGTGGATACAGACCGTATTTATTTAACTGGTGGTTCAAATGGTGGTTACATGACGCTTAATTTAGCTATCAATAATCCAGATTATTTTGCAGCGCTTGTTCCGCAGGCGGCAGCTATTCTTACTATCAATATCAGCGTAATGAGGACGGTACTTATACAACTGTTCCTAGTGATACAAGCTTGTCTGGCACAGCATTTGTCAAAACAGATGATATCTACTTTGACGAGGATAAAATTGCTGCGCTTAAAGATATTCCAATTTGGTTTATCCATGCCGCTAATGATACGGTTGTCAATCCAAGCGATTATTCTTTACCAATCTATAAAGCTTTAGTAAATAGCGGAGCAACGAATAAATGGTTCTCATATTATGAAAGTGTTGAAGGCTCAGACATGAAAGATACCTCTTATCTTGGACATTGGTCATGGACGTATTTCTTCAATGATAAGGTGTCTGGTGTACAAAGCGTTTCTGATATTAAAGAGGCTGACGACCTTTCAGGTTTTTCACCAAGCAATAAAACTAATGGTGGAATAAGCACCGTAAAAGTTGACGGAACAGCTTATGATAACATTTTTGATTGGTTAAATGCTCAGAAAAAATGAGTTTAGACAAATGAAAAAAGCCGTTTAACACGGCTTTTTTGTTAGGGGTGAAATAGGCTACCTAGCATGATAGCTAAAGCGGCATTCCCTTTATATTTTTCAGGACTGTCAGCAACTTCGTTGTAAAGTGCTGTGATTTCAGATTCTGTTTTGAGATGATGTGTTAGTAAATGTTGAGAAATGGCATGTGCCAGTTTTGTACGTGCCAACTGGTCATTTTCATTTTTTTCTAAATCCTGCGCTACTGCAAAAATATCTGCTTTCAGTGGCTCGTTATCTGGTAGGCTAGCATAGGCTTTACTAAGTTTTTGCATTAATTGATTTCCTTTTTCCATAAATAAAATCTCCTTTGTTGTTATGCTTACAGTTTATAATTTTGATAGAAAAAGATCAAGAAAAAAAGAACGAGAAATAATCTCGTTCTCTTTGCTTTTATAAAGAAATAATTACATTTCGTTTGGTGCTTCAACACCGAGAAGACGGAGCGCTTCTTTTAGAACAGTTGCAGTAGCGTAGCTAAGTGCTAGGCGGCTATCACGTTCTGGGCTTTCATCAAGGATACGTGTGTGTGCATAGTATTTGTTGAAGCTTTGGGCTAGATTGATAGCAAATTTTGCAACAATAGAAGGTTCAAAGTTGTCAGCGGCACGTTTGATGATGCGTGGGAAGTCTTGGATAAGTTTTACAATTTCCCAGCTTTCAGCATCATCAAGACTGTAAACTTGGTTGACAGATGGTGTAAACTCAGCTTTACGAAGAATAGATTGGATACGTGCGTGTGCATATTGTACGTAAGGTCCAGTTTCACCTTCAAATGATACCATAGCATCAAGGTCAAAGTCATAGCCATTCAAACGGTCTGTTTTCAAATCGTAGAATTTGATAGCACCGATGCCAACAGCGTGAGCGACTGCTTCCTTGTCAGCAAGGTTAGGATTTTTAGCATTGATTTGGTCTTCAGCGCGTTTGACAGCTCGGCAATTGTTGGTTCAAGAAGGATAACATTACCTTTACGAGTTGACAGTTTTTTACCTTCTTTAGTAACAAGTCCAAATGGAACGTGAGTAATATCTTCATTCCATTCAAATCCCATTTCGTTAAGGACCGCTTTTAATTGTTTGAAGTGAGCAGATTGTTCGTTACCAACGACGTAAATGCCTTGGCAAAGTCGTAAGTACGTTTGCGATAAAGAGCGGCAGCCAAGTCACGTGTGATGTAAAGTGTTGCACCGTCAGATTTTTTGATAAGAGCTGGGTGTTCGATACCATATTTTTCAAGGTTAACGACTTGAGCACCTTGAGATTCTTCAAGAAGTCCTTTTTCTGTCAAGATATCGACAACTTCGTCCATTTTATCGTTGTAGAATGCTTCCCCGTTAAAGCTATCAAAAGAAACACCAAGTTCATCGTAAAGACGGTTGAATTCAACAAGACTTTCGTCACGGAACCATTGCCAGAGTGAAATAGCTTCTTCGTCGCCAGCTTCCAATTTACGGAACCATTCGCGAGCTTCTTCGTCAAGCTCTGGTTGTGTTTCAGCTTCGGCATTGATGCGAACGTAAAGTTTTAAGAGTTCGTCGATTGGGTGAGCTTTAACAGCCTCTTCGTCACCCCATTTTTTGTAGGCAACAATCAACATACCGAATTGTTTACCCCAGTCACCGAGGTGATTGATTTTAACAGCTTTATAGCCGAGTTTTTCAAAAATATTAGCCAGGCTATCACCGATAACGGTTGAACGAAGGTGTCCAATTGAGAATGGTTTAGCAATGTTTGGGCTTGACATATCGATAGCAACGTTGCGACCTTCTCCTAAATCTTGACTAGCGTAGTCGCTTCCGTTTGCAATAACTTGACCTAAAACATCAGCAGAAATGCTTTTCTTGTCAAGGAAGAAGTTGATGTATGGACCAACAGCTTCGATTTTTTCAAAGCCAGTTGCATCCATTTTTTCGGCAACATCAGCAGCAATCATTTGGGGTGCTTTGCGAAGGATTTTTGCTAATGAGAAAGCAGGAAAAGCAAGGTCACCCATATCAGAATTTTTTGGAATTTCAAGTAGATTAATAATTTGTTCTTGGTCTAATTCTGGAACAATATTTTGAATGCGTTCAGCATTGTACGTTTTGTATCCATGAGTTTCTCCTAAATTAGTTAGTCATATTATTTTAACATAAAAATAAGAAATAAACGAGATTAGCTGAAAGAAAACGTTTGAAGCAGTAAAAAATAAGTTATCATAAGGAAAACAGCGCAAAAGAGAGATGAAAAATTTTCTTTTTTTGGTATAATTTTAAGGATAAATATACACAAAGGGAAAGCTATATGAATAAAATAGAACGTCAAAATCGAATCAAACGTTTGATTCAATCAGGTCATATTGGAACACAAGAAGAAATCAAGCGTCATTTGCAAGAAGAAGGGATTAGTGTCACTCAAGCAACCTTGTCACGTGACCTTCGTGAGATTGGTCTTTTGAAATTACGTGATTCATCAGGTAAGCTTTATTATAGTTTATCAGAAACATCAGAGACAACTTTTGGTGCTAATATCCGCTCATATATTTTGAAAGTTGCTCGTGCTGGGTTCATGCTTGTTCTTCATACTAATCTTGGTGAAGCAGATGTTTTGGCAAACTTGATTGATAGTAGCGACATTCCAGAGATTCTTGGAACGGTGGCAGGTGCGGATACTTTGCTGGTTATTTGTAAAGATGAAGAGACTGCCCAAGCATTTGAAAGAGACCTATCAACGAGCTTATGAGTAAGTATGACCAAGCAGTAGACAAGTTAGTTCAAGCTATTCAAAAGCACGATAGTGTGCAAGAATTTCAAAAAGTAGAACAAAAAATCAAAACTTTTCCAGAACTTGACAGTCTTGTTGACGATATGAAAGCTTATCAGCAGGAGGCTGTGCTTTATCACAAGATTGACAAGTTAGTGGCTGAAGAAGCAGCAGGAAAACAAGCTGACCAGCTACAAAAAGACTTATCGGATCTCCCGATTGTCAAAGATTATCGTAACAAGATGCAAGATGCTAGTGATTTGGTTCAATACATCACGAAAAACTTGGAAACGAAAATTAACGAGGAGTTAACTAATAATGACAAAAGATAAAATTTCTCCAGGCATGCAACAGTATTTGGACGTAAAAAAAGATTATCCAGATGCTTTTTTACTTTTCCGCATGGGAGACTTTTATGAATTATTTTATGATGATGCGGTTAAAGCTGCACAGATTTTAGAGATTAGTTTAACTAGTCGTAATAAAAATGCTGACAACCCAATTCCAATGGCAGGTGTGCCTTATCATTCTGCGCAACAATACATTGATGTATTAGTGGAAATGGGTTACAAGGTGGCAATTGCTGAGCAAATGGAAGACCCAAAACAAGCCGTCGGTGTGGTTAAACGTGAAGTCGTTCAAGTGATTACGCCAGGGACAGCTGTCGATTCCTCTAAACCAGATAATGCTAACAATTTCTTGGTGGCTATTGATTCTGACGGCAAAACGTTTGGGCTAGCCTATATGGACGTGTCAACAGGTGAATTTTTCTCAACAAGTCTTTCTGATTTTACAAGCCTTAGAAGTGAAATTCTGAACCTTAAAGCGCGTGAAATCGTTGTTGGTTATGAGCTTTCTGAAACAGAGCAACATAGCTTAGTCAAACAATTAAATTTACTCTTATCGTTTGAACAAGAACGTTATGAAGATGTGCATTTAATCGACCCAGATTTAACAGCCTTAGAAATTCAGCAGCTGAAAAATTGCTACAATACGTTCATACAACGCAAAAACGTGAGCTAAGCCATTTGCAAAAATTGGTTCATTATGAAATCAAAGATTACTTGCAAATGTCTTACACGACAAAATCTAGTTTGGATTTATTAGAAAATGCTCGAACAAGTAAAAAACATGGTAGCCTTTATTGGTTACTAGATGAAACTAAAACGGCTATGGGAATGCGTCTGTTGCGTAATTGGATTGACCGTCCTTTGGTGAACCAAGCACAGATTGAAGAGCGCCAAAATATTGTTCAAGTTTTCCTAGATAATTTCTTTGAGCGTAGTGATTTGACGGATAGTCTCAAAGGTGTTTATGATATTGAACGTCTAGCGAGTCGTGTGTCATTTGGAAAAGCTAATCCAAAAGATTTATTACAACTCGGTCATACCTTGCACAAGTGCCAAGGATTAAGGCGATTTTAGAATCGTTTGAAAGCCCTCACCTTGACAAGCTTGTCAATAGCATTGACACTTTGCCAGAACTAGAATCGTTGATTCGATCAGCTATTGACCCAGATGCTCCTGCTGTTATCACAGAAGGCAGCATTATCCGTACAGGTTTTGATGAGATTTTGGATAAATACCGTAAGGTTATGCGCGAAGGGACTAGTTGGATTGCAGAAGTTGAAACTAAGGAACGTGCTGCAAGTGGGATTACCAATCTAAAAATTGATTATAATAAAAAGGACGGATACTATTTCCATGTGACAAATTCCAATCTCTCTCTAGTGCCAGATTATTTCTTCCGCAAGGCAACGTTGAAAAATTCAGAGCGTTTCGGAACGGCAGAATTGGCCAAAATTGAAGGTGAGATGTTGGAGGCGCGTGAGCAATCAGCAAGCTTAGAATATGATATTTTTATGCGCGTTCGCGGACAAGTTGAGCGTTACATTACTCGGTTGCAAGACTTGGCTAAGGCGCTTTCAACCGTTGACGTTTTACAAAGTTTAGCCGTTGTTGCAGAAAATAATCATTATGTTCGTCCAACATTCAACGATAGCCATGAGATTAAAATTGAAAAAGGTCGTCATGCGGTCGTTGAAAAAGTCATGGGAACGCAAGAATATATTCCTAATACGATTACGTTTGATGCCGATATCAACATTCAGCTAATTACTGGTCCAAATATGAGTGGTAAATCAACTTATATGCGTCAACTTGCCTTGACCGTTATTATGGCTCAAATGGGGTCTTACGTAGCTGCTGAAAGTGTCAATTTACCAGTATTTGATGCGATTTTCACGCGTATTGGTGCGGCAGATGATTTGATTTCAGGACAGTCAACGTTTATGGTGGAAATGATGGAAGCTAACCAAGCTATCAAACGTGCAAGTTCTCAATCCTTGATTCTTTTTGATGAGCTAGGTCGTGGTACAGCAACCTATGACGGTATGGCTTTGGCGCAATCAATCATTGAATATATCCATGATCATATTGGTGCAAAGACCATGTTTGCAACCCATTATCATGAGTTGACAGCTTTGTCAACGATCTTGACGCACCTTGTCAATGTTCACGTTGCGACTCTTGAGAAAAATGGTGATGTGACTTTTCTTCATAAAATTGCAGAAGGTCCAGCAGACAAATCTTACGGGGTTCATGTTGCAAAAATTGCTGGTTTACCAGAAGAATTATTACAACGTGCGGACAGTATCTTGACAAATTTAGAATCAGGTGCTGCGCAGCTTCAATTGACCCCTGAGGTGGAAGCTGAGCCAATTACTATAAAATCAGAAGTAGCAGAACCAGTGGCAGAGCAACTAAGTTTATTTGCTGATGACTCATCTAATCAAGAAGTGATTAAAGTACTCAAAAAAGTTGATTTGATGAATTTAACACCAATGCAAGCCATGAATGTTATTTATGAATTAAAAAATATGTTGTAACAATAAGAGGCAGTCTTAAAGAAGATTGCCTTTTTAGTTTGTGTTATAATAGAGGATAAACAAGCAAGAATGAAAGGAATAAGGCTGCCTTTAAAAGGCTTGCTAATAAATAAATCATGAGTAAAATTATTGAGTTGCCAGAGGTTTTGGCTAACCAAATTGCAGCGGGTGAAGTTATTGAACGACCAGCTAGCGTTGTCAAAGAATTGGTGGAAAATTCGATTGATGCAGGGAGCAGCCAAATCACCATTGAAATTGAAGAAGCTGGTTTAAAGAAAATTCAAGTGACAGATAATGGCGAAGGAATTGCTCAAGATGATGTTGCATTAAGTTTGCACCGCCATGCCACAAGTAAAATTAAAAATCAAGCTGACCTTTTCCGTATTAGGACGTTAGGTTTTCGTGGTGAAGCGATACCGTCAATTGCCTCCATTAGTCATTTTACAGTCAAAACAGCAACGGCAGATGAAAATTATGGAACATTGCTAGTAGCCAAAGGTGGTGAAATCGAAAAACAAGAACCGATTTCTACACCCGTTGGAACCAAAATTACGGTTGAAAATCTCTTTTATAATACGCCAGCACGTCTTAAATACATGAAAAGTCTCCAATCCGAATTAGCTCATATTGTTGATGTGGTGAATCGTTTGAGTTTGGCGCACCCAGAGGTAGCTTTTAGCTTGATTAATGATGGTCGTCAAATGACAACAACATCTGGTACTGGTGATTTGCGACAAGCAATTGCTGGTATTTATGGGCTTAATACGGCTAAAAAAATGATTGAGATTTCGAATGCTGACCTCGATTTTGAAGTGTCTGGTTACATTAGTCTGCCAGAATTGACACGAGCGAACCGAAACTATATTACGATTTTGATTAACGGTCGTTATATTAAAAACTTTTTGCTCAATCGTGCGATTTTGGACGGTTATGGTTCAAAATTGATGGTGGGACGTTTTCCGATTGCTGTTATCGACATTCAAATCGACCCTTATTTAGCTGATGTCAATGTTCACCCAACGAAGCAAGAAGTTCGTATTTCAAAGGAAAAAGAATTAATGAGCTTAATCAGCTCTGCTATTGCAGAGAGTCTGCGTGAGCAAGATTTGATACCTGATGCTCTAGAAAATCTGGCGAAATCAAGCACACGTGGGCTTCCGAAACCAGAGCAAACGAGCTTGCCGTTGAAACAAACAGATCTTTATTATGATAAAGATCGTCGTGATTTCTTTGTTAAGTCAGATACGGTTGAAGAGCAACCAGTACAGTTATTCAATGAGGTTGACAACTCTGTCAAGGAAGTTGACAAGCAACAAACATCAGTGAAATATGCGCAGCGTTCCGAAGTAGATAATCAAGATGATGAACATGATAATCTCGATTTTAAAAACAAGACAAAAATCAATAAGATGATTGAAAGTCTTGATAATGAGGAGTCATCAACTTTCCCAGAATTAGATTATTTCGGACAAATGCACGGAACGTATCTTTTTGCACAGGGAAATGGTGGGCTTTATATCATTGACCAACACGCTGCTCAAGAACGTGTTAAATATGAATATTATCGTGAGAAAATCGGCGACGTTGACAGCTCTTTACAGCAGCTTCTCATGCCATACCTTTTTGAGTTTTCTGGAGCTGATTTTATTAAGTTGCAAGAAAAAATGGAGCTGTTAAATCAAGTTGGTATTTATCTAGAACCATATGGAAACAACACTTTTATTCTCCGTGAACACCCAATTTGGATGAAAGAAGAGGAAATTGAGACGGCTGTTTATGAGATGTGTGATATGCTGTTGTTGACAAATGAAGTATCGGTGAAGAAATATCGTGCAGAATTGGCAATCATGATGTCATGCAAACGCTCAATCAAAGCGAATCACATTCTTGATGATTATTCCGCCCGACATCTTTTGGTTCAGTTATCACAATGTAAGAATCCTTATAACTGTCCACATGGACGTCCAGTTCTTGTCAACTTTACCAAAGCTGACATGGAAAAAATGTTCCGCCGTATTCAAGAAAATCACACAAGTTTAAGAGAGTTAGGAAAATACTAAGATGTATGATTATATCAAAGGAAATTGACTAAAATTACCGCCAAATACATTGTTATCGAGGCTGGAGGGCTGGGCTATATTGTCAACGTTGCTAACCCATACAGTTTTCAGACCTAGTCAACCAAGAGGTTCAGATTTATTTACACCAAGTCATTCGTGAAGATGCGCAATTGTTATTTGGTTTTCACACAGAAGATGAAAAAGCTGTTTTTCTTAACTTGATTTCAGTTTCTGGGATTGGTCCGACAACTGCGCTAGCGATTATTGCGGTTGATGATAATGAAGGGCTTGTCAATGCGATTGACACTAGTGATATCAAGTATTTGATGAAATTTCCAAAAATTGGAAAAAAGACAGCTCAACAAATGGTCTTGGATTTAGCAGGAAAATTTGTCGATGTTTCGGTGGAAAATGGCAAAGCTTCTCAGACAAAAACAGCTACAAACGAGCAGCTTGAGGAAGCTATGGAAGCTCTTTTGGCACTTGGCTATAAAGCTGCAGAGCTCAAGAAAATTCGTAAGTTCTTTGAAGGAACAAATGAAACAGCAGAACAATACATCAAATCAAGCCTTAAAATGTTGATGAAAGCTTAATTTAAAGCTTTTTTGGCTATTGTTTCACATGAAACACTCCTCAACTTATCAGTTGGGGAGTGCTTTTATATGCTTAAATTTACCTGTGCTTTGCTACTTCTTGTTCAAGTGCTTCAAAAATCTTTTCTCCTTTTTCGGTTAAGTTCAGTAGAGACATTCCTTTATCAATTAAGCTATTATCATCACGACAACTGCCAAGGCGGACTTGCGCAATTCCTAAAAAGTCATAGTGTTTTAATTCCTTAGCAAGTTTTAGGGCTTCTAGAGAAAATGTTTCACATTCTTTGGTTTGATGATTGTCCAGATAAATGCTTGCGAGATTGGTTAACAAGGTCAATTGCAACGGCTTGGTGTTGTAAAGGTCGGTGTATTTGACTAAGTTAGTTAAAATTTTGGGAGTGATTGTTTTCAGAGTCTCTAGTGGAAAATGGTAAAGAATTGTTAATAGTAATTTGAA